>Ga0163148_10004629_pt1 | contig 14266 bp, 9 predicted proteins | sample OliLakLV19MP7P2_FD_148606 | JGI IMG/M metagenome (GOLD analysis project Ga0163148, IMG submission 148606) | Freshwater microbial mat bacterial communities from Lake Vanda, McMurdo Dry Valleys, Antarctica- Oligotrophic Lake LV.19.MP7.P2 | ecosystem: Environmental > Aquatic > Freshwater > Lake >...
GCGCCGTGCCGCGCCGCGCCGTGCCGCGCCGCGCCGTGCCGCGCCGCGCCGTGCCGCGCCGCGCCGTGCCGCGCCGCGCCGTGCCGCGCCGCGCCGTGCCGCGCCGTGCCGTGCCGCGCCGTGCCGCGCAGCGCCGTGCCGCGCCGCGCAGCGCCGTGCCGCGCCGCGCAGCGCCGTGCCGTGCCGCGCCATTCCACGTCGCGCCGTGCCGTGCCGCGCCATGCCACGTAACGCTGCGAGGAGCGACGCCGACGCGCACTTTCCGTATCCCCGCGCCGGGGTAGCGGAAGTCGTCGTACGCAGATCGCAAGCCTGCGGGAGACGGGCGTAGACTGGACCTTCGCGTGTTGCGCTATCTGCCATTCGCGACCCGCGGACTCCTCCGCTCGGGTCCGCCGATCCACCTGACGCTTTTCGTCACGGGGGCCTGCAACCTGCGTTGCAGGCACTGCTTCCACTGGCGCGAAGTCGCGGCCGGAGTTCCCGGTCCGAGCCTCGCGAACGTGCGCGCGCTGGCCGATTCGGTCGCGCATATGGGGCCGCTCCTGTGGCTTTCGCTCGGCGGTGGGGAGCCTTTCCTGCGCAAGGATCTCGTGGACGTGGCCTCGGCGTTCGCGCAGCACGGCCTGCGGCACCTCGCGATCCCGACGAACGGGCTGCTGCCCGAGCGCGCCGAGGCCTTCGCGGAGGAGATCCTGACGCGTCACCCGGAATTGCACCTCGCGATCTCGGTGTCCTTCGACGGACCGCCGCCGATCCACGACGCGATTCGACAGATCGAGGGCGGTCACGCGCGTTCGATGGAGCAGGTGCGGCGCTTGAAGCGGCTGCAAGAGCGGCATCCGCGACTCGGCGTCGGCGTCATCGTGTGCGTGACGCGTGAGAACCAAGACGTGCTGGCCGAGCACGTGGAAGAGCTGGTGCGCGAGCTGCGGCCGGACAACGTGACCGTGAACCTCGCGCGCAGCGACGCGCTCGATCGCACTCTGCTCGACGTCGACATCGCGCGCTACGAGGACGTCGTCGCCGCGAAGAAGCGGCTCCAGGAGTCGGGCGTGCTGCCGTACTTCGACTTCCCGCTCGCGCGCGTCGCGCAGGCGCGCGACGAGATGATGTACGAGCACGTCGCGCGGGTCGCCCGCGGTGAGAACGCGTCGCAGCACCTGCCGTGCACGGCGGGCTCGATCTCCGCCGTGGTCATGGAGAACGGCGAAGTGCGTGCGTGCGAAAGCCTGCCCGACGCGATCGGCAACCTCGCCGACACGGGTTGGGACCTCGAGAAACTCTGGAACGGTGCGGCAGCGCGAGCGCTGCGCCAGCGCATCGAGTCGACGAAGTGTGCGTGCACGTGGGAGTGCGCGCAGGCCGACAACGTGCTTTTCAACGCACGGAAATGGCCCGAGCTCGCTTGGCGAGCCGCCCGGGGATGAGGCTCCTCGTCGTCGTTCCGTGTCGCGACGAGGCGCTCGTCGTCGCGCGTCGCGTCGCGAATCTGGCGCGCTGCAAGTGGCCCGCTTCCGAGCGTCCACACGAGATCGTCCTCGTCGACGATGCGTCTCGAGACGGCACGAGGGCCGCGGCGGAGGTTGCGATCGCTGCGGAGTTCGGCGCGCGCGCGGACGTCGCGGCACGCGTCGTCCTGAACGACGTGCGGCCCGGAAAACCCGGCGCGGTGCGCGCGGGGATGCGCGGGGCAGGAGCCTTCGACCTCGTCGTCCTCACCGACGCCGACGTCGTGATCGAGGAATGCGCGCTCGTCGAGATCGCGGATGCGTTCACGCGCGAGCCGCGGCTCGCGTTGGCCTGCGCGGCGCAGCGCTTCGTCGCCGGTCTCGCTGGCGATGGGACTTGTCGCGCCGGCGACGGCGGAGCCCTCAGCGACGCGGGTGGAACGTTCGATCGATGGACCGCGGCCGTGCGTCGTCTCGAGTCGCGCGCGGGTGTTCTCTTCAGCGTTCATGGACAACTGTGCGCCTGGCGTGCGGATCTCGAGCTCGCGCCGACGTTCGGCGTCGCTGCGGACGACGTCGATCTGCGCTTCCAGGTGAAAGCCCGCACGAGCGAACCGCGGCGCGTCGAAATCGTCCCGCGTGCTGCGTTCTTCGAGGTCAAGACTCCAGCCGGTCCCGAGCGCGACGCGCAAGCGGCGCGGCGCGCGCGCGCGTGGTTCCAAGCGGTGCGCCGCGGTCCGATCCCGGCGCGTGGCGCGTTGGAGTCCGTGCAAGCACTCGCGTACGGGGTCGTGCCGCGCAGCGCGCCGATCGCGAGCTTCGCGGTGGCACCGATCGCGGCGCTGGTCCTCGCGGTCCTCGGGTTCCACGTCGCCGCACTCACGGTGCTCGCCCTCGGAGTCGCGTTCGTGCTCACGCCGCTCGGACGTCGCTGGATCGAACTGGCGCGCACGATCGAGACCGCTGCGCGTACCGAACGGCGCGAGCCGGCGACCGATCGTTGGGAGACGCCGCGTCTGTGAGCACTCGTCCTCTTCGCCGCGATCTGCCCTGGATCCTCGGACTCGCGCTCCTCGGATTCGTGCTGCGCCTCGCGGCCGTCGCGCAATACCAGGCGTCGCATCCGAACAGCGCGAACGTCGTCATCGACGAGAAGAGCTACGACCGCTGGGCGCGTGCGATCGCGGGCGGCGAGTGGATGGGCACCGAGGTGTTCTTCCAGGAGCCGCTTTATCCCTACGCGCTGGGCAGTCTCTACGCGACGCTCGGCGAGAGCCTGTACACCGCGCGGGTCGCGCACTGCGTTTCGTGGACCGTCGCGATCGTCGTGATCGGGCTTCTCGCGCGACGGATCTTCGGCAGCGTGACCGGATTCTTGGCGGCGGGAGCGGTCGCGTTGCACGGGCCGGGGCTCCTCTTCCCGAGCTTGATCCTGAAGGAAAACCTGTTCCTGCCGGTGTTCGCGGCGCTCCTCTTCGTGATCGTCGCGAGTCGGCCGCTCGTCGGTCGCAAGGCACTCGGCGCGTGGCTCGCGCTCGGGATCCTCGGCGGACTCGGCAGTTTGCTGCGCGGCAACGTGCTCGTCTTGTTGCCCGTCCTCGCAGCGTGGCCTTTGGCGCGAGCACTCGTCGAGCGCACGCGAGCGAAACCCGCGTTCCCGCTCAGCTTGGCTTTCGTCGTCGGCGTCGCACTCGTGCTCGTGCCCGTCGCCTGGCGCAACCACCACGTCGGCGGAGTCTTCGCGCTCACGACGAGCGGCGCGGGCACGAACGTGTACGGCGGTAACAACCTCGAGAATCCGTTCGGACGCGCGACCGAGTTCTCGTTCATCCGCGGGATCCCCGAGCACGAGGCCGGCGACTGGAGACGCGAGGCCGAGCGTCGCACGGGCCGTGTTCTCGATCCGAGCGCGGTGAGCTCGTACTGGATGGGGGAGGCGTGGCGGTCGGTGCGCGAGCATCCGCTGGAACACGCGCGGATCCTGTGGCGGAAACTGCGACTGTCGCTCGGGAGTTACGAGGTTCCCGACAACCACATGCTCGATTGGGACGCGCGCTACGTTGCGATCGCGCGATTGCCGTGGCCGGACTTCGGCGTGACCGGCATGTTCGGGATCGCGGGCGTGCTCACGTGGTGCGTGCTCGTGATCACGCGGCGCAAGCCCGTCCTCCCGTGCGCGGGCGGCGCGAGCGAACTGGCGATCTTCTTCGTGTTGTATCTGGGCACGATCGTGCTCACGGTGACGAGCGATCGCGCGCGCTTGCCGCTGCTCGTGCCACTGGCTGTGTTCGCGGCGTTCTTCGTCGTGACGACGGTTGTCTGGCTCCGTTCGAGGGCGCGTTTCGAAATCATCGTCGCCGTGAGTTCACTCGTCGTCGCAGCGCTCCTCGCACACGTCCCCGCGCTGCCCGCGTCGGATCGCGCGGAGGATTGGGACGAGCGCGACTACAACCTCGCGGTGCAATTCCTCGACGAACCCGGCCGCGAAACAGAAGGCCGCGGTCTCGCCGAGAGCCTCGCCGCGAAGCATCCGAAGACGGCGCGCATCCAACTGCTCGTACAGAGCTTCGCCGCGCGTCGCGCATCCCGCATGTACGGGAATACGACCGAGATGGTGGCCGTAGCCGGACGGGTGGAGTTGTTCGAGGTTTTGCGCCGAGCGACACAGATCGCCGAGGATGCGAGCGTGTTCCCGCGCGAGCGGTTCCGAGCCGATGTCCTCGCCGCCTTCGTCGCGCTCGAACTCGGTCAGCACGAAGCGGCCGAGCGACGTTTCGGTTCGGCTCGAGGTTTCGACCCCGACTCCCCGGATCTTCGGAACGGGGAGGCGCGAGCGCGGCTATGGATCGCAGAGAAGTGGCTCTCGGCGGCCGACGCTATCCACACCCCACTGAAGGATCGGCCTCGCTACGTCGAGGAAGCGCTCGACCGCTATCAGGTGGTCGCCGAGGACGCCCGGGTCGCTGTCGAACTCCGCTCCAGAGCCCGGCGAGCCGCCGGCTGGATCCAGTACGGTCTGAATCGTCTTCCGAACGCCGAGCGGCATTTCCGGGCCTCGCGCGACCTCGCGGACAGTCCGGATGCGCGCTCAGGACTCGTGCACGTGCTCGCGCTGCGCGCCGAGACCATGACTCCAGGGCCCGAGCGGGACGCCCTCGTCGCAGAGATCCAAGCGCTCCTACCGACCTTGGACCCGGACGCGCCGTCCTCGGAGCGCCTCGAGGCGCTGCTTCAGGAACTCCGTCTCCGCTGAGTGACGGCCCCTCGGTGCCAGCGCGAAATTGGACGCGAGTCCCAGGTTTTCCTGCTGGACCCGAGGGGTGGAGTCTGGCGTAGAATCTAGGGGCAGTCTCCGTGAGGCGTCGCACCATGCGAGCGGTACGGCGCCCGGGAAGCACGGCGATTGCACTCTCGGGCCGGTGGGTTCGCCTACCGGCCCCCTTTTTGCCCCGAGCGCCGAACTGAGGGCTTTGGGGGCCAAGGGCTTTTTCGGCCGAGAGCTTTTCACGACGAGGACTTTTCGGGCCGAGAGCTTTTCGGGCCGAGGACTTTTGGGGCCGAGGACTTTTCGGGGCCGAGGACTTTTTCGGGCCGAGGACTTTTTGGGGACCGCATTCGGGTGGGTTCGCGCCTCTCGAGCGCCAACCCTGCACGGCTGAACATCGTCCGGTCGAAGGACGATTCTCCACCACGGAACCCGCGCCGGTCCGCGTCCCCGCGTTGAGTTGGGATCAGGCCGTCCCGGCCTCGGCGAACTGCAAGCGGTGCAGCCGCGCGTAGATCCCGTCCTGGGCGAGCAGCTCGTCGTGCGTGCCCGACTCGCGCAAAGTCCCGCGGTGCATGACGAGGATGCGATCCGCGCGGCGCACGGTCGACAGCCGGTGCGCGACGACGAGCGCGCTGCGACCGTAGAGGAGTTGATCGGTCGCCTCTTCGATGCGCGACTCCGTGTTCGAATCGACGCTGGCCGTCGCCTCGTCGAGGATCACGATGCGCGGTTTGCCGGCCAGCGCGCGCGCCATCGCGAGCAGTTGGCGTTCGCCGGTCGAGAAAGTCGCGCCGCGTTCGGCGACGGGCGCCGACAGGCCGCCCGGCAGTCGATCGACGAGTTCGCTCGCGCGGCTCGCGTCGAGCGCGATCTCGAGCGAATCCTCGTCGACGTCGAGACGATCCATGACGAGATTCTCGCGCACCGTGCCTGCGAACAGGAAATCCTCCTGCAGCACGAGTCCGAAGATGGATCGCAACCGTTCGAGGTCGAGCTCGCGTAGGTCGATGCCATCGAGCGTGATGCGGCCGGACGTCGGCTCGTAGAAGCGCAGTAACAGGTTCACGATCGTCGACTTGCCTGCGCCCGTCGCACCGACGACCGCGACCGTTTCGCCCGGGCGGATCTCGAAGGAGACGTGGGAGAGGACTTCGGTCGTGCCGTCGTAGGCGAACGAGACGTCCTCGAAGCGCACGTGGCCCTTCACGGCGCCGGGCTCGATCACGCGCGGGCCGCCGATGACCTTCGGAGCCGTGTCGAGGACCTGGAAGATGCGCTCGGCCGAGGCGAACGCGCTCTGCAGCACGTTGTAGCGCTCGCCGAGCTCGCGGATCGGGGCGACCAGCATCGCGACGTAGAACCAGAACTGGACGAACTCGCCGTAAGAAAGTTCACGCCCGACGATGGCGACGCCGCCCACAGAGAGCGTCGCGGCTTGGATGCCCGTGACGGCGAAATCGATCGCGGGGAAGAACAGCGCGAAGAGGAAGATCGTGCGCAGATTCGCGGTGAGGTAGTGCGCGAGGTGATCGGCGAAACGCTCGGACACGCGCTTCTCGCGGCGGAACACTTGAACGACGCGGACGCCCTGCAGCACCTCTTGCAAGTAGCCGTTCAACCGCGCGAGCCGCGCTCGCACGGCGCGGTGCGCGTCGCGCGCTCCGCCGCGGAAGTACAGGCTGATCCCGATCAAGACGGGCGTGCCGCAGAGCACCACGACGGCCAAGTGCCAGTCGAGCCAGAACAGCAACGCGAGGAGCAGCACGACCTTCAGCAGGTCGAACAGCAGGACGACGATGCCCGACGTGAACATCTCGTTCAGGTTCTCGACGTCGCTCGTGACGCGCGTGACGAGCGAACCCGTCGGACGTCCGTCGAAGAACGTCAGGTCGAGGGACTGGATGTGCCGGAACAGCTTCGTGCGCAGGTCGGCGATCACGACCTGCCCCGTGTGGTTCAGTTGCGAGATCTCGAAGTAGCGCAGCACGATCGAGCCGAGGACGAGTGCGAGGTAGCCGCCGATCCAGAGCCAGAAGGACCGCATGAAGATCGACGTGTCGGCGTTCGGATCCAGCGCGCGCGCGTCCATCGCGGCTTGCACCGGACCGTCCAACACGTGCCGCCACATCCAGGGTCCGAGGACGTCGAGTGCGAACACTCCCGCCAGCACCACGAAGCTCCACCCGAAGAGTCGCGCATGCGGCCGCGCATAGCGCACGAGCCGCATCATCAAGCGGTTGTCCCACGACTTCGCCGTCACGAGCTCGTCGTGCGGGTCCAAGTCGTCGGCCTTCTTCTTGGCGGCATTTTTCACAGGACCGAGAGCTCCTCGCGCGCCTGTTGCCGTTGCCACGTCTCGCGATACCAACCCTCGCGATTCACGAGTTCGTGGTGTCGGCCGACTGTTTCCACGCGGCCGTCGCGGCCGAGCACGACGATGAGATCGGCCGCGACGACGGAGCTCAATCGGTGCGCCGCGATCACGACCGTTCGTCCCCGTCCCGCGGCGCGCAGGTTCCCGATCAACCGCGCTTCCGTTTCCGTGTCCACGGCGCTCAGCGCATCGTCGAGGACGAGGATGCGCGGATCACGCGCCAGCGCGCGCGCGATGCACGTGCGCTGGCGTTGACCACCGGAGAGCGTCACACCGCGCTCGCCGATGCGCTGATCGAGGCCCTTCGGGAAGCGCGCGATCTCTTCGGTCATGCACACCGCGTCGGCGAGCTCGCGCAAGCGCGCGTCGTCGAGTGGCGCATCGAGCCCGAACGACACGTTGTCACGCCACGTGTCCGAGAAGAGGAAGCTGTCCTGCGGCACGTAACCGATCGCGGCGCGAATGCTCGCGATGGACGTCTCGCGCAGGTCCACGCCGTCGAGGTGCACGGCACCCCGCGTCGGGTCCATCATCCGCGCGAGGAGGAGCAGCGCCGTCGTCTTGCCGCTGCCCGTCGGCCCGACGATGCCCAGCACGCTGCCGGGCACGATCTCGACGGAGAGCCCGGAAATCGCGGGCTTTTCGGCCAACGGGTACGCATAGGCCACATCGCGCAAACCGAGTGCGCCGCGCACCGGCTCGATCGACTTCGGCGACGTCGGCTCGAGGAGGTCCGACTTCCGTTCGAGCAATTCGTCGATGCGCACCGCGCTCGCCAAAGCGCGCGGGTACATGCCCGCGATCCAACCGACGGCGATGATCGGCCAGAACACCTTGAACGTGAGGTCGATGAACTGGAACAGGTCGCCGGCCGCCAGACGCCGGTCGATCATCGCCATCCCGCCGACCACGAGGATCACGACGAACGTGAAATCGTTCGCGCCATGCGTCAACGCGTGCGTGATGCCGCGCGATCGTCCGAGCAGGATCTGGTTGTCGCGATTCACAGCCGACGCCTTCTCGAAACGTGCGACTTGCGACTCCTCGCGCCCATAGCCCTTCACGACGCGGATGCCGCCGAAGTTCTCCTGCGCGCGGTGACCGATCTCGGCCAGTGATTCCTGAACAGCTTGGCTCCACTTGTGGATGCGCGGCGTGAAGGCCTTCATGCCGAGGCCCATCAAGACGAGCGGCACGAGCATCGTGGCGGCGAGCGTGGCATCGATCGAGAAGAGCAGTCCCATACTGACTGGGACCATCACGATGGCGCCGAGCGTGTACATCATCCCCGGGCCGAGGAACATGCGCACGTTCTCGACGTCGCTCGTGACGCGGCTCACGGTGTCGCCCGACCGACTCGTCGAGTGGTACGAGAGCGGCAGCGACACGAGCTTGTCGAACAGTTCCTGCTTGAGTTCGTTCTCGACCCAGCGCGAAACGACGACGATCCACCAACGCTGCAGGTAGCGGAAAACGCCGCGCACGAGCGACAGGCTCATGATGATCGCGACGATCCCGTACAGGAACTCGGTGTCGGTCGCGCTGCGCAGTCGGTCGATCGTCTTGCCGATCACGACCGTGATGCCGACGTCGAGCAGTTGCGCGGCCGGGATGCACAAGAACCCCGCGACGAGTTGGCGCCGGTGGCGCAGGAAACGCTGGAAATGGGCCCACAGACGCTTCACGGTGTGCTCAACGCGCGGCCGTCGCGCGGATGCGCGCGAGCCCTTCGAAGAGGGGCGCCGCGGCAGCGCGCAGGCGCTCTTCACCGCCACCCCGCTCTGCGCGCAGAGCGGGGAACGTCTCCGCTCCGTAGCCGTCCTCGAGGCCGGATGTCCACATCACGTTCTTGTGCCACTCGCGGCCGGGGACGCCGGCGGCGGAAGCCATGTCGCGCAGCCAAGTTCGCCCGGCCTCCGGTCGTCCGGCGAGGACGTCCGCCGTCGTCCCGAACTCCGCCGCGAGTGCCGTCGCGACGTTCGCGAGCGCGATGTCGTCACCGGCCTTCGCAGCCAAGTCCGCGGCTTCGCGCTGCATGCGTCGCGCCGCTTCCGCGCCGTCGAACGATCCGTGTCCGCGTGTCGCGAGTTCGGTGAGCAACTCGACGTGCGTGCGCGCGCTGAGTTCGTGACCGACGAACCCGGGATCGATGTAGCGCTCGACGATCGCGACGTCGTCGAAGTCGGTGTGGTACTGACCGCTGCTGCTCCCGCCGAAGGAGAGCTCGACGTAAGGCACGCCCAAGTGGTGCACGAACACCGCGAAGTCCGATCCCGAGCCGGGAAGCGACAGGCTCGGGTTCGACTTCTGCGCGAGCCACGTATCCCACAGCGACTTCGCGTCGACACCCACGACGCGTCGCAGGACGGGCTCGAGTGCGCCGAGCATGCCCGGCGTTCCGCTGGCTCCGCCGAAGTTCGGGCCCGACACGGACGCGTCCGAGTTCACGTAGGCGACGCACTTCGAGCGCACGAAGTCGGCGTGGGCCTCGGCCCATTCCGTGCTGCCGATCAGGCCGAATTCCTCCGCGTCCCAGAACGCGAGCTTCAGCGTGCGCGGCGGCAACCACCCCGTGGCGGCGCGCGCCCCGAGTTCCTGCGCAACGCGTATCAGCACCACGCAACCCGACGCGTTGTCGTTCGCGCCGCGCACCCACGCGTCGCGGTGTCCACCCGCCAGGACGAACTCGTCGCTCGCGCCGCGCAGCGTGCCGATCACGTTCAGAATCGTGCGGAGCTCACGCGGCGCGTCGATCGCGACGAGGACCTCACGCGGACCCGGACCGACCGCTTCCTCGATGGCTTCGCCTTGCGCACCCACGAACGCGCGGCGTTCGAGACCTTCGAGCATCGAGCGTGCTTCGGCGACACCGATCGGCGCGCACGGGATCTTGGGCAGCGCGCGCTCGAGTTCGCTCGGCGAAAGTCGGCGTTCGACCTCGCCCGGCTTCGGCGAGGCAAAACCCGGCGTCGACGGATCACCCGGCGTGCGACCCATGGGGGAGATCGATCCGCGTTGCGCTTCGTGCTCGTGCTTCCATGGACCGGCGGGCCACGTCGCGCCCTTGTCGGCTCCGTCGGACTTCGGATCACTCCACAGGAGCACGGCCGCGCAGCCGTACTGTTCCGCCAGATCGACCTTGATGCCGCGGTAGCAGCCGCCGTAGCGACACAGCGCGACCGCACCGCGCAAGTCGACGCCGGCAGCGCGAAGACGCTCGAAATCGGCGCGCAATCCGCGGCCCGCGTCCACGACCGGACCGCGGATGCGCCCGCTCGCCGACCACGCGTTGTAGAGCGGCACGTCGCCGGCCGGCACGCGGTCGGGATCGAACGTCTCGATGCGCTCATGGAGCGGCTTCTCGGCGCCGCGCTCGAACACCGCGATCTCGGTTCGACGCGGATAGGTGAGCATCACGACGCGCGGCTCGATCTCGACTTCGAAACCGGCCGCCGCGAGCCGTCGTGCGACCTGCTCGGCTCCGACGAGCGACGCGCGCGTGCCGGCGAGGCGCGTGGTCTCGCACAGCTCGCGCAAGAGGGCGCGTGCCGGCGGATCCTCGCTCGCCATGGCGAGAACGGGGAGCGCGAGGAAGGCAGTCGTCGATGCGGCGCGGCGGAACACGAACCCCTAGAGTAGTGCTCGACGCGGGGCTTGCGAGGCAAACCGCTCGAACGACGATGCCTGCTCCGCCTTTCCTCTTCGATGCCGTGGTCTTCGATCTCGACGGCACCCTCGTCGCGACGGACCGATTCTGGATCGACGCGGCTCGCATCGGAGCACGTCGCGCATTCGCGGAGCTCGGACTGGAACGTCCGTTGCCGAGCGCGGCCGAATGGATGTCGCTCGTCGGCCTGCCGCTCGCGCAAGGCTTCGCGCGCCTCTTCCCCGAGCTCGATGCGGTGCAGCGCGCCCGCGTCCAGGCCGCGTGCGAGGAGGAGGAACACCGCGTGTTGCGCGCCGGGGGCGCGGCACTCCTGCCCGGCGTCGCCGAGACGCTCGAGGATCTCCACGCCCGCGGCGTGTGCCTCGGAATCGCCAGTAACTGCGGCGCGTCCTACCTCGCGAGCATGATGGGCGACCTCGGTCTCGAGCGCTGGATCGACGAAGCGCGCTGCCTCGACAGCCCGGGTATCCGCTCGAAAGCGGACATGGTCGCCGACCTCCTCAGGGCGTTCGGCACCCGCGCGACCGTGATGGTGGGAGATCGACTCGGTGATCGCGATGCAGCCTGGGCGAACGGCATTCCGCACGTCCATCTCGCGCGCGGCTTCGCGCCGGCGGGCGAGGATGTCGAGGCCGAAGCGACGATCGAGACCATGCTCGACCTCGTGCCGCGTCTCGAGCAGCGCACGCGTTGGATCGAAGGCGCTCTGGAGTGGCTCGACGTCGATCTCGAGTCACCACCGCGTTCGATCGGCGTCACCGGGCCTCCAGGGGCCGGGAAATCGCTCTTCGCGCGCGACGTCGCGCGGATCCTTGCTGCGCGCGGACGAACTGCGGTCGTCGTCGCCCTCGACGATCACGCCCTCGCGAGTGCGGAGCGAGACCTGTCCTCGACAGCGTTCGTGGCGGGCGCGCGACCGCTCGACGTGCTCGGTCACGCGTACGACGTCGATGGACTCGTGGCGCGCATCGCGAATCTGCCCGCGGGAACGACGGCGGTCGTGCACGGACCGTTCCTGACGCATCCCGCGTTGCGCTCCCACATCGCGCGCATCGTGCACCTCGAAGTCGACGACTCGACCTCGCTGCGCCGCCTGGCCGGACGCGACGTGCGCGCTCACGGCCCGGAATCTTTGCTCCTCCTGCGCCGCCACTTGCTGCCCGCGAGCCGCGCATTCGACCTGGCCGTCCCGCCGCGCGAGCGCGCCGATCTCGTCCTCGACGCGCGCAATCCGCTGGGCGTGTAGGCTCGGCGCGGCGATTGCAAGGATCGCCTCGAAACGATCGCCTCGAGAGGAACACCCATGCGCTGGCAGAACGAACGTCGGAGTCGGAACGTCGAGGACCGTCGCGGAACCGCGGGTCCTCGCATGGGCGGTCGTGGAGTGGTCGGCGGAGGCCTCGGCCTCGTCGTCGTGGTCGTCATCGTCATGCTCACCGGCGGCGATCCGTCGAGCGTGATCGGAATGCTCGGTGGCGAAGGGGATCCGAGTGCTTCAGCTCCCGTGCGCGAGCGGACCGCGGAGGGCGACCGGCAGGTGCAATTCGTCGAAGCGGTGCTCGGTTCGACCGAGGACGTGTGGAACGGACTGCTCCCTCAATACCGCGAGCCGGGCCTCGTCGTGTTCGACGACGCGGTCGAGTCCGCGTGCGGGGTACAGGGCGCGGCGGTCGGACCGTTCTATTGCCCCGGCGATTCCAAGGTCTACCTCGACCTCGGATTCTTCCGTCAGCTCGATCGCGAACTCGGCGCGCCCGGCGATTTCGCGCAGGCCTACGTGATCGCGCACGAAGTCGGTCACCACGTCCAGAACCTGCTCGGCACGTCGCAACAAGTGCAAGATCGCGAGCGCGGTGCGTCGGAAGAGGAGAGGAACGCGCTCTCCGTTCGACTCGAACTCCAGGCCGATTTCTATGCCGGTGTGTGGGCCCATCACGCGCAGAAGGCCAAGGACTTGCTCGAGCAAGGCGATCTCGAGGAAGCGCTGCGAGCGGCGTCGAGGATCGGCGACGACGTGCTGCAGAAGCGTGCTCGAGGACGCGTGTCGCCCGATTCGTTCACGCACGGCACGGCCGAGCAACGCATGCGCTGGTTCCGCCGCGGCTACGACTCGGGCGACCTGCGTCAGGGCGACACGTTCGCTGCGAAGCAACTCTGAAGCGGAGAACCCGCGAAGAACTCGGGCGCATCCGGCTTTCGTGAGGGTCAGCGCCCCCGTGCCGGCCGGGTGACCCCGGCGCTCGGGCTTCGACGCGAGCGCCGGTGAACTTCGTGGTTCGAGAGCGTCCGCGCGCGGTGTTCGGATCCAGGACCCGCGCGCGGCGCGAGCTCACATCGTGTGCGTCGGTGAGCGCGTCGGTGGGCGCGTCTGCGAGCGAGTCGGCGGGCGCGACGGCGGGCGCGTTTGCGAGCGGGTCTGCGAGCGGGTCGGCGTGCGCGTCCGCGTGCGGGTCGGCGAGCGAGTCCCCGTGCGCGTCCGCGTGCGGGACGGCGAGCGGGTCGGCGTGCGAGTCGGCGTGCGCGTTTGCGAGCGCGTTCGCGAGCGCGTCTGCGAGCGGGTCGGCGTGCGGGTCGGCGTGCGAGTCGGCGTGCGCGTCCGCGTGCGGGACGGCGAGCGAGTACGCGTGCGAGTACGCGTGCGAGTCGGCGTGCGCGTCTGCGTGCGCGTCTGCGTGCGAGTCGGCGAGCGCGTCTGCGAGCGGGTCGGCGAGCGAGTACGCGTGCGCGTCCGCGGGCGAGTCCGGGTGCGAGTCCGCGTGCGCGTCTGCGAGCGGGTCGGCGTGCGCGTCTGCGAGCGAGTCGGCGAGCGAGTACGCGTGCGCGTCCGCGGGCGAGTCCGGGTGCGAGTCCGCGTGCGCGTCTGCGAGCGGGTCGGCGTGCGCGTCTGCGAGCGAGTCGGCGAGCGAGTCGGCGAGCGAGTACGCGTGCGCGTCCGCGGGCGAGTCCGGGTGCGAGTCGGCGTGCGCGTCTGCGTGCGCGTCTGCGTGAGCATGCGCGAGCGCCGCCGTCGGATCAGGCTCTGCATTCCGCTCGGCCCCCCGCAGCTGGATCCGGCCGCGGTGCCTCGCTCGTCGCAATGCGTCCGCCCTTCAGCCATCCGAACAGGAGCAGCCACGAACTCGCTGCGGGCAACGCACGATCACTCCTCGGCGTCCGATCCATCCACCCGCTGAACCACGGGCCCGACGAATGGGCATCGATGCCGAAGATGCGCGCTCCGTGCTTCTGCGCGTTCTGCAACACGTAGACGAGCGCGTTGCGCACCTCGCGCGGCGTCTTGAGCACACGCGCGTGGTAGCGATCGCCGAGGACGCGACCCGTGCGTTCCCACGAGCGATTCAGCGCCTTCGCGACGCGCACGAGCAGCCCTTTCATGCCACGCGCCAGCGCGATCTCGTCCGGCGCCTCGACAACGAAGTGCAGATGGTTCGACTGAATCGAATACTCGATGAGCCGGAAGCCGAATCGGTTCGCGCCCGCGGCGAGCGTCGCGCGCAAGAGCGCGA
>Ga0163148_10004636_pt1 | contig 14246 bp, 12 predicted proteins | sample OliLakLV19MP7P2_FD_148606 | JGI IMG/M metagenome (GOLD analysis project Ga0163148, IMG submission 148606) | Freshwater microbial mat bacterial communities from Lake Vanda, McMurdo Dry Valleys, Antarctica- Oligotrophic Lake LV.19.MP7.P2 | ecosystem: Environmental > Aquatic > Freshwater > Lake >...
AATTTCTCAAACCAGCGCTCCAAACCCATGCCGTTCCAAAGCACAAGGTCGGCCTTCTGTGCTTTGACAATGTCCAACGGTGTTGGTTCGTATTCGTGGATTTCCGCTCCGGGTTTGGCGATGGACTCGACAATCGCAGCGTCACCAGCCACATTTCGGGCCATGTCCTGAATGATGGTGAAAGTCGTGAGCACTTTTTTCTTCGGAACTCCCGGTGCGGCTATACCAGAGAACGGCATAGCCAGAACCAAACCGGTCAGAAAAACGAAGTTTAACAATTTCAACATACCGTAATAGTTATATCATCCTTTGTTTGTGTCAACTAACTTTCTTGATTATGATATCAGATGCTGATTAGCTTTATTCAATGAAGGAAAAAGAAACGATCACACAGAGCGTCGAGGATTACCTCGAACGCATCTATGAGTTAATTGAAGCCAAAGGGTACGCGCGTGTTTCCGACATCGCCCTGGCCCTGAACTTCAGTCGTCCCAGTGTCACCCTGATGGTTCAACGCCTCGACCGCATGGGTTTTGTCCGCTACGAGCGTTACCGGGGCCTTACTCTTACCCTGAAAGGCCGTGAGGTCGCCCGCCGAATCCAGCGCCGCCATGTAATCCTGACCGAATTTTTCACGCTGCTTGAAATTGACCGGAATGTCATCGCACACGATGTCGAAGGGATCGAACATCACCTTAGTTCGGAAAGTCTGGAGCGTTTGGAAACGATTCTCGAACATTGGAAAACGCATCCGGAGCAGCTCGTGAAAATTCTTCATCCCAAGAAGTCCAAATCCTGAGATACTGGAGGGACGACCCCCATATCATCCACTTTTTGGAGGGGCACGGGCGCTGCACCCTTTCTAAAAATATCACGAGTTTCGGACTGACGCTCCTGCAATGTCCCTGCTGCAATGCCAAAGAACAAAAGATGGACAGTCCTCTCCTCCCAATCTAGCTTTACCCTTTTAATTCAAGATTCATTGATCACCCAACATGTCCTTCCAACCTCTAGGCCTTTCCGAAAACATTGTTCACGCAGTCCAGCGCATGCGCTACATCGAACCCTCCCCCATCCAGGCCCAGGCCATTCCCATCCTGATGCAGGGAAAAGACCTGATCGCCTCAGCCCAGACCGGAACTGGAAAGACAGCCGCCTTCATTCTGCCGATTCTTTCGAAACTCGATAAGCACCAGCCCAAAACACGCTGTCTGGTTCTGGAGCCGACCCGAGAGCTTGCTGCCCAGGTTATTGAAAATCTCGATTACTACACTTACTTCAGCGACCTTACCTATTGCCTCGTCCACGGCGGCGTAGGTTACGGCCATCAGAACGAAACTTTGGCCAAAAGGCCCGACGTGGTCGTGGCCACGCCTGGTCGTCTTCTGGATCATTTGGAAAACAAGACCTTGGATCTGGGTAGTATCGAATACCTCGTTCTGGACGAAGCGGATCGCATGCTGGACATGGGCTTTTTGCCCGATGTCAGCCGAATCATCCACCAATGCGCCACAGAAAACCGCCAGACCATGCTTTTTTCCGCCACCATTCCTCCCCGTTTGCAGACGCTTGTAGGTTGGGCGATGAAAAACCCTGAGACCCTCAGCATTGGGCGCAGCGCCACTCCGGCTGAAACCGTCCGCCATGTCCTGTATCCCGTGGCCGCCGACCAGAAATTCGAGTTGCTCCTGGCCATTCTCGAAAATCTCCACTACGAGAGCATCATTATCTTCACCCGGACTAAGATGGGAGCGGACCGCATTTCAGGAACCTTGCAGCAGGCCGGACACAAAGTGGTCACTATCCACTCGGACCGTTCACAAAGCGAACGGACGGAATCCCTCGCCACTTTTAAAGAAGGCAAAGTCGAAGTCCTCGTAGCAACAGACATTGCCTCCCGCGGTCTCGACATCGACGACGTCACCCATGTCATCAACTATGATGTCCCTGAAGGACCGGAAGATTACGTCCACCGTATTGGTCGCACCGGTCGCGCCAGTAAAAAGGGTGATGCCCTCACCATTTTCACTGCGGCCGATCTGGAAAACATCCAGTCGATTGAGCGCCTGATCAATATTGAGATCGAGCGGGTGAAGTTGGAGAATTTTCCTTACGTGTACACCACACTTCTGGATCCCAATGCCAGCCGTCCCAAAAAACGCCGCCGATAAAAATCCCTCTGGCCAAAACGGCACTTTCGGGCACATTAAACCAGTTCAAGGGAACTTCCGTGCATGTCCAATACCACTGAAAGCGTTTCTCTACCTGAATTTTCACGTCCGGATTTCCGGCCACGGAACAAACGGCGTGTCCTCTGTGTCTTTCCGGAATACACCAAATCCTTCGGAACTTTCCAACATGCCTTTCCGCTGATGCCCCCAGTCAGGGCTTTCATGCCGCCGCAGGGTATTCTACTCATCGTAGCCCTACTCCCGAAAGAATGGGAGGTGCACTTTGTCGACGAAAACATACGCAAAGTCACATCCACAGAAATGGAATGGGCGGATGTGGTTTTTCTTTCGGGCATGCACATCCAAAGGCCCAAAATCCTCGACCTGATCTGCCGGGCTAACAAGGCCGGGAAAATTACGGTGCTGGGAGGGCCTTCGGTTTCAGCCGTGCCAGAGACTTATCCAGAGCCCGATTACCTGCATTGCGGCGAAGTCGGTGACGCCACGTGGTTACTTTTTGAACACCTCGACAAGAGCGTGGCCAAGCCAGCCCAACAAAAATGTTTTCGCACCACCCAACGACTGCCTTTGACCGAGTTCCCCTCGCCCGCTTACGACCGTATCAACGTGAAGCAATATCTTCTGGGAAGTGTGCAATGGTCCAGTGGATGTCCCTTCACCTGCGAATTTTGTGATATCCCCGGACTTTACGGCAGGAGCCCCCGCACCAAAACGAATGAGCAGATTCTCCTTGAATTGGATGATCTGGCCGACCGCGGGGCACCGTCGATCTATTTTGTCGACGACAACTTCATCGGCAATCCCAAGGCTGCGATGGAACTGTTGCCCATGCTGGTGGAGTGGCAGAAGAAGCGGGATTACCAAGTCAGGCTTTCCTGCGAATTGACCTTGAATATCTCAAGATATCCCGAGGTCTTGAAACTGATGAGGGAGGCCTTTTTTACCAACGTTTTCTGCGGAATAGAAACGCCGGAACCCAACGCGCTGAAGGCGATGAAGAAAAGCCAGAACCTGCGCACGCCTATCCTGGAATCCGTCGACATCATCAGTTCCTACGGCATTGAAGTGGCTTCCGGCATCATCATGGGGCTGGATACGGACACGGATGAAACACCGCGGGCCATCCTGGATTTTGTCGAAGCCTCCGGCATCCCTATCCTCACGGTCAACATTCTCTACGCATTACCCCACACCCCGCTTTACAGCCGCCTGCAAACGGCGGGCCGACTGGTATCGGATGAAGGCCGGGAATCCAACATTGAATTTCTGCGGCCTTACGACCGTCTAGTCAACGATTGGCAGGGTGTCATCAGCGCGATCTACGATCCGGAAAATCTTTACCGCCGGTACGAAGCCCAGGCGGCCAAGACCTATCATTTGCGAATGAAACCGGTCAATCCCCTAAGCCAGCTTAGTTGGTACAATCTGCAACGTTTTGTCCGGATCCTCATCCAGATGTTCTGGCGGGTGGGAATACGGGCGGACTATCGCAAACACTTCTGGAAGATGTTTTGGCGTCAGCTCAAGCAGGGCAACATCGAAACCATTCTGCAGGTGGCCATGGTGGCACACCACCTCATCATGTATTCCCGGGATTGCACGCAGGGATCGGTACAGGCCTCCAATTACTCCACGAAACAGGTGCCGGAGGATAAAGCACTGGCGGCTTAAAGAATATCCCGGTTTTTCTTTTTGCCTGATTCGGTTTTTTCAACTCTACAATTCAAAGTTTGCGGTCAAGGAATCCTGAGGTTCTGCCCGGGCTTGATAGTGTCTGTGGCAAGCCCGTTGGCGGCCCGCAGGGAATCAATCGTCACATTGTATTTTCTCGAAAGACCCCAGAGCGTGTCGCCACTCATTACCGTATGATACCGGAGCCCACTGGAAATTGAAGTATCGATAGGCTTTGGCACTACACTGACAGGATTGGGTGTTGGGGCATTCAGATTACGTGTTGCACCGGGGTAATCATAGATGATTGGCTCGGAACGGGATGCGGCTATTCCGGAGGTCTGAGAGCTCTGAGTGGAGCCTTGGCTCTGGCGTTGGGGCAGTGGTTCATTAGTCGTGGCCACTGGTGGGATTTCAGAACCGGGACGTCCTCCACCTCCGGCACAGCCGATCAAGAGGACGGTGAAAAGCAAAAGGCTTCCGCTTAAAAGTAAAATAGGCATGTCTTCTATTTTAAGGGCAGTAAGCCGGACGGCAAGCTTTCAAGAAAAATGCTCCCGGAAGGACTCGAACCTGCGACCCGTCCCGATAGCTATCGGGACTGCTCTGCCTTGAGTTTGGACATCAGATAAATCACTATTTGAGAATTTTTCTTTTTCTTGAATTGAACTTCAAGGGCTCTGGCTTCCTTGATGGTCTCGAGCTCCAATGAAAGCAAAAGTATCAGGGGTTTTGTTTATTTGCGGGTGGTTGTACAGCACCCTGAACAATGTTGCTGAAATCGTTGAACAAGATTCGCTGTCGAACCTATATAATGGCGGTCCGCTTGATCTTTTATAATATAAACCCAAGCCATAAAAAATGCTCCCGGAAGGACTCGAACCTTCGACCCGTCCCGATAGCTATCGGGACTGCTCTGCCTTGAGTTTGGACATCAGATAAATCACTATTTGAGAATTTTTCTTTTTCTTGAATTGAATTTCAAGGGCTCTGGCTTCCTTGATGGTCTCGAGCTCCAATGAAAGCAAAAGTATCAGAGGTTTTGTGTATTTGCGGGTGGTCGTACAGCACCCTGTACAATGTTGCTGAAATCGTTGAACAAGATTTGCTGTCGAACCTATGTAATAGCGGTCCGCTTGATCTTTTAAAATATAAACCCAAGCCATAAAAAATGCTCCCGGAAGGACTCGAACCTTCGACCCGCAGATTAGAAATCTACTGCTCTATCCAGCTGAGCTACGGGAGCTGTTAAGGTGAAATGATGAACTAGGCTGAAAGAAAATTCAAGTCCGACCCGTCCCGATAGCTATCGGGACTGCTCTATCCAGCTGAGCTACGGGAGCTGTTAAGGTGAAATGATGAACTAGGGTGAAAGAAACTTCAAGTCCGACCCGTCCCGATAGCTATCGGGACTGCTCTATCCAGCTGAGCTACGGGAGCTGTTAAGGTGAAATGATGAACTAGGCTGAAAGAAAACTCAAGTCCGACCCGTCCCGATAGCTATCGGGACTGGTGCCTCAAACTAAAATACGTTTCAAGTGACTTGGTTTCTACTTCCGAGGGCTTCGAATTAAATCAAATGCCCAACCACTGAACGTACTTACATTTTATACATCCAATCCAAAGACTCAAATCAATGCCGCCTTGGAAATTCTTACAAAATTTTCAAGCAGCTTCAGGCCGTTGTCCTGGCTTTTTTCGGGATGAAACTGGAAGGCGTGTACATTTCCTTTGCTGATGCCGCTGGCAAAGGAAATCCCATACTCTGTGCGACAGGCCACCACATCATCGGCCACAAAGGCAGGGTAATAGGAGTGAACATGGTAAAAATAGGATCTAGAGCACAGCCCAACCAGCACCTCATCATGCCCGGGCTGGGGTAGTATCTGATTCCAACCCATATGTGGAACCTTTCCCACGGATTCGGGAAAGAGCACCACTTTTCCGGGAAGAAAACCCAGCCCTTCGACACCGGGGGATTCCTCCCCTTCTTCAAACAGCAATTGGTAGCCCAGGCAAATACCCAGGAAGGGCCTGTCCTGACTCAGCCACGTGCGGATCGGATCAACCAAGCCCCGGATTTGCAAGTTCTGCATGGCATCACCAAAGGATCCCACACCGGGCAGCACCATCGCATCAACGTCCTCCAGCTTTTCGAGAGAATCAACACGCACGACATTGCCACCGACTTTTTGAAGCGCTTTTTCGACACTGCGCAGGTTTCCCCGACCATAATCCAATAATCCGATCTTCACAGGATAAGCCTAGTGGAGGAGCTTTGTGGAGACAAGGTGGAAGGAACCAGGATTTTTTTCTTGAGCTGGAAGCCCTCTTTTTGAGATACTCTACCTTTGCGCCGGTATGGCGGAATTGGCAGACGCGCTCGACTCAAAATCGAGTTCCTTCGGGAGTGTGGGTTCGACCCCCTCTACCGGTAACGCAAAAACTCTGGATCACTTGCCGCCTCAGGCCTGGACTCCAAAACTTAACGCGTCGTCGGATTCCTCTTCCTTGTATTGGGAGGCAAATTGTTTTTCCAGATCCGAAGCTACTTTATAGGCCGCTTTGGATTTTTCCATTTTACCTGACACTTTAAGAAAATCACCCAGCTCGATCCAGGCGGCAGGACCCACGGGACATTTACGATCCAAAAGGCAGGCCGAGCGGCAGAGCTTCTCCGCTTCTTCCTCATCCCATTCCTGGCAGGCAATCATGGCCAGATGATAATCGATGTAGGCCCGGCAGACCTCCAAGGGCTGGGCGTGCAGAAAGGCCATTTTCGCAGCCGTATAATTTTCTGAGGCAAAGCGGATAAGGCCGATTTTGAACCATCCGGCATAACATTCAGGATTGAGTTCAATGGCTTTTTCACAGGCTGCGGTGGCTTCATCAAAACGGTTCTGGGCGCCGTAGCTGCTGGCCAGATTGTCCCAGGCCCTGACATAGTCAGGCTTGGCATCCACTGCGCGTTTCATCCAGCGCTCGGACTCTTCGAAGCGGTCTTTTTGGAAATGAAGCACACCGTAATTACAACAAAGTTTAGGGTGTTCCGGTTCAAGGACGGCTCCCTTTTCATAGAAGCGCTGGGCTTCATCGAGCTGATCCATGCAGTGGAGCGCGACTCCCAAATTAAAAACGGTTGTCATGGAATCCGGATCCTTGTCGAAGGATTTTCGGAACGCTTTGGCCGCCATGCTCATCAAATCTTCATCGTAACAGGCGTTGCCTATTTCGGTCCAGAGATCGCGGGCGCTTTCTTTGGGGAGGCCTTTTTCTTCAGCTGCTTCGCCCACACGGATCGCTTCACGAACTTTCTTTTCCCGCGCCAGTGACAGGGCATAGGTCCATAAATCCTCCGCGCTAGCGTCCGGACTTATCTGGACGGTGGACTCAACACCCATCTTTTTCTCGGCAACCTCCTGCAACATGGACCTATCCAAGGCCATGGTCATCTTGCCGGTTTTACGTATCAGTTCCTGTAATTTGATTCGCTTGGGACGTTTGGGCGGCGGCGGTGGCGGTGGGGCACTCTCGTCGACAGTGGCATCGCCAGAAAGAGGCGGAGATGCAGGGGCTTGAGTCTCCGATTTGGGACGTCCGGGCTGGGTCAATGATCCTGCCTCCTTATTATTTTTGAAACCAAACACTTATCCAGTAAATCAGACTTCTTTCGGCCCACAATCTTAAAATTAAGCACTTCAAATCATATTGCTTGCCGTCTGACTTGAGTTAAGCTTAAAAAATGAGGTCCAAAAAATCCGTTGGGTACCTATTTCTCCTGCTTTTCTGCACCTCTTCCGTCAATGCCCAATTTGACCTCGACCCTGAAGTTTTTTACCTGAAAACGGAAAAAACTCAAATTTTGAAAGCAAAAAGTGCAACCCCGGTTTATGCAAACCGGCAACTCCAGCCTTTTGTCAAATCCTTCATTCAGGGCGAAGAACTGGAACTTATGGCCTATCATCCGAAGGCCCTTCTCGTGAAGAACACCCGCACAGGTTATGAGGGATGGGTTGAACCTTCTTATGTAAGCGACGTCGATCCCCAGTGGATTTCCCGACTAAAAGCCGAAGCCGAAGAAGCCAAAATCTTCGACGAAGCCATCAAAGACGAAGAAGTTCTTCCCGGCATGAGCTTTGAGCATGTCCAGAAGGCACTTGGCAAACCAACCAATAAGACATTCCGCAGCGACGAGAAGGGCCGCCTGGACATCTGGGCCTATGTTGATTTTGAGCGCAGAACCGAATATCGGCAGGCTGTAGATCCCGCCACGCGGCAACTGGTGAATGTGGCGTATGTGGTCAAAGTTCAGGTGGGCTCATTGAATGTGGAATTCAAAAACGGCCGTGTCAGTGCTCTTGAACGCACCCGTGATCCCTCGGCTCGCACAAAAGACAAATCCCGTTGATTTCTTCACGTACGGGAAAGACCTTTCAAGGTTCGCTGTGCTTTTTCAATACGGTGTTGACTGCCTGGGTGTGGGTGCCGGGGTAGTCCAGGGTGTAATGCAGACCCCGGCTTTCTTTGCGTTGGAGGGCCGAGTTGACAATCAGCCAGGAAACCAGTGAAAGATTTCTGAGTTCAAGCAAATCCGCCGTTACCTTGAAATTCCAATAAAATTCCTGGATCTCCTTAAGCAAAATGTTCAAACGATTTTCTGCCCGTCGGAGACGCTTGTCGGTGCGCACAATTCCCACATAATCCCACATCAGTTGGCGGATTTCCCTCCAGTTATGGGTGATCACCACCAATTCATCCGGATCATGGGCATCGCCCGTTTGCCACTCCTGTATAGGATGCTTATTCGGAAATTGCCTGATAAATGATAACGCGGCCCCTGACGCCCTGTCCGCCAGGACCAAGGCCTCCAGAAGTGAATTGCTGGCCAGACGGTTGGCCCCATGCAGTCCCGTGCAGGCGACCTCGCCAATGGCGAAAAGACCAGGCAACGAACTGGCGCCGTTCAGATCCACCTGCACGCCTCCACATTGATAATGGGCTGCCGGAACCACCGGAATGGGTTGCGATGTTATATCGATGCCCAGATTCAGGCAGTAGGAGTAAATCGCCGGGAAACGGTCTTTGAGAAATTCCGGACTTTTTCCTGTCATATCCAGATAAACACAGTCAGCTCCGGTTTTTTTCATTTCGGCATCAATGGCACGAGCCACGATGTCTCTGGGGGCCAGTGAACCGCGTGAATCATAGCGGAGGGCGAACTCTTTCCCTTCCTTATCCACCAGGATACCGCCTTCTCCCCGCAATGCTTCGGAGATCAAAAACGATTTGGAAAAAGGATGATACAGGCAAGTGGGGTGAAACTGGATGAATTCCATATTGGCCACCGCCGCTCCCGCGCGGTATGCCATGGCCACCCCGTCACCGGTGGCGATATCGGGATTTGTAGTGTAAAGGTAACATTTTCCACAGCCACCGGTTGCCAGAACCGTCACTGGGGCGCGGTAAACATCAATTTTATTCCTGTTCTTGTCCAAAGCATAAACCCCAAGACAACGCCGTCCGCCGGAAACACCTGCATTGTCGGAACGGACTAGATCAATAGCCACAATATTCTCCAGCACGGTGATATTGGGATGTGTGTCCACGGACTCCAGAAGAGCTCTCTCGATCTCCCTGCCAGTCATGTCTTTGGCATGCAGAACACGTCTTTTGCTGTGGCCCCCTTCCTTGCCCAGATCGTACTCACTTCCCGGTCCGTTCTCCCTTTGTGAAAAACGGACCCCGAGCTCGATTAATTCCTCAATTCTCGCCGGACCATCTGCGATGACGGCCCTTACGACCGCTTCATCACAAAGGCCGGCGCCGGCATCGAGAGTATCGGCAACATGGAGTCCAAAACTGTCTTCCTTGGACGTAACGCTGGCAATTCCGCCTTGGGCATAGTTTGTATTGGATTCCGCCCGGTTTTTTTTTGTCAGAACACAGACCTGGCCATGCTCGGCCATTTTCAAAGCAAAACTGAGTCCGGCTATCCCACTGCCCAGAATCAAACAATCAAAATCACGAATCATGGGGTTCTTTTTCTTTCGTAATGACTGGAAGGGCTTCGCACACGTCTTGCCATCCTTGAAAATTCCACGTATTGGGAAACCCTTGGCATTGAAAGGGTTTCGCACTTTGAACAGTGCAGGTATTGTGCCCTTCCAAGAAACAGCATTCCCCGTTTGTCTTGTTTTTCAAGACAAGTCCTGAGCGATCCGGGTTAAGTTCCGTGTAGCGATCAACAAAAAGATCTGTATTCATATCGAAGTGGGCAGCCATCGTTTCCAGGTCAGCGGACGTCAGCCGGACAAAACCCGGCCAACGGCAGCAATTTCCACAACGTTGACATTGATAAAACACTTGCCGAGTTTGCATGAACCCATTACGATTTCACTTCCATTTTTGGAGCTGTAGCTCAATTGGTTAGAGCACCGCCCTGTCACGGCGGGGGTTGCGGGTTCGAGCCCCGTCAGCTCCGGATTTTCCGGCATCCTGAAATGTCATTGAAAGTCCTTTTATTTGGCCTGGGGAAACAACCGCAGAAGCCCCATCGGGGAAGCCTGTTCTTCCTGCAGCTCTCCATCGTAAAATACCCGTAAAACATACCCGTAATAGCGGCGTTTTTCGTCACCCTGCTTCTCCGTGGAGGGAATATACCGGGCTCGCAATACCTCCGAGTCCCCTTTGGACCAGTCCGGTGTGTTGCTAAGGAAACGGGCTTCAATTTTGTTGGCCGGTGCCAGTCTGTTATCTCCGATCATATCATAGAAAAAAAGCTGTATTCTTAACTTGGAGGAGTCCAAAGGAGCTTTGATGCCATTGAGTTTTAAAGTGAAATCCTTCTGGAATTCCAACGTGGTGGCGGAGACAGTTTCCGGGGTCGATTTAACCTGCGTCAGAATGATTTTTCGTTTCAGATTCAAAAGCTGCTGCTCACGCAGGCGGGCCTCTTCTTCCAGTCGCACCCGGTCTTCGATCAATTGCGCTCTTTTTTGGGCCAGTTGTAAAATACCTTCCGGAGTGGCTTTCAGTCCCAGGATGCTCCGCCAAAGTGCCAAGGCCTTGGAGCTGTTGCCCCGGGCCTCTTCAAGCATGGCCAGATTGGTCAGGGTGGTCGGATGGTTGCCATCCAGTTTCAGAGCTTCGTTCAATGCGGTTTCTGCCAAAACAAAATCCCCGGATCTGCGGAATTTAAGGGCATCCTCGTTTAACTTATTGATTTTGGATGCCTGTTCCCCCCCCTTCCCCACCGGGATACGCCCGACCATTTCAGGAGTTGGAAGGTAAGGCACCAATTCATCTTCGTTGCCCGAAGGAACGGTGAAAGCCGCCGTGCTGTTGATTAATTCCGGAGCTTCCGTTTCGACCACGGTTTGGCGGAACCAGAAAATAAAGCCCAATAAGACCAATTCCAAAAAGATAAAGAGCCCCACCACATAGACCGCCACAGAGTAGGCCTTGGGCCTCAACCTGCGTTTGGACCCTTGGAATAAATCGTTTTCCGCCACGATAATAACTTAGCAGAGAAGTCCGTACACGTCACGAGAAGTCCTGAAAAAACAACGCAGCCGTCTACGTATTCGGAAGCTCTCAGCAGCGGGATCGAATGTTCTTCAGGGGGTTTCCGTTCCGTCCCCGCTCTTCGCGGAGGAATCCTTCATAGGAACCACGTTCAACAAAAGATAGGCCTCATTGCTCATCACAAACGCCAGGTCATCACCCTGGATGCGGGCCATACGCCAACCATCTTCCAGTTCCTTGCCAAACTCGATCACGCGTCTGATGTCTCCTTGGCCCAAGGTCAGGCGAAGGTAAGGCAACCCGATTGTTTTATCCGTAACCGGCAGCCACTCTCTCAGAAGCAGCCCTGAAAGAAGCTGAAGTTGTTGGTCAAAGATGTTGCGATCAAGTGTTTGGCTTCCAAATTCAACCGGCCATTGACCGTCAGGTAACTTGGACAAGCGAAGCGGTTTCCCGTCTCCCTTGTCCCATTCCAAAAAGTCAGGCTCGCCGACGAAAGGAGTTTTCAAAATTTTGCCATACCACTCATAGGGTGAGGCAGGCAGGAGGGGTTGACTACTTTCCTGGATCGTGGGAATGGCTGAACGGTAAGGCGTTTCCACATGCACCTCATTCTTTTTCACGGGGGAAAAGCGCAGGGTCTTTTCCTCAGTTTCCCCCTGCTCATTCCTGATCGCCAAAGTGACACTCCAAGCCGGTTTTAGGAGCCCGGATTTCTTTTTCAACTCATCGGTCAAAGGTTGGAATGTCTCGGCCCGGGCAGCTTTCAATCCTTCGATAAAAGTTTTTACTTTATCATCATCCGCCGGCAGCGCTTCCGGACCTGCCCATATCCATCCGGACGGCTTCTTCTCCAAATCCAGGATCAAATCCCCTTTTTGGATTTTTACTTTCAAAATCTCCTCTTTGGCACCAGTAACAAACAGACGGCGATCCCTCAGACGCTCCATCATCCCGGCAATCAACTGGTAAAGTTGTGCGTTGATTTTAAGGACGGTTGGACGACTGGCCAGTTGCGCATAATAAAACCCTTTTTCCTCCGGCAATTCGGAACCAACTCGGAGGGTGTCTTTGTTTTCACCCCGGACTATGTCAAGCACCAGGGAAGGCGAACTCAGCCCATAAGCCCCTATATCTGCCGCATTGTCCGCAACAAATCCTGCCGCCTGGGCCGAAGCCAGATTGGCAAGAAAAGTGGCCACCTCGTTTTCGTCAGCCCCCGTCATGAGCGGTTTACTGATCTTCCACTTGTTCCCTTCTTTGATGATTTCGGCTTCCGTGCCATCCTTACGCAAGGCCAGGAGGTTGACGTTCGCGGTGAGAAAATCAAAAATTTTCCGGCTTCTCCATTCATTCAGGCCTTTGGAAAGTAGTTTCTCAAGGCCTTTGTCAATGATGGCAACTTCAATCTTCTTCCCGTCGTTGATGAGGGCATAGACAGAACCTGCGCGGGCTGTTTCATTCCCTAGAGTCAGTTGATAGGTCTTGTCTTTTTCCCGCAGATTGAGCTGGATTCTGGCCGGCTTCAACCCGAAGACATTCAGGGCCTTTTCCCGGTCTGCGAGTTCATCATCCTTCAGCGTGGCTTTGCGTCGGGAATACTCCAGCTCGGATAGCAGCCCGCTGATGGCGTTGTCATCGGCGGGAAAACTGACAGGTTTTTCAATCATCCATTTGCCCGCATCATTTTTGGCCAGAACGAGATTGCCTTCGGCATTCACCAGTTCCAGGCGGCTGATAGAACCACTGTCCACCAGCAGCACCTGTTCGCTCCTGCGGTTTTTCTCATCAGTCCCGGGGCTCTCAAGACCGGTTGTCACCAGATAGACCAGAATGCCCAGGGCCACCACTGCCAGAAAAAGTGTTGTGCGTGTATTCATGTAAGTCTTGTCCTGCCCCTCTTTTCAGGGAGAGGTAGCCATCTGGTTTACTTCCGGCGACGCATCCAGACCAACAAGCCCAGAAAGCAGCCGGCCAAAGGAATGGCCGTGAGAAGCAGGAAACTCGTGCCGAGTTCTTTGTCTCCCAGGTTCACATTGAATTGTTGAGGAATCTTGGGAGCGATGCCCAGCGATGTTTCTTTGTTCAGGGTCCAATTCATAGCATTGAGGAAGAAATCCAACTGGGCGACTCCAATGTGCTGGTTGATCAGGAAGCTGGCCCCGCCCACGGCAACGATTCTTGCCCCCTGCAGCCTTACCCCGCCATCGGCCACGGAACCCGTATCAATGGCCGCAGCCACGACCAGAGGTCCTTTAATATCTTTGTCGGGGCTGTATTCCGGTGTTTTATTCGTGATATCCGATTCGCCCCAGTAGACTTCCGGCGTTCTGACAAGTGCAGTGACCTGCGGCGATTGGGCCAAAGACAAGGTTCGACATCCCCTCAGGTTCAGATCCATGGCACCTTTCCCTATCCATTCCGTCACAGGATGCACGGCAAATTCGCCCGCACGCACTTCGCCGTAAAGCCGCACCTGACCGAGTACGGAGACTTTGGTCATTGCCAGGTTGTTTTCAAAGGTCACGCCATAAGGCTTGAGGATTTCTTCCAGACCGGACTCGGTTTTCGGATCAAGCATCAGGATCAGGCGGGCCGGGTTTTCCGTACGACTGAGGTAACGGGTCAGGATTTCGATCTCTAGGGGTGCCAGAGCTGCGTTGGGACCAGCAATGACGAGCAAATCCATGTCATCGGGCAAGCCACCCTGGGAAATAAGGTTGATCTTGGCCACCTCGACATTTTGACGTCGGATGTACTCTGACAAAAAGAAATAACCACTCTGATCCTGTGGGGCTGCTGACGGATCGTATTCCCCGTGGCCGCTGAGGAAATAGACCTTGGATTTTTTACCCTGAA
>Ga0163148_10004640_pt1 | contig 14243 bp, 13 predicted proteins | sample OliLakLV19MP7P2_FD_148606 | JGI IMG/M metagenome (GOLD analysis project Ga0163148, IMG submission 148606) | Freshwater microbial mat bacterial communities from Lake Vanda, McMurdo Dry Valleys, Antarctica- Oligotrophic Lake LV.19.MP7.P2 | ecosystem: Environmental > Aquatic > Freshwater > Lake >...
TCCTCACCCTCTGCCTTCTCCCCTGCTTCTCCCGCTTCTTCTGTTTCAGCTGCCTCTTGAGAGGCTGCTTGTTCGGCTTCTTGTTCTGCTAACAAGGCTTTCATTTCGTCGGTGACAGCGTCGTCGAGTTTAACTACTACTTCTTCTGGTTCGGCCTGGACTGTTAAGAGAGTTCGGTCGTAACTTAGGTCAGCAACTGTAATGGAGTCCCCTACTTCTTTTAGGACTTCGATGTTAACTTCGATTTTGTCGATAAAGTCGGCAGGGAGAGCTTCGACCATTATTTCACTCATATTTTGGAGAACAACTGTTTGACCTAATTTAACTGTTTCTACTTCTTCACCAACCAGTATCAAAGGAACCGGGACTGTAACTTTCTCTTTTAAGTTAACCTGATAGAAGCCGACGTGAAGGATTTGGTCAGTTACTGGATGGACATCGAGTTCTTTGATTAAGACTGGGCGCGTTCGGTCTTCGCCAATTTTTAGATTTACTAATCCTGTTTCGCCGGCGACTTTGAAAGCTTTTAAGAAATCTTCTTTGGTGATTTGAACGTGTTCAACTTCTTTTATATTGCCATAAACGTGACCTGGGATTATGCCCTGGGCTCTTAACTGTTTAACTTTTTTGCCTAATATAGTTCTGTCGGCAGCTTTTAAAGGAATCCTGTCCATAAGTGTGTAAGATAACACATACGCCTATGGGAAGTAAACTGTTGGGTACGGGGCAGTATTATTTTGAGATTTTGAATTGGAAAACCCGGTCAACTTGCAAGTCAGTTTGAATCTTTAATTCCTGGACCCCGGCGTTACCTCCTGCAGGCTTTTCGGCAAGCTTGAAGTTAATTGGGTAAGTTAGGACATAATCAAGGGGGTCGGCCATAATGCCTGGTTGTTTAAAGATTTCAATTTTATAGGTGGCCAAATTATCCTTAAAGCTAAGGGGAGATGCTAATTCATATTGGAGGGTAAGCTGTTTTTGTTCTTTGGGGGCAATTTCCAGGAGTGTTGAGAATCCAGTTCGGCCATAATCTGAGAAGCCGGTGAATTTTGAACTAATGTCTTCGCCTCCTAGTAGCGCCAGCTTAAGAGTTGTGCCAAAAGGAGTATATATTTTTAGACGATTTTTATAGATACCAGCGGGGAAAATTTCTGAAGGTGAGGTGTTTTTATATGTGATTTTTAATTGATGTTGTATAAGGCCTTCTTTGGTAAAAGAGGATGCTAAATCAATTTTTCTTTGTAGATAGTAATTTGATTTGTTGGCTCCCATGTTTGATTCGACAACTGCCAGAAAGTCATTGACCTCCCCTTCCCTTTTCTCAGCTTCTCTTGGGAATACGCCCGCCCAATTACTAGACGCCAGATAAGAAAACAAGGAGGGGTCCTCTAGATACACGAGCAGGTGTTTTTGTTCTAAGGATTTTGACATTGCCTGGATTATTGCTGGCCAGTTTTGTTTTGAAAGATAAAAGATTTTATTGAACATTTGAGTTTGAAGAGAGGTTAAGTAATTCTTCTTGGCTTGGGAGCCTGGGAAAAAGCCGGTCTCAGCGTGAGAAATGGCGCGCTCAAATAGATTGGAACCATTAACTGATTCACCGTATTCCGGTAAGTCGATTCCGCCGACTGCGTCGAGGAGATTGCCTGAGGCTTTTAGGTCAAGGGCGATAACACCATTGACTGTCTCCCCTGCTTCTTTTTTATAGAAGAAGCTAGCCAGGCGGGCGGTTGTTGGAAAATCAGGTTCATAGTTAGAGTCTCTTAAGTAAAGCCGCTCGATTCCCAGGTCTGCCTTTAGTTGGGCTGGAGGGGCGATAACTTCCTGTAAAGCTCCATCCAGACTGTAGATATCGTCGACTTTAATATTTGTTAATCTTCCCTGATCGAAGTCTAATTTAGCGTAAGAGCCTATGAATCCACCTGTTGGGCGAAGTTCAAGATTGTTTTGGAGTAAAACCAGGTAGGATTTTTTGCCATCCATGCCGGTAATTTTTGGCATTAGTTCGCTGGCGGACTTGGTTTGTTCAACTAAGGAAAGATAAAAAACTAGCTTGCTTTTGAGATCATCAATTTGGATTACCACTGAGTTTGGCAAACCCTGCTTTAACTTCTCGTTGGATAGGCCAGCTGAGACTTTAGAGAGTTTGGTAGAAGCAAAGCTTAAATCTCTTTGAGCATCCTGATAGAATTTTTCGGGATTTTCCCTTGATTCCCCGGAAATTATTTTAGTGGTTTGAAAAAGAGATTGACTGCCTTTGGTGGCAAAGTACACTCCGTCTATCCCCTCTTTAGTTAGATTTAACAGGTCAGTTGTTTTAGTGTAGTAACCGGATATTCCAGGAATTTGTTCGATGATTTTTGCTGAGGCTAAGACTCCCTGAAGTCTGGCGGTTCCTGACTGGGCTTTTTGAATTGAACTTTCTGACTGCGAAAAATTTCCTTTTTCTAAACTGGCTTTGGCTAGAGATAAATTGTTTTTGACGTTGTAGGCTTCGAAACCGGCATATACAAAGGGCCAGATAAGTCCGTAGATAATTATCAATGTTGCAACTACTCTCCAGAATACTCTTTTAGATTTGCCAGTTAGAGTGCTTTGCTCATGTCCATTAAATTCCTTATCAAAATTCTTAACCTTATTCCCTATACCCTCTTTAGTCTCAGTTTTTTCCAGTGTAACTTGTTTTTTATACTCTTCTCCATTTAAGAATCCCGAGCCGGTGAAAGACCAATTTTTATCGGAGGCATAGACTGGTTTTTTTGTATCCCTAACTTGGGGTACTTCCTGGCGGTTTTCTTTAAAGTAAGCAGAGCTTTCTTTCAGATAGGCTACTGTTTCCCTTAGAGCCTTAACTATTGGGGTTTTAGGGGACCAGTTTAGTTCTTTGATTGTTTTTAGTAAATTTGGTGTTGGCCACTGCGGGAGTTCGGTAATTTGAGCTTTTTGTTGTTCGAACCACATGGGATCGTTTAGAATTTGTTTGATTTCAGATAATTTTATCGGGTGGAGTAAAGCGCCGTCGTATATTTTGTTAGATGTTGAGCCGGATAATACTGACTTAGCTAATAGCGATACGGCATCATCGATGAAAAGACTTCTTTCTGTAAAATCAAGGCTGGTAGAGATTGAGTCCAATTTATCAGCAAGTGTGGCCTCGATTAGAATTGCTAGGGGGCTTTGTTCTGATAATTCCATTTGGGGGCCGAAGATTTCAGCTAGGCGGACAACACGGCCGTTTAATTTAAAATGTCTGATGCCTTTAGCAAATTTAACTTCAGCTTCTTTTAAAATGCGGTCATGGGAGTCAAAGGATTTGCCATAGAGATTAATAGAGCTGGTGAAGACAAGGCGGGGACGATCTCCGTGAGTTGCTTTGTCGCTTTCGCTTAAATCCTCTCTGACTGATTTGACAATTTCAATAAAATTGACAATCCCTTTACCGATAATGATGTCTGGAACTGAGTTATTAGTTATAAAGAAGCCATAATCTAAGCGAGGCAGTCTAAGTTCGGTAAATTTTTGAAGGATATCTTCTCTATCTAGAGGAAAGTTTAATAAATGGAAGTCTTTGTTCTTGGAAACTGTTTCCAGTTTTCGCTTATCGAAGACAGAGAGATCGTCAACTGCAATAACCTGAATACCTTTTTCCAGAAGAAAAGACGTGAGAGCGGATCCCAGGAACGTGCAAGAGTTGGCAATTAAGGCGACCGGACGGTTGCGCGAAATGATATTGCTCGCTTTTTGGTTGAAAGAATTGGCAGATTCTGGCACAGTTAAATTTTAGTCCTCCACGTAAGTTTGTTCAAGGTGTTGGATGCTGTTTTAATTGTTTAATTGCTTTATTGCCAAATTGTTACTGGCTATTGATTTTAAACGGTTTGCAGATTATTCTGTTTGGCGATATGGATTTTGTAATTAATACTGATGGCGCTTCTAAAGGGAACCCCGGACCTTCTTCTTACGGATTTATAATTAAAAATCGGGGAGGAGCGATTGTTCATCAGGAAGGAGAGTTGATAGGAGTTACTACAAATAACGTGGCAGAGTATACAGCTGTTGTTAAAGCTTTAGAATATATTGTTAAACGTTTTTTTAGAAAGGCTCCGCATAAAGTAGAGGTTGTAGCTGATTCTAAGCTGCTTGTTGAACAGTTGTCCGGTAGATACAAGATTAAAAGCCCTAACCTGCTGCCCTTGTTTGATAAAATTAAAGTAATGGAGTTTGAATTAGGGAATGTAGTTTATAGAAGTGTGCCGCGTGAACAAAATTTTATTGCTGACAGATTGGCTAATTTGCCGTTTGAAAGATCATGAAGGAATCTGAGTTATATATTCAATTTATTAGACGGAACTCAATTACTTTACTAGTTCCGATTATAGTCTGCCTTTTAGCTAGTGTTTACTTTTATGCTCTGGTCCCATCCCTTATAAGAATCTCTCAGACTTTTAAGATGGAGTATTCTCTAGCTAATATAGATACAATTCTGGCATTGACTGACCAGGCTGTGGCGCAGCTTAGAGCACAGAGGTTTGGAGATATATATGGAGGGGCTGCGGTTGCTATTTTCAAGAGTGCGCCACTTAATGTCAGTATTGAAGCAACATCATTAAATAGAGATACCAGTTACGCCCTGCTTTTAAAAGAAACGGAATATTTAAGACAAAACTTTTCCGCACAAGAATTGACCAGTCCGGAGATTGTGCAAATCGAACCTAGTCTGTTTAAATACTTAATTTCAGGATTGATTATTGGAGGGCTGATTGGGCTTATTGTCTCTCTGACTCGCGAGTATTTAAAGAATTATTAAGCCTTTTTGCAAAACTTAGTCCTAGTATTAAGAAGAACAGTCTTTGGCCTTGGGGAAGGGTTAGAAAATAATGATCAAAGAACCCCAAGAAGATAATCATAAATAAATTTCCTAGTAGAACTTTTGAAAGCTGATCCTTTCGCTTAAAGTTACTAATAATCGCTGTTATTAGTAGTCCAAGTAGCCCAATGAACCCCAATAAACCCGTTTCTGCCAGAACCAGTAAGAAAATATTATGGACTGGTTGAAGGAAGCGGCTGGTTCCGACCAAAACTTCGTCCGCAGCTAAGACATTGATGAAATTATTTAGACCTATTCCAGCAAGAGGATTTTGCAGGAAGGCGGTGATCGCATAGTCAGAGAGTTCTTGCCTTCTTAGTACTGCCAACGTGTCAAAAGTAAAAACTGAGACAAATCTGACAACTAGTAGGGGGGCGATTATAACTCCTAAGATCAGAAGCAGTTTCCAAAATCTGCGGAAGAGTAAGATTGTCTGGAGCGTGATCAGAAAGAGGCCCGGCCGGGAGAAAGTTATGAAAACGGTTCCTGAAATCAGAAGACCGAACATTTGTTTTAAACGGTTGAATTTTGAAGGTATACCGATTAGCACGATAGGTAAAGTGAGGACTAGAAAAGCTGAGAGCATGTTTGGGTGGGGGAAAGTGGCGTATGGTCTTAAGAAGACATGTTCGTAGAAGTTGAATTTGGCAATTAAGGGGGTTGAGATTGAGAAATTTCTTTCTCCTAAAACCCATAAACCCAACGAGTGGCCTAAGAGAAATTGGGTAATTGCCAATAGGCAGGTAAGGAGAACGCTGAGAGTTAGGGTCCAGTAGAATAGTCTTTTAATTCCCCCAAAAGGTTTTGATGCAAGATATAACCCAAAAAGCCCAGCTACTAAGTATTCTTTTAGTCTTACTAGTGATCCTTCGGGGTTTGAGGCGATTAAGATGGACATTGACTGCGTAAGTAAAAAGAAAAGGAGGAAGAAGATGTACTTGCTGTTAAGAGTAGGGATTTGTTTTTTTATAAAAGAATTTGCGCAGAAGATAGTGATGAGACCGGCAACTAAAAGATCCCAGAAATATATTGTGGGAGAAAGGTAGTCTATTCTAAGTGAGTAGATAAAGCTGAAGTCCGGCCAAAAATGCTTTCCCAGTTGGGTGGGTAAAAAAAGAATAACCAGAAATAACAATGAGTTTTCTAAGCGGGGTAAAATATTAAGAAATTTTGAATACATGCCGACAGTAGGGCAGTTTAGTTAGAGAAGTCAGTATGATTACTCAGGGCTGATTACTAATCTTCGTTCAGATCCTTCACCAATGCTTTCGGATTTAACACCGGCAGTTTTTTCGACAGTCATGTGCACGATTCTTCTTTGCCAAGCGGGCATTGGGAGGAGTTCCATTGGTTCTTTGGTTTCGATTACTTTAACTGCCCAGTCGCCAGCTTTATGAGCAAGTTCTTCTTCTTTTGATTTTCTCCAAGAAGAGACGTCAACGATAACTCTTTTTTGGTTTTCGCCCCCCATTTGTCTGGAGGCAATTAAGTTTAGGATAAGTTGAAGGGAAGCCAGGGTTTCGCCGTTGCGGCCGATTAGAATTCCTGGATCTTCAGCGTCGATTGAAATGAAGACGCCGTCTTCTTTTTCTTCTATTTCAAAAGAGCCCTCGAGTCCGAGATGGCCTAAAATATTTTCTAAAACTTCAGATACTTTTTCTTCCATACAATGTTTTGTAATATACCTTATAAATAGCTTTTTAGCAATTTCTAATTTTTAATTTAAAATTTTTAATCAAATCTTAATGACTAAATGTTTTAACTTTTTACATAAAATTATTTGATAATCCGACCTTTTAAACTTTTCATTAAATCAGCGAAACCTCCCCAGCCTGAGATACGGTATTGCTGCCAGATACCGATCAAGGTGAGAGTGTTCCAGTAGAGAGCAAGGCCGATGGGGAAAGTGAAGGCGATGTAGCCGATCATGATTGGCATGAAATATGTCATCTGCCCCTGAACTGCCATCATAGTATCTTCAGCGCTTTCTTTCTCTTTCTTTTCTTTGGGGGAGTCGGAAGGATATTCCTTAACTACTTTAGGAGCCATCATTTTAGACTGGACGAATTGGATAAGACCGGTTAAAACAGGGATTAAGATTACCCAGAGACCGACGGTGGAGAAGTCGGAAGGTTTGAATGCCAGATTGGTGCCGAAGAAATTAAGATCGGGGATGGAAGTTAATTTCCAGTCAGGGTTGTAGAGAAAGCTGTTAATCTTACTGAGGCCGGTGCCTCCTTCAAAGAAGGAGTGGATGACCTGGTAGATAGCTATCATAGGAGGTATTTGAATTAGTATAGGTAAGCAACTACCGGCAGGATTGACTCCATGTTCTTTGTATAGGGCCATTTGCGACGCGGCTAAGGCTTGTTTATCTGAACCATGTTTTTTCTTTAAGTCTTCTAAGTGAGGCCTGAGGTCTGCCATTTGTTTGGCGGCTTTCATGGAAGAGGCCATCAATGGCCAGATTAGAATGCGGATGGCTACTGTCAGAAGGATGATGGCAAAGCCTAAAGCACCAGGGATATTAGAGGCCTCCAGAACCCGGATGACAAAGACAATGACGTTAACGATAGGAGCAAAAAGTAAATTGTTGAATAAGTCGAAGATTACCTGCATGAAATTATTCTCCTTAAGCCGTTAATTGACCCTTTTAGAACGCCAGTCTCTTTGATTTGTTGTTTAGTGTACTCAGAGCAGGTTGTTTCGTATTTACAGGTGCCGCCAGGGGCGAGAACCATTAATAAGCCCCGGCTTGGGGAAAGGAAAAGCTGATAAAGATCAATTAATTTTAAGGCGAGATATCGCATAAGAGAATTCCTTATTCAAGATTTCAGGAGATAAATCTAAAACTTGAGATCTAGGCATGATAACTAAATTTAGGTTTTTGTGCAACTTGTGATAGTTGAGATTTGCCAGATTAAACATGATTCTTTTAGCCTGGTTACGGAGATTAGCTTTTTTAAATTGGGCTGAAACAATAGATACTCCAACTAAAGGCGTTTCATTTTCGCCAAGTCTGTAAAAGAATTTGAAATTTTCGGAAGTGAAAGATTGACCTGAGGCTACCCAACGAAAATTAGTTCTGAGGTTAAGGCGACGGGATTTAAGCAACATTGAAAATTACACACTTAAACTAGCTCTACCCATGGTGCGGCGGCGTTTTAGAACGTTTCTGCCGGAGTGAGTAGCCATGCGGGACATGAAGCCGTGCTTGCGGGCTCTTTTTTGTTTTTTAGGCTGATAAGTTCTTTTTGTTGACATAGCGCTCTGGGAAGTATACCGCTTCTCAGAGAAAATTCCAAGTATCCAAGAGACGAGGAACAAATGAAGTAATAAGTACCGAATCTCAATCACCCAACTATTTGGAATTTAAATATTTGAATATTGGTCATTGTCTGGAATACTTGTATCTTGTTTCTTGGAAAGCTTAATTTATATTGATCTACTAGTTTGTACTTAATCTATCTTTACTGGGGATAAGTTATCCACTAGTATTTTGAGACTTATGGAAGCCGCGCAGACTTGGAAACAGATATTGGAACAGATTAAGACCCAAATTTCGTTTAATAATTTTAAAGCCTGGTTCTCGCAGACTGAAATTGATTCTGTTGAGGAGGGGAAGATAATTCTCAAGGTGCCTTCTTCATTTCATAAAGGACAGTTGCTAGCACGATATGAGTCAATAATTTTAGAGACGGCTTCTGAGGTTTTAAATACGCAGGCTAGTTTGGAATTTAAGATTGATTCGTCAGTGGGGAAGAAGAAAACTTCAACTGAGGCAGAACCTGTTGAAGACTTTTTCCGGATGCCTCAGAAATCGATTACTTCGACTAACTTCAGTTTGAACCCTAAGTATACTTTGGAGAATTTTGTTGTCGGACTGACTAATAACTTAGCCTTTGCAGCGGCTCAGGCGGTTGTAGAAAACCCGGGGATTGCTTATAACCCACTTTATATCTACGGGCCGTCCGGGGTGGGAAAAACGCATTTAATGCAGGCTATAGCTAATGAGTTGATTTCTAAGAATCCGGACATAAAACCGGTATTTGCATCTTCAGAGAGGTTTATGAATGATTTTATTGAATCGATTAAATCAAAATCGACTGAATCTTTTCGTCATAAGTACCGGTCTTGTGACATTATTCTGATTGATGATATCCAGTTTATTTCCGGTAAGGACTCAACTCAGGAGGAATTTTTCCATACTTTTAATGATTTGCATTCTAAGAACTCCCAATTAGTTTTTACTTCGGATAGACCGCCTAATGAGATAGAGAAGCTGGAGGGAAGGTTGGCTTCTCGTTTTCAGGGAGGATTAATGGTTGATGTGCAGTTACCTGATTTTGATACCAGGATGGCTATTTTGAAAGCTAAGTTATCAGAGAAGGGAGATAGTTTGCCCGAGGAGTTTTTGAATATGATTGCCGAAGGTATAACTTCTAATACCAGGGAGTTGGAGGGTAAGTTAATTCAGATTCTGCAAAGAAGGAAATTATCGGGAATACCGTTAACAGAGGCTGAGGTAAGGAAGGTTTTGGGGAATAAGCCAGTTGAGAAAACGCACAGCTTGAGCACTAGTCAGGTACTTGAGGGGACGACAAAATTCTTTAACGTAAGTGTGGCGGATATTTTAGGTCCAAGACGGCAGAAGGGGCTGGTGTTGCCACGGCAGATTGCGATGTTTTTGATGTATGAGGAATGTAAAACGCCTTTTGAAAGGATTGGGGAGATACTTGGAGGCAGGGATCACACAACTGTGATGCATGGTGTGGATAAGATCCGCGTGGCTATCGGTAGGGATAGGGAAATTCAGCGATTAGTGATCGAAATTAAACAACAAATTGGAGGCTAGTTTGAGTTATCCACTATTTATCCACAAGAGTAGGTTAGTTATCCACAAAGATATCCTCAGTAGACACGATGTTTTGCACACGAAAAGACACCCGAAACTGATGCTAGAAGTTGGAGATCTCAACATATCCACTCCCCCTATAAGTACTGTGTACTATTTTAAATATATAATTAAAGAGGGAGTTATCAACACTGATAAGTGGATAAGTGTTCTGGAATAGGGTAGAGCGTTTAGGGTAGAGCGTATAGTTTAATATCTAAGAAGTAACTTTGTGACTTGTGCATGTTTCCTGAGCTGTTATTTATTTTGTAGTAGAATATAAACTCTTAATGGATAATCAAACACTGCTTTATATTGGGTTTATTGTGGTAGGACTTTTTGTTGCATATTTACTGGGGAGATCTCATTCAAGAAAACAAGAGGACTTTCCTCAGGATATGATTGATCTGTACAGGAAAGTTGATGACTTGCCGGCGAGGGTGATGCAAACTATTCAGGGATCAATTAATCCTCAAAAAGGGAAAATGGCGGAGCTGTTGACGTATGCTGAGCTTCGATATGATTATGACCGGATTATTCCCTTAGGACAGCCGATTGATTTTATTGGGATAAAGAATAATAGCTCAATAGATTTTATTGAAATTAAATCGGGGGAGAGCTTTGTATTGACAGATGAGGAAAAACATATTAAAAAGCTTATAGCAGCGGGAAGAGTCAATTTTAGGCTGATTAAAATCACAGAAGCTGAGATTAATCAGTTTATGATGAGTAATGAGAGATAAATCCCCGCTACAGAACTCAGATGCAAATTAAAATATTACAGCAGGATTTAATTGGTCCTTTACAGTCGGTTTTAAGATCGGTTGGGGTTAAGGCGACTTTGCCGGTATTGGGGAATATTCTGTTTGAGGCTGAGGGTAATAAACTTAAGTTATCGGCGACTAATCTGGAAGTAGGAGTAATTAAGTTTGTTAATGCGGAAGTTTTGGAGGGTGGGGCGATTACTATTCCGGCTAAGACATTCACTGAAGTAATCTCGTCTTTAACAGGCCTTGAGATTGAACTGGAGACTTCCGGAGAATCATTAAATATTAAAGCTGGTAAATTTAAAGCTGATTTAAATTGTATTGCAGCTTCGGAATTTCCGGCTATTCCCCAAACAGAGACCTCAGGATTTAAAATTCCTAAAGAAATATTTAAAGATTCTATTCCACAGATTAGCTTTGCTTCGGCTGTTGATGAGGGAAGGCCGGTTTTGACGGGAATTTTGACTGAGATTAAAGAGGGGAAGTTTGAGGTGGTGGCGACAGATGGGTTTAGGCTGGCTCACAAGACGTTTTCAGATGAAAAATTAGCAGGTATAAATTTTAAGGCGCTGATTCCAAAAAGAACCCTGGATGAATTAGTCAGATTAATTAATGAGGAAACTGGGGATTTTTCGGAGATTACGGTTACAACTACAGATAACCAAAATCAGGTTGTTTTTGGAATTGGGAATTCGATTCTATCTTCCAGACTGATTGAGGGAAATTTTCCGACGTGGGATAAAATTATTCCGTCAAAATTTGTGAGCAATGCGGTTATTAATAGGGATGAATTGATTAAGGGGCTTAAATTGGCATCGGTGTTTGCCAGGAGTGAGGCTAATGTGATTAAGCTGATGATTTCCCCATCCGGGATTCAGTTAACATCGGAGACCAGAGAATTGGGGCATCAGGATGCGCAGGTTGAGGCTATTGTGGAAGGTGAGGAATTAGAAGTGGCTTTTAATTCGAGGTATTTACTGGATGCGGTTTCGTCTTGTCCGGGACCGGAGCAAAAGATTTATTTTTCAGGGAGCTTATCGCCGACACTGATTAAGCCGGTTAAAGAAGAAGGGGTGGAGTATATTGTGATGCCGATAAGGATTAACTAAATTTCAGTTTAATAAACCAATAACCTAATATACAAATAAACCAATTCTCAACCAAGGTGATTATGTTTTAGGACTGTTTAATGCGTTCTTAATAATAGTGCTGATTATTGCTGTTATTTCATTTCCTTCACTAATTATTCCTTGCGCCTCATCAGAATGCTGAGAATTTAGTTTTTCAATTAATCTTAACCAATAAACAGTTTCTTTTCCTTCCTTTCTGACAATGGTAAAACAGTGGATGAAGTCTTTTTTGTATTAGTACCATCGGCTTCCTGGCTGTTCGCACCCACTGAAGTAACGGATCTGGTTATTTGCCCTATAATCACATGATTTGAATATGTTTTCGGAAGCTTATTGATGAATCTTAAAATCAGAACAATGAAGTTAAATATTCTTTCGTAAAATATCATGCTTACCATTGGACATTGGTTTATTGGGTTATTTGTTTATGGTTTATTATTCTTAACATTAAATTCCTGAATAACTGATGACGTTGAAGTGAAGATCGTAGTCTTTGCCTAAAGTTTTACCCTCTTCCCTTAGTTTGGTATCCGGTTTTATAAAGATAGCGTAGCCCTGGCCTAATTTATATGGGACTTTAGGGGTGATGATGGCGGTTTTATAGTCGTCTGATAATTTGATTTCAATATCATGAGGAGGGTCGATGACTAATTTTGTTTCAGGGCCGTTTTGGAGAGGGACGCTGAAGTTTAGCTTTAGGACTTGATTGGGGGAGATTATTAGGGGGGTTTTTTCGAAAAGTTCTTTGGGTTCACTGGAGATTAGGGCTGGGTTGTTGTCGTTTGGCGGAGGGGCTTGATTGTTGTTGACTATAGGAATAGGATTGCCATTGAAGCCGAATTGGAAAATAGTGATTAGGATTAAACCTAAGGTGATTACAGTTGTGATAATTTTTGTTTTAAGAGATAAATTCATGGTTATAATGCTTGTTCTTCAGGCTCTTCGTGTACATCATTAGAGTAGTCGTGGATATCTTCTCCCCATTTAGCAATGTATTGGTCCACTGTGGTGGGAGAAAATGATTGTATCTCATAAACTTCTCCAGTTGAAGGGTTGAAAATAAAGGCAACTCCTTTAGTTGCGTAAATTGAGGTTTTGGCAAATCTGCCATGTGAGGTTGAGCCTGTATGTTGAGCCTCAGCTATACCATAAATATCTTCATAAGCTGACATTTGAGGTGCTTCCCAAGTTTGAGAGTTGACGGGAATGACTCTCTTAAAAGCAACAAGAGAATCTTCAGTGAAGATGGTATTGCTTCTATCGGCGAAGGCAGAGTTATAAGTGAATTCATTTAAGCCAGCTTTAGAGGAGGTTTTTTCTTGAAGTTCTGGCATTTTCCTTAGGTCGGCTTCAGAGGTTTTACCAACTTCAGTTTTAAAGTAAGCTGAGAAGCTGGATTCCTGGATGGTTCTGGCGGGAAGTAATAGTGGCGGAATGGATTCTGGTACTTGGGAAATGTCAGATGGGGCTGGGTTTCGAGTGAGAACTACAGCGATTACAAACCCGAGGATAACCAGGGTGACTATGCTGAGTAGAAATAATTCGAGCTTAAATCTTAATAGAATTGTTTTCATTTTCTAGTTATAGCAGAAACCCATTATTCTGACTGCAATCTCTCTGTACTGTGGCCACTTTTCTGAATGCATAGATCCGACGGCTTTATTATTTAGACAAAAGGCGATTACTTCTGGGTAATTCTCAGTTTTATCACCTTGGCATCTAGAGTAAGTGCTAATACATCGAATGCGGTCGAAAACATTATTGACTTCACCTGTAAGGTTTCCGGCCATAGATTTATTGTGATAAATAGCATGGCCTAATTCGTGGATTAAGGTGCCGATAAAATAATCTTTGTCGGACGCGTAAGCACCTGTTTGGCTCATCTCGACAAAACCGGTTTCTTGATTGGGGATACCAGCGGTAAGAGTGACTGGTTCGCCTTGGACTAATTCAATAAACCTAGTTTGCTGTTTTAGCTCGTAGAATTTTTCATAAATCCATTGCAGGTGCTGCTGATCCCAGGCTCCCCGCATTTCAATCCCGAATTGTTCTTTAATTGTGGCAGAGAGTTGAGAGCCTTCAACAGTAGGAGCGGGTTGTCCTGCAATTGGGGTACTTCCGGTTCCGCCACCGACTGGGGCTGTAGTGAGAATATTGCAGATAGCGGGTTTCGGTTCGGTTGGGGTTCCTACTTTGACACAGGAGCGGGCGGTGACACTGGTTTGAGTTCCGGGGATTGAGGTGCTGGTGGTGGTTGGAGGTAGAGTGGTAGTAGTGGACGAGGGATTATAAATTAGTTGTTCGATATTGGAGATTGCTTGGTCGGTTCCAATGCCACCATTTGGGACAAAAATAGCAAAATATATTCTCTGGCCACTAGCATCAATAAAAGTCCCAACATCGTTTTTTCCTTGTCCGAGTATTCCGCTTTTGCCAATAAAATCTGCGCTTGAGGGTAGTGGGGAATTTGGCTTGAAAGGGTCTGAGCCGCTGGTGGTTCTAGTTTGAAGAATTGAAATAATTTTATTTGAAGTTTCTTCATCCACAATTTGTTTGTTTATTAGATTTTGCATAAAATTGACTGC
>Ga0163148_10004646_pt1 | contig 14236 bp, 8 predicted proteins | sample OliLakLV19MP7P2_FD_148606 | JGI IMG/M metagenome (GOLD analysis project Ga0163148, IMG submission 148606) | Freshwater microbial mat bacterial communities from Lake Vanda, McMurdo Dry Valleys, Antarctica- Oligotrophic Lake LV.19.MP7.P2 | ecosystem: Environmental > Aquatic > Freshwater > Lake >...
GAGCCTGACAAGGGCCGGGTGACACGCCACGCCCCGCGAGAGAAGCAAGGAACAAATCCATGGCAAGTCCCGGAGATCCCACGGTCACGCCATCTCGACGCACGAAAGAGCGGTTGCTCAGCGGTCCTATAAGAGAGTCCACCGAAGCGCACCATCCAGTTTCCTCCCAATCCTGACTCTGTTTACCATGAAAAAATCCACGACTATCCTCTCCGGCCAATCCTCCGCCATGCCCGCGCTCAATGGTGATGCTCAGCCGGCGCAATCGAGCACAGCGCTCAAGCCGAAAGTGAGCCCGGATGCGCCACCGTTGGCCGCGAAGGAAGATTCGAGCGAAATGCGGCTGCGGAGGATCCTCGCGGCGATGCGAGGGTTTCGCGATGGAGATTTCAGCGTGCGGTTGCCCGTGGACTGGGTGGGACCGGAAGGGCGGATCGCGGAGGCGTTTAACCAAGCCATCTCGCATGAGGATCAAATCGCCGCAGAGGTCGCGCGCTTGAGCCTGGCGGTCGGCAAAGAAGGGCGGCTCCAACAGCGCATAAAGGCCCCCGGGGCCGTTGGCGGTTGGGCCCGGAAGGTGGACTCCATCAACACGCTGCTCGACGATCTGGTAAGGCCGACGACGGAGGTGGCCCGCACCATCGGCGCGGTGGCCAAGGGAGATCTCGGGTAATCGATGGAACTGGAAGTGGACGGACGCGCGCTTAAGGGCGAGTTCCTGCGCTCGGCGAAGCTGGTCAACACCATGATCGAGCAGCTCTCGGTTTTTACCTCGGAGGTCACGCGCGTGGCCCGCGAGGTCGGCACCGAAGGAAAGCTCGGCGGACAAGCCCAGGTCAAGGGCGTCTTGGGGGTGTGGAAGGATCTCACGGAGTCGGTCAACCAGATGGCCGGCAACCTGACGGCGCAGGTGCGCAACATCGCGGATGTGACCATCGCGGTGGCCAACGGCGATCTTTCCAAGAAGATCACCGTCGATGTCCGGGGCGAGATTCTGCAGCTGAAGGAAGCCATCAACACGATGGTGGATCAGTTGCGGTCCTTTGCGTCTGAAGTGACGCGGGTGGCACGCGAGGTTGGCACTGATGGGCGGCTGGGCGGCCAGGCAGTGGTGCCGGGCGTGGCCGGCACTTGGAAGGATCTCACCGACTCGGTGAACGCCATGGCGACCAATCTCACCGCCCAGGTGCGCAACATCGCGACCGTGACTACGGCGGTGGCCCGCGGCGACCTTTCCCGCAAGATCACGGTGGACGTCAAGGGCGAGATTCTGGAGCTGAAGGAGACCATCAACACCATGGTGGATCAGCTCACCGGCTTCTCCTCGGAAGTCACCCGCGTGGCCCGCGAGGTGGGCACCGAGGGCAAACTCGGCGGGCAGGCACAAGTCGGCGGCGTGGCCGGCACTTGGAAGGACCTGACCGACTCGGTGAACTCGATGGCGTCGAACCTCACCGGTCAGGTCCGCAACATCGCCGAGGTCACGACGGCGGTGGCCAAGGGTGATCTCTCGCGCAAGATCACCGTCGAGGTCAAAGGCGAGATTCTCGCGCTGAAAAACACAATTAACACGATGGTCGATCAGCTAAACGGCTTCGCGTCGGAAGTCACCCGCGTGGCCCGCGAGGTCGGCACCGAGGGCAAACTCGGCGGGCAGGCCGTGCTGGGCGGCGTGGCGGGCACATGGAAGGACCTGACCGACAACGTCAACTTCATGGCATCGAATCTGACGGGCCAGGTCCGCAACATCGCGGAAGTTACGACGGCCGTGGCCAACGGCGATCTTTCCAAGAAGATTACGGTCGATGTGAAAGGCGAGATCCTGGAGCTGAAGAACACCATCAATACGATGGTCGATCAGCTAAACGGCTTTGCCTCGGAAGTGACGCGCGTCGCCCGCGAGGTGGGCACCGAGGGCGAATTGGGCGGGCAGGCCGAGGTGCGAGGTGTGGCCGGCACTTGGAAGGATCTTACCGACTCGGTCAACGCCATGGCGACGAATCTCACCGGGCAAGTCCGCAACATCGCCGAGGTTACCACCGCGGTGGCAAACGGTGACCTGTCCAAGAAGATCACCGTGGGTGTACGCGGCGAGATTCTGGAGTTGAAGAACACCATCAACACGATGGTGGATCAGCTCAACGGCTTCGCCGGCGAGGTCAGCCGCGTGGCCCGCGAGGTCGGCACCGATGGCAAGCTCGGCGGCCAGGCCGAGGTGTTGGGCGTGGCGGGCACGTGGAAAGATCTCACCGACAACGTGAACTCGATGGCCTCGAACCTCACCGGTCAGGTCCGCAACATCGCCGATGTGGCTACGGCGGTGGCCAACGGCGATCTTTCCAAGAAGATCACCGTGGATGTCAAGGGCGAAATTCTGGAACTGAAAAATACGCTCAACACGATGGTCGATCAGCTAAACGGCTTCGCCGGTGAGGTCAGCCGCGTATCGCGTGAAGTCGGCACCGAAGGCAAGCTCGGTGGTCAGGCGGTCGTCAAAGGCGTGGGCGGCACCTGGAAGGATCTGACCGACAACGTCAACTCGATGGCGAACAACCTGACCGGGCAGGTCCGCAACATCGCCGACGTCACCACCGCGGTGGCGCGCGGCGACCTGAGCCGCAAGATCACCGTCGAGGTGAAGGGGGAGATTCTTGAGCTGAAGAACACCATCAACACGATGGTGGATCAGCTCAACGGCTTCGCCTCGGAAGTGACCCGTGTAGCGCGTGAGGTCGGCACCGAGGGCAAGCTCGGCGGACAGGCGCAGGTGCCCGGCGTGGCCGGGACGTGGAAGGATCTCACCGACTCGGTCAACGCGATGGCGACCAACCTCACCGGGCAGGTCCGCAACATCGCCGACGTGACCACCGCCGTGGCCAACGGCGATCTTTCCTCGAAGATCACCGTCGAGGTCAAAGGCGAAATCCTGGCGCTCAAGAACACCATCAACACGATGGTCGATCAGCTAAACGCGTTCGCCGGCGAGGTCAGCCGCGTGGCGCGTGAGGTCGGCACCGACGGCAAGCTCGGCGGGCAGGCGGCGGTGGAGGGCGTGGCGGGCACCTGGAAGGACCTTACCGACAACGTCAACGCGATGGCGACCAATCTCACCGGGCAGGTCCGCAACATTGCCGAGGTGACCATCGCCGTGGCCAACGGCGACCTTTCCAAGAAGATCACCGCCGATGTGCGCGGCGAAATTCTGGAGGTAAAGGAAACCATCAACACGATGGTGGATCAGCTCCGTTCGTTCGCGGCGGAAGTCAGCCGCGTGGCCCGCGAGGTCGGCACCGAGGGCAAGCTGGGCGGGCAGGCGCAGGTGCCCGGCGTGGCGGGGACGTGGAAGGATCTCACCGACAACGTCAACTCGATGGCCTCGAACCTCACCGGCCAGGTCCGCAATATCGCCGATGTGGCGACGGCCATCGCGTGCGGCGATCTTTCGCGGAAGATCACGGTGGACGTCAAGGGCGAGATTCTGCAGCTCAAGGACACGATGAACACGATGGTCGATCAGCTCTCGGCGTTCGCATCGGAAGTGACGCGCGTGGCCCGCGAGGTCGGCACCGAGGGCAAGCTCGGTGGCCAGGCGCAGGTGCCGGGCGTGGCGGGGACATGGAAGGATCTGACCGACAACGTCAACTCGATGGCTTCCAACCTCACCGGCCAGGTCCGCAACATCGCCGAGGTGACCATCGCGGTGGCCAACGGCGATCTTTCCAAGAAGATCACGGTGGATGTGCGCGGCGAGATTCTGCAGCTGAAGGAAACCATCAACACGATGGTCGAACAGTTACGCTCCTTCGCCTCAGAAGTGACGCGCGTGGCCCGCGAGGTCGGCACCGAGGGGCGGCTTGGCGTGCAGGCGGTGGTGCCCGGCGTGGCGGGCACCTGGAAGGATCTCACCGACTCGGTCAACACCATGGGCGCCAATCTCACCGCCCAGGTCCGCAACATCGCGGAGGTGACAACGGCGGTGGCGCGCGGCGACCTGAACCGCAAGATCACCGTCGATGTGAAGGGCGAGATTCTGGAGCTGAAAAACACCATCAACACCATGGTCGATCAGCTCAACTCCTTCGCCGGCGAAGTCACCCGCGTGGCCCGCGAAGTCGGCACCGAGGGCAAGCTCGGCGGCCAGGCACAGGTCTCCGGCGTGGGCGGCACCTGGAAGGACCTCACTGACAACGTGAACTTCATGGCGTCGAATCTCACCGAACAGGTCCGCGGCATCGTAAAGGTGGTGACGGCGGTGGCCAACGGCAACCTGACCCAGCGCCTGACAGTGCAGGCCAAGGGCGAAGTCGCGGCGCTCGCCGACACGATCAACGGCATGACCGACACGCTGGCCACCTTCGCCGACCAGGTCACCAACGTGGCCCGAGAAGTCGGCGTGGACGGGCGGCTCGGCGGTCAGGCCAACGTCCCCGGCGCCGCCGGCACATGGAAGGATCTCACCGGCAACGTCAACCTCCTGGCCGCCAACTTGACCACCCAGGTCCGCTCCATCGCCGAAGTCGCCACGGCGGTGACTAAGGGCGATCTCACGCGCTCGATCCAGGTGGATGCCAAGGGCGAGGTTGCGGAGTTAAAGGACAACCTAAACACGATGATTCTCAACCTGCGCGAGACCACCGAGAGCAACCGCGAGCAGGACTGGCTAAAGACGAACCTCGCCAAGTTCACCGGCATGCTCCAGGGCCAGCGCGAGCTGAACACCGTGGGCCAGATGCTCCTGACGGAGTTGGCCCCGCTGGTCAATGCCCACCAGGGCACCATCTACCATCTCGCCGGCACAGCGGAAGAACCCGAGCTCCGGCTGCTTTCGAGCTACGCGCACGGTGGCCAACGGCTCGCTCAAAGCATCCGCCTCGGCGAGGGCCTGGCCGGCCAGTGCGCGGTGGAAAAGAAGCGCATCCTGCTCGCCGATGTGCCGCCGGATTTTATCAATATCTCCTCCAGCCTCGGCGAGGCCAGGCAGGTCAGCATTATCGTGCTGCCGGTGCTCTTTGAGGGCGAGACCAAGGCCGTCATCGAGCTGGCGGCGCTGAAAAAATTCAGCACCGGCTCGCTCGCCTTCCTCGAGCTGCTCACCCAGAGCATCGGCGCGGTCTTTAACACGATCGAGGCGACGATGCGCACCGAAGGACTGCTCACGCAGTCCCAGCAGCTCACCGTCGAACTGCAATCCCGCCAGAGCGAACTCCAGCAGACCAACGAAGAGCTCGGCTCCAAGGCCCGCCTGCTCGCCGAGCAGAACGCCGAGGTCGAGCGCAAAAACTCCGAGGTCGAGCAGGCCCGCCACGCGCTCGAGGAAAAAGCCGCCGAACTGGCCCTCACCTCGAAGTATAAATCCGAGTTCCTGGCCAACATGTCGCACGAGCTGCGCACGCCGCTCAACTCCATCCTCATCCTCAGCCAGCAGCTCGCCGAGAATGCCGTGGGCAATCTCTCCGGCAAGCAAGTCGAGTTTTCCCGCAACATCAACTCCTCGGGCTCGGACCTGCTCCACCTCATCAATGACATTCTCGATCTTTCCAAAATCGAGTCCGGCACCGTCACCGTCGAGGTCGAGGAGATCCCCTTCGCCGGGCTGCGCGACAACATCGACCGCAACTTCCGGCACGTAGCCGAGGCCAAGAATCTGCCGCTGAACGTGCGGTTCTCCGAGGAGTTGCCGCCCTTCATGGACAGCGACCCGAAGCGGCTCCAGCAGATTCTCAAGAATCTGCTCTCCAACGCCGTCAAGTTCACCGCCCAAGGCCAGGTGGAGGTGCGGGTCGCTCTGGCCACGCAGGGCTGGAGCTTCGACCACGCGGTGCTCAGCAAAGCCCAGCAGGTGGTCGCCTTCGCCGTCGAGGACACCGGCATCGGCATCCCGCCCGACAAGCAGCGGCTCATCTTCGAGGCCTTCCAGCAGGCCGACGCTGGCACGTCGCGCAAATACGGCGGCACCGGCCTGGGCCTGGCCATCAGCCGCGAACTGGCCGTGCTGCTCGGCGGCGAGATCAAGCTCGCCAGCGTCCACGGCCAGGGCAGCACGTTCACGCTCTTCCTGCCAATCCACTATTCCGGCCCCGCCAGCGGGCGGATCGCGTCTCCCGCTGGCTCCTCGTTCTCGCCCATCTCCCGCGATATCCACGTCCTGCCTTTGACGCGCGAAGAGCACGTCGAAGATGACCGCGAGAGCATCGAGCAGGCGGACGCCGTGGTGCTCATCATCGAGGACGATCCGCACTACGCCCGCATTCTCCTGGGTCTCGCCCGCGACACGGGCTTTAAGGGCATCGTCGCAAACAAGGGCGTGATGGGCCTCTCGCTCGCCCGGCAGTTTAACCCCGCGGCCATCTCGCTCGATATTTTCCTGCCCGACATGCTCGGCTGGACGGTGTTAAACCAGCTCAAGCTCGACCCGGCCCTGCGCCACATCCCGGTGCAGATCGTCACGCTCGAGGAGGATCGCCAGCACGGCCTCGCGCACGGCGCCTTCTCGTACCTCATCAAGGAGCCCACCACCCAAGGGCTGGAGGCGGCCTTTGACCGCATCAAAAACTTCACCGTCCCCCGCACCAAGCGGCTGCTCATCGTCGAAGACAACGAGATCGAGCGAATGTCCATCATCGAGTTGCTCGGCTATCGCGACATCGAGATACACTCGGTGGCTACCGGCGCCGAAGCGCTCGAGGCGCTGCTCGACCGTACCTTCGACTGCGTGGTGCTCGACTTGCGTCTCCCGGACATGACGGGCTTCGAGCTTCTGGAGAGAATGCACATCGAACCCCAGCTTCAAAACCTGCCCGTCGTCGTCTTCACCGGCAAAGACCTGAGCCCCGCCGAGCAGTCGCAGCTAAAGACGATGGCCAAGAGCATCATCCTCAAAGATGTCCAGTCTCCCGAGCGGCTGCTCGACGAAACCGCGCTCTTCCTCCACCGCGTCGTCACCGACCTTCCCGTAGAAAAGCAGGCCATGCTCGATGGGCTCCACAGCTCCAAGAAAGTCCTGCGCGGCCGCAAAGTGCTGGTGGTCGATGACGACGCCCGCAACATCTTCGCCCTCACCTCGCTGCTGGAGAATCAGGAGATGGAAGTGATGACCACCACCAACGGCCGCAGCGCAATCGAGCTCATCCAGAACACCCCCGGCATCAGCCTCGTGCTTATGGATATCATGATGCCCGACATGGACGGCTACGAGACGATGCGCAGAATCCGCAATGCCCCCGAGTTTCGCACCCTCCCTATCCTCGCCCTCACCGCCAAGGCGATGAAAGGCGACCGTGAGAAATGCCTCGACGCCGGCGCGAGCGACTACATCGCCAAACCGGTGAACACCGACCAACTCCTCTCGCTCATGCGTGTGTGGCTCTTCCGCTGAACATGAACATGAAAACGAACCCCCCCACAGCGCCCCCTACCGACCTGCTCGCCGGCGCAGCTTGCGCCGGCGCAGCCCCCGCCATTGACGAGGGGCCCATCAACATCCTGATCGTCGACGATGAGCCGAGAAACCTCTCCGTGCTCGAAACGGTGCTTGACGATCCCAGCTATCGGCTTGTCCGCGCGGAGTCCGCCGAGCAGGCCTTACTCGCGCTCATCGTCGAGGAATTTGCCCTCCTCATCCTGGACATCCGGATGCCCGGCATGACCGGCTTCGAGCTCGCCCAGATGATCAAGGACCGCAAAAAGACCGCACGTATCCCGATTATCTTTCTAACGGCCTACTACAACGAAGACCAGCATGTGCTCGAAGGCTACGGGGCCGGCGCTGTGGACTACCTCCACAAGCCGGTGAACCCGCCGATCCTCCGCTGCAAAGCCGCCGTCTTCGCCGAGTTGTACCGGAAGAGTCGCCAGTTTCAGAAGGTGAACGACACCCTGCTTGCCGAAGTGACGCAGCGCCGCCACGCCGAGCATCAACTGCGCGAACTAAACGCGAGCCTTGAACAGCGCGTGAAGGAGCGCACCGAGGTGCTCCGCGACAGCGAGGCACGCTTGCAGGCGCTGGTGACGGCGAGCTGCGATGTGGTCTACCGCATGAGCGCCAATTGGGGCCTGCTGCACCCGTTTGACGGCCGCAACTTCATCCCCAGCGCCAGCGACTCTACCCGCGACTGGCTCACGAAGCACATCCACCCCGATGACCGCTCGAAGGTTGTGGCGGCCATAAGCCGGGCGATCGGCAGCAAAGGCGTCTTCGAGCTCGAACACCGGGTTCTGCGGGTGGATGGGACGTGGGGCTGGACGCTGTCCCGCGCTGTCCCGCTGCTGGACGCCGCGGGTGAAATCATCGAATGGTTCGGCGCTGCGAGTGATGTGACCGACCGCAAGCAGGCGGAGGGAGCGTTGCGGGCCAGCGAGGACCGGTTTCGCGCGGCCCTCGGCGCAGTGACCGACATCATCTGGACCAACAACGCCGAGGGAAAAATGGAGGGCGAGCAGCCCGTCTGGTCCGCGTTTACCGGCCAGAGTCAGGGAGAGTATGAAGGCTTTGGCTGGTCGAACGCTGTGCACCCCGAGGATGCGCGTCCGACCATCGACGCTTGGAACCTTGCAGTCGCCGAGAATCGGCCGTACGCGTTTGAACACCGCGTGCGCCGGTATGATGGCCAGTGGCGGGTGTGTTCGGTGCGGGCCGTGCCGGTGCCCGATGCCGAGGGAAGAACCCGCGAATGGGTCGGCGTCCACACCGACATCACCGAGCGCAAGCAATCCCAAACGAGTTTGCTCGAAAGCGAAACGCGGATGCGCCTGGCGACCGAGGCGACGGCGGTGGGCATCTGGGAATGGAACGTCCTCACCAGCGCGGTCCGCTGGGATGCGCAGATGTTCCGCCTCTACGGCATCGCGCCCACGCCGGATGGCTTTGTCCAGTACAGCGACTGGTCCACCGCCCTGCTCCCCGAGGATCTGCCGGAAACCGAGCGCATCGTGCACGATACCGTGCGCACCGGCAGGCAGAGCCGCGGCGAGTTCCGCATCCGGCGGCGCGATGATGGCCAGGTCCGCGAAATCGAAGCGGTTCAAACGGTGCGCACGAACAAGCAGGGGCAAAACGAATGGATGGTGGGGACGAACCTGGACATCACCGAGCGCAAGGCCGCCCAGCAGGAGCTCACCCGCCACCGCGAGAATCTCCAGCAGGCCGTCGAGCTGCGGACCGCCGAACTGGCCGCCTCGACCGTCGCCCTGCACACCGCCGAGCGTCTAGCCGCGCTGGGCACGATGGCCGTGGGTCTTGGCCACGACCTCGCCAACTTGACGATGCCGATCCGCTTCCGATTACAGGTGCTGGAAGCCGCCTGCATAACGGATGACAACCGAAAAGACTTTGCCGCCATCAGCAAGGCCTTGGACCACTTAAGCAACCTTTCGGCCGGTATGCGCCTGATGGCTATGGACCCCGATCGTGTTGAGGCTTCCAGTCCCGCCATCGATCTGGAAGTTTGGTGCGCTGCAACTATGCCGCTTTTCCGCGCGGGGCTTCCTCGCCTGATCCGGCTTGAGTGTCAGGCTCCGCGCGGCCTGGGCGTGAATATCCCTCAGCATCGGCTGACGCAGGCCGTCTTTAACCTCGTGCAGAACGCCGGCGAGGCGATGGCTGCCCGGCCCGCCGGCACCGTTCGCGTGAACGCCGAGGCCGCGACCAGTGCTGCGGGCGCACCGGTGGTCATGGTGCTGGTGTCCGATGACGGCCCGGGAATGCCCGCCGAGGTTGTGGCCCGCTGTTTCGAGCCCTATTTCTCGACGAAAGGCCGGGCGATTGCCACGGGCATGGGACTGGGAATGGTCAGAGGCATCATCGAATCCGCCGGCGGGGTTGTCGCCGTGCGATCAACACCGGGTGAGGGCACAACCTTTACGCTGACGCTCCCAGCCGCGGTGTCGAGCCAAACGGCCCACGCGGGGGCGATACGCACGGCCGCCGTCACCATTGATGGCCAGCGCGAGTTATCTTTGGCCTTGATGTTTTTAGGTCAGTTGGCATTTAAAACGTCCCGCCATCTGGGATCATCCGCCCCGGATGCCTCGTTGTGGGTGGTTGAACAACCCGATCCAGCGCTGGTGCGGGTATTTCTCAACAACCATCCCGGAAGGCGGGTGGTCATCCTCAATGGCGGCATAGTCTTACCTGCGGCTGCAACAGCCACGCAAGGTGCGTGGGATGACCGGGAAATAAATGACCGCAGCGCAAGAATCATCGTACTTGGTCCCTCGCCAAGCCCCGGCAACCTTCGAGACGCCCTGATCCACGCCAGCAATGCGATCACACCGACCTCGACAGAGCAGTATCCATGAACGATACACCACTCATCCCCGGGCTCTTTATGGTGGATGACAACTTCCTCGCCGCCGAGGCGCTGAAGTCCTTCATCCCCGAGACGGGCCTGCTCCGCTGGCTCGGGTGGTCCTCCAACCCCGTCGCAGCGGTTCCCATGATCGTCCAGTTACGACCGGATCTGGTTTTACTGGATGTAGAGATACCCGGCGTCGACTGCTTTGCCGCCTTGCGGGCTCTGACGGCCCAGTGCCCATCGACTCGGGTGGTAATGTTCAGCGGACACGCCCACGCCGCGCTCATCGATCGTTCGCTGCAAGAGGGTGCGGCGGGGTACATTGTCAAAGATGAGGACCCGCTTGCGATCGCTCAACTGCTGGTCAATGCCGCTCGGGGAGAGTGCGTCCTGAGTCCCACCGCCTCATCTGTCTACATGCGCGCGGGCCGCAGCCCAGCCTGCACCCCGCGAGCGCACGGACCGTGAGCCCACGCGGGGTGCAGCGTGCCGCGCCGTCCCCCCCACGCCGCCAACCGTCTCCCGCACCTGATCACCGGCCCGCGGGAGGATGGGGCCGGAGCCGAGGTCCAAATCGACCGTTCGAATCAGGAAGTCCCGCGACTCCGTGCGGTGGATCAAACCCGCGTCATCCGCCTGCTCGAACTCCTGACCTGCCCTTGAAAATCTGAGCCATTCCGAGTGAGAGCCAGTGGGGAAGAATCCCCCAGAAAGGCTCTCACGATGAAGCGTAAACGGCATGGGACGGAAGAGATCATCCGCAAGCTGCGGGAGGCGAAGCAACTGGAGGCCGGTGGCCAGTCTTTGGCCCAGGTGTGCCAGAAGCTGGAGATCAGCGGGGCGACCTTGGCGCGTTGGCGGACGCAGTTCCGCGGCATGGGCGACAACGAGGTGAAGCGTCTTCGGGCGTTGGAGGAGGAGAACCGTCGTCTGAAGAAGGCGGTGGCAGACCTGACGCTGGACAAGCAGATCTTGAAGGAGCTCAACGAGGGAAATGGTGAGCCCGATCCGCCTCCGCGAGGCGGTCGAGCTCATCCGGCGCTCACGGCCGGAGGTGTCGATCCGCCGGGCGTGCTGGCTGGTCGGGCTGTCGCGTAACGCCGTGAAGGCGCCGCTGACCAAGGTCGAGAAGGACAAGCCGCTGGTGGCGGAGCTGACGCGGCTTGCGGCCAGGCACCCGCGGCTTGGGTACCGGATGCTGCACGGGATGGTGTCGTTGCGCGGCTTCCGGGCGGGACGGGACCGGGTGCACCGGCTGTGCCGTCGGCACGGGCTGCGGGTGCCGCGGCGTGTGAAGAAGCGTCGGGCGATCGGTGTGCCTGAGAACGCGGTGCACATGCTGCGGTCGACTTGCCGCAACCATGTGTGGACGTGGGACTTTGTACACGACCAGACGATGAACGACGGTCGTGCGTTCAAGGTTCTGACGGTGGTGGACGAGTACACGCGTGTGCCGCTGCTGGTGCATGTGTCGCGTCGGATCAACGCCAGGGACGTGATCAGGCTGGTGTCGGGGTTGTTCAAGGAGCACGGCGTGCCCAGGCACATCCGGTCAGACAACGGGCCTGAGTTCATCGCCAAGCAGCTGAAGAAACACCTGCAAGCGAGCGGCGTGGGCCCGCTGTACGTTGAGCCTGGGAGCCCTTGGCAGAACGGTCTGATCGAGAGCTTCAACGGTCGTCTACGTGACGAGTGCCTGGACCGCGAGGCGTTCATGGACCTGCGTGAGGCGGTGGTGGTGATCGGCGACTACCGGCGGTTCTACCGGGATGACCGGCCGCACAGCAGCCTGGCCTACCGCACTCCCGGTGCGTTCGCGGCGCTGTGCCAGGGAGGGGCGGCGTCACCTTTGCAGGGCTCTCCGCTGCGTCTCGCTCCGCTCGACTCCGCTCCGGCCCCTGCAAAGGTGGTGGAAGCGATAGAACGAACTCCTCTCACTCAGAGTGGCTCAGGGAAAGCAGGCAGGTCAGATCGCTTTCTGAGCGCAATGCCGTCGCGCGGGCGCGATAAACTACCAGTCGGCGGCCACGACCGGAACGCATGGAGGCGATCATGAACGCAGCAGAATCCTTGATCCGTGAACTCGTTGGGACAGTCATCGCAAATGCGTTCGACCCGAACCCTGTGGTCTTCAAGGACGCGGACGAGGCCGGGGTGGGTCCGGTGAAGACCGGCTGCAAGAAGGCAAACGGCGGCATTCACAAGTTCCGCGGCCAACTCAACCGAAATGCCTTCCTTTGTGGCTGTGGCGTCTTTGCCGCCGACGCCGCGGTCGAGCACCTCATCGTCGGGTTCGGCTTCAGGCACGGATCGACGACGGTCGTCGAGCAGATGGCCCACGCGGTCGGCACCGAAGGCGCCGTGAGTATCCCAGAGCACGTTTCGGCGGCGATCAGGGGGTACATCCAGCAGGAGTACGCCAATGAGGTCCTGCTGTTTCACAATCACCCGAGGAACCCGATCAACGTCGTGTTCGACAACACGCCGCTCCCGTCGGGGACCGACCGGCGGACGCTCGTGAGCTTCCACAGCGACGTGAAGGTCCTGGGGAAGGTTCTGATGGGGGGCGGCCGGGTGAGGTTCTACGTCGGAGAGAACGGGTTCGTGCAGGAGTTCCGGACCCCGGACCTGCTACCGTTGCTGGATCGCATGGCTCAGCCTGCGCCCGTGCGTTGAGCGTGACCTCTGGGCCTGACCATGTCATAACCCAGTTCGCATGGGTCATGCGGGGCGGCCGGGCGCGTGTTCCTGCTGGTTACCTATGCGGTTTCCAGCCCGGCTGTCCGTCCGAATCTCCCCGCCGCCGGATGCCAGGCGAGCCGACCCGAACGGACACCACCCGAACGGGTACAGCAGGTCCGCAGAAGTGCCGATCTGGACGGGACATCTGCAGGGGCGATGTACCGCCTGCGGGGCACGCGCTGACAGACCCCGTGGATGCCCGGTAACCCCCGGGCGAACATCCACTTTTAGACTTTTTGTCTAAGAGGGCTTGACTTCCGGTCGAGATTAGACAAAATGTCTATATGCGGGTGATCAGCCTCAAACCCCTGAGGGAGTTCTGGGCCAAGCACCCGGACGCGGAGGAGCCGCTGCGGGCTTGGTACAACACGGCGCTCGGGGCCGAATGGGAGAACCTTCAGGACGCCCGAGCGACCTACCCGCACGCGGACGGCGTAAAGACCAAGGGTGGCGGCACCCTGACCGTCTTCAACGTCGGCGGGAACAAGTACCGGCTCATCGCCCGCATCCGCTACGACTACCAGCTCGTGAACGTCCGGCACGTTCTGACGCACGCGGAGTACGACGAAGGCAAGTGGAAGGAATAGGACCATGCCAGCAACCAAGCACGACCACAAGACCAAACTGCCCCGCCGCTTCGAGGAGCTGGTCCGCACGATGCCCCCGCAGGCCATCGTGGACGACGCCCACTACGAGAACACGACGGAGATGATCGACCGCCTGATGGCCAGCGGGAAGCTGACGCAGGGGCAGGAGAGCTACCTGGAGACGCTCGTTCAGCTCGTGCAGGCCTACGAGGCTTCGCACCACGCGATCGACGCCCGCAAGGGCATCGCCACGCTCAAGCACCTCCTCGACGAGAACGGCATGAGCGCATCCGACCTGGCTCGGCTGCTCGGCGTCCACGCCAGCATGGGCTCGAAGATCCTCAAGCGTGAGCGGGCGCTCACCGTGGATCACCTCAAGCTGCTGTCGGCGCGATTCAAGGTGCGAGCCGAAACGTTCATGGACTGAATCCGTGGACGCCGTGCGCACCCGACGCTCGCTTTGCATAGAGGCGATTTCGACAGCAAAACAGGCGTTCTCGCCGGCCCCGGGGTGAAAACAGGTCGCGCTGGCGGAAAACAAACACGCCGCGCCCGCCGCCGCACTCCCTCGCCCTAACGAGAGACCTTGAAGGCGCTCGCGCACCCACTATTTGA
>Ga0163148_10004648_pt1 | contig 14235 bp, 16 predicted proteins | sample OliLakLV19MP7P2_FD_148606 | JGI IMG/M metagenome (GOLD analysis project Ga0163148, IMG submission 148606) | Freshwater microbial mat bacterial communities from Lake Vanda, McMurdo Dry Valleys, Antarctica- Oligotrophic Lake LV.19.MP7.P2 | ecosystem: Environmental > Aquatic > Freshwater > Lake >...
GAGGGTCCAGGGGATTGGTCCCCTGGACCCTCGTGGTGCTTTGATTCGTTCCATCTCCTCTCATTGCCGATGGTGCACACGGTGGTTTGACTGCCGGTTGGAAAACCGGCGGTCTCAGGGGCTGCCTCCTGCGACATGTTCCGCCTCGCCCACTCCAATCGGTAGTCAAACCCCGATCACGCTGACCAACCCACCACCGATGGGCATAGGTAGCCGCCGATCGCTTCTAGCATCCGCCCCATGCGCCCAGTCTGGATCACCCATCTCGGTCACGCCCTACCTGGCGATCCGCTGCCCCAGACGACCATGGCCTCGTGGATCGAACGCCGGGTGCGCCCCGGCAGCGACCTCGACAAGCTGCACCGCTTCGCCACCCGCAGCGGGGTCGCCACTCGCCACAGCGTGCTCGATCTGCTCGGCCAGGACGGCGAGGACTTCTATCCCGAGCAACGGCCGTGGCCCGATGCTGGTGTGCGCAATCGCGCCTTCGCCACCCATGCCCTGCCGTTGGCGCTGGCCGCGGTACGCGATGCCTGCCCCGATGGCGTGCCCGCCGGCATCACCCACCTGGTGGTCGCGACCTGCACCGGAGCGATCGCTCCTGGCCTCGACATCCAAATGGTCGAGGCGCTTGGCCTGGGGCCGCGGGTGCGGCGCACCATGGTCGGCTTCATGGGTTGCTACGCTGCCATCCCCGCCCTACGCGTGGCGCGCGACGCCTGCGCCGCCGATCCCACTGCGCGCGCGCTGGTGGTGTGCTGCGAACTCGGTTCGCTCCATTTCCAGCCGGGTCCGGCCGATGATGAACTGCTCGCCGCCTGCCTGTTCGGCGATGGCGCTGGCGCGGCAGTGCTGAGCGCGGGCGATGAACCCAGCGGACTCGGCCTGTGCTTCGTTGGCGACGCAGCACGGCTGATACCGCACACCACCGGCGAGATGGCGTGGGAGGCCGGGCCGCAGGGTTTCCTCCTGCGCCTGTCGCCGACCGTGGCGCGCGCCCTGGGCGCCGATCTCGGACCGCTCACCGACGAACTGCTGGGTGGCCGCGCGATCGGGGACTGCCGCTGGGCGATCCATCCCGGCGGGCCGCGCATCGTCGAAGCGGTGGGACGCCGCCTCGGCCTCGCTGGTCCCGCGCTGACCCACAGCCTCGACGCGCTGGCGGCGGGTGGCAACCGCAGCTCAGCCACGGTCCTCGACATCCTCGGTCGCCACGCGCGCGCCGGCATCCCCGGCGCCTGTGCCTTGGTCGCCTTCGGACCCGGGCTGTCGGCGGAGGGGTTGCTGGTCGAGCGGGTGGCATGAACCTCCGCCCGCGCGAGCGACTCGAGCCGATCCCACCGACGGGGCGAGTCGCCAGCAGCCGCAACGACCTCGACCTCTACGAGCGCGAGGCCGCACACTGGTGGGACGCCGACAGCCGTTTCGCCGCCTCGCTGCATGCGATCAACGAGCACCGCCTCGCCGAGGTGCGCGCCCGCCTCGGCGAACGTCTGGCCGGCCTGGCAGTGGTCGACCTCGGCTGCGGCGGTGGACTGATGGCCGAGCCGCTGGCGCGCGCCGGGGCACGGGTGGTGGGTTGCGACCTCGGCGCCGCCACGATCACCGCCGCACGTGTGCACGGCAGCGGCCTGCATGCCCTGCATTATCTGCGCGCCGACGCCCGGCGCGCCCCGCTGGCGGATGGCTGCGCCGACCTGGTCCTCGCCGCGGACATCGTCGAGCACATCGACGGTTGGCAGACGGTGGTCAGCGAGGCCGGCCGGTTGCTGGCCCCGGGTGGCCTGCTCTACGTCAGCACCATCAACCGCACGTGGCGCGCGACGCTGCTAGCGGTGCATGTGGCCGAGGGTCTGCGCCTGGTGCCGCCGAGAACGCACGATCCCGCTCGCTTTGTCCGTCCGCAGGAACTCGCCGCGGCGGGGACGGCGGCTGGGCTGAAGGCCGAGCCACCGCGCGGGCAACGCCTGCGCCTGTGGGCGACCCTGCGCGACTGGCGGATACGGGTAGCGCCCGGGACGAGCACCGCCTTGGAATACACCATGTGGCTACGCCGCCCACATGGCTGCGCAGGTAGCGGTCGAAGCGCGACTCCGGAGTAGTCAACGAACGCTCGAAGGTGGCGAGGGTTTCGGTCACGCCGGCCGCAGTGATGCCCTCGGCTAGCTGTGGCCGAACGCCTCGACATAGGCGGAATCGGCAGCGAGCGCCGGGATGATCGCGGTCCAAGACGAACCCATCTCAGTCGGGTTGAGGATGGACCCCGCCGCCTGTTCCCCGGTCAGCGTCCCGGCGCCGATGGTGAGATCGCATAGGAGCCTGCGGCGGGTGTAAAAGAAATGGCTGGATTTTCTGGGCATGGGTGTCCTTGCATGTCCTTCGACTTTGGTCGAATGTAGGAAGTTCCATTCCCTTGTAGCGCTTCTCGCCTACAAACCGCCATGTCCGAGCAACAGCGCTCTTTCAACGTGCCGAACCCCGCAGCTGCGCAGGCAAGGCGGCCTGATTCGCTTGGGTCAGCCGCAGCCGGACTCGCAGCCGCACGACGCAGCACCGCGGAATTGCACTCCCAGGTTGAAGCTCGGATCGGAAGGCCTGGGCCGGGATTCGACCGGAGCAGTTACCAGCGTCTGTTGGCCACTTTCTGGGGCGTGCACGTGCCGCTCGATCGGGCGATGCGCGTGATGCACGATGGTGAGTTCCTGGCTGACGGCCTGGCGCGAAACTGGCGAACGCAGGCCCTGTTCCGCGATCTCGCCGACCTCGGCATGACCCCCGACGAAATCAACCGCCTGCCCGTCGCAGAGGTGTCGCTCGCGACGGACCCCATCGAAGGACTTGGCTGGGGATACATGCGCGAAGGTTCCACCCTGGGGGGCCAGGTGCTGGTCCGCCTGGTCGTCGGCGCCGTGACGTGCGGACCCGTTCCAACGGCATTCCTCACCGCGTACGGCGCGGATACGCCCGCGCGGTGGGCCGATTTCATGAGCGATGCCGAGCGGCAGATCGTCGCAGCGGGCGCTGGTGCTCCCGAGCGCTTCGCCGCCGGCGCCGCAGCCGCTTTCTCTTTCATCGATCGCTGGTTGGACCAGCGGGGATACCATGTCTGAAACGCAACCCGCTCCTGAACTCGACCTCAGCAACTGCGATCGCGAGCCGATCGCCTTTCCCGCGGCGGTTCAGCCGCACGTGGCGTTGCTGGTCATCGATGCGGCCATCGATGCGATCGTCCAGGCCAGCGCGAACACCAGCGACCTCCTCGGTCTCGGTCACGTGGAGCTGATTGGGCGGACGCTTACCGCCTTGCTCGCCGACCTCGACGCCGGGGTCATCGCCGATTCGCTCGCCAGCCAGCAGATCGGCGAATCGCCATTCCACCTCGGAAATCTGACCGTTGCCGCGCACCAATTCGACGTCTTCGCCCATCGGGTCGACGAACTGCTGCTGATCGAATTCGAATCCGTCGCCACCGCGCCGCTCGACACGCCCTCCGAACGCCGCATCTATGGTGCCGTGCGGGCCGCATCAGCCGCGCTCCAGGCGACGAACTCGGTCCGCGAGTTCCTCGCGACGGCAGTCGCCAGGATCCGCGACCTCACCGGCTTCGATCAGATCCTCGCCTACCGCTTCGCGCCCGACGGAAGCGGCGAGGTCATCGCCGAGGCGGTCGACGATAATCGCGAGAAATACCTCGGACTGCACTATCCGGCGTCGGACATCCCAGACCCTGCGCGCCGGCTCTTCGCGTTGAGCTGGCTGCGCCTATTGCCGGACGTCGATTACTGCGCGGTCCCGATCGTGCCAGGCATCGCGGCGGGACGACGTCAGCCGCTGGACCTCAGCCGGGCTTTGTCGCGTAGCGTCTCAATGATGTACACCGGCTACCTGCGCAACATGGGAGTCCGCGCATCGATGGTGATGCCGCTGTATCGCGAAGGGGCACTATGGGGGCTGATCTCATGCCTTCACCACCAGGCGCCGCGCTTTGTGCCTTATGACCGTCGGATCGCCTGCGAGTTCCTCGCCCACACCGTCTCGCTGATGTTGGCCGAGAAGGAGAAGGCCGAGCACGCCGCATATAGTTTGCGCATGAGCCGCGTCCGCGACCAGCTCATCGGCCGGATTACCGCCGAAGGGCGGATCGCCGAGGCGTTGACCCGCGGTTCGCCCGGGCTGCTCGACCTGATTGACGCCGATGGCGCAGCAGTCTGCTTCGGCGACGAGGTGCAGACGGTCGGGCGCACTCCCGAACCGACCGAGATCAGGCGTCTCGTCGACCAGATGGCGGCCCTCCCGGACGAGGACCTGGTGACGGATCATCTCGTCGGGCGCCTGCCGTGGGCCGCCAGCCTGGTTCAGACCGCCAGCGGCGTAATTTTCATGCGGCTCGCGCGCGATCGATCCGACGCCGTGGTATTCTTCCGTGGAGTGGTTCTCCAGACCGTGACCTGGCACGGCGATCCGAACAAGCCCGTAGAGATCGTCAGCGATCCCACGATCGGCGTGCGGCTTCTGCCGCGAACCTCGTTCGCTCTGTGGCAACAGACGGTTTCCGACCGATCTCGCCCATGGCTAGCGTGCGAGGCCGAGGGGGCGCGCGACTTGCGGCGCGCCGTGGTCGAGCAGATCCTCCGTCACCTCGAGCAGTTGCGTCGACTCAACGCCGAGCTCACTCGCAGCAATGTCGAACTCGATTCCTTCGCTTATATCGCGAGCCATGACCTGAAGGAGCCCCTGCGCGGGATCGCCAATTTCGCGACTCTGTTGGCCCGCGATCAAGCATCCACCCTGGTGCCAAGCGCCCGCGAGCACGTAGACATGATCCTGCGCCTGACCCGCCGGATGGACGATCTGATCGAATCGCTGCTGCACTATTCCCGGCTCGGCCGTGCCGAGCTGGACCTTGAGCTGGTCGATCTCAACGAGGCCCTCTCGCAGGCGCTCGAGAGCCTCACCGTACGGATCGCCGAAAGCGGTGGCGTGATCTCGGTCCCCGCCCCGCTGGGGAGCGTTCTCGGCGACCAGGTGCGGATCGTCGAGGTGTTCGTCAACCTGATATCGAACGCCCTCAAATACAGCGATCGCGCGGTGCGCTTGGTCGAAATTACCAGCACCCCAGGGCCACCGACTGTCATCCACGTCCGGGATGACGGGATCGGGATTCCCCCCCGCCTGCACGAGCGGATCTTTCACATCTTCCGGCGCCTGCACGAGCGTGAACAATACGGCGGTGGAACTGGCGTTGGCCTCACGATCACCCGGCGGGTCATCGAGCGACATGGCGGCAGGATCTGGGTCCAGTCCGAACCTGGCTTGGGCACGACATTCTCATTTACGCTGGCGCCAGAGGTTCAGTCGTGATCGCCAGCGAGCTCGTGGTGGTCGAGGATAGCCCGACCGATTTCCAGATTCTGACCCTGACCCTCGAAAGCCTCGGGTTCAGCCTGCCGATCCGGCGCCTGAAATCCTATGACGAGGCAATGGCTTGGGTTCATCGTCGGGACGCGCAGCCGCTGTTGATGCTTCTGGATCTCAACCTGCACGGCCAGAATGGTCGCGACATCCTTCGCGCCGTGCGGTCGCACGAGTCGTTGCGGGGGCTGCCGGTCGTGGTGCTGACGACCTCGACCGATCCGCGCGATGTCGACGAGTGCTATCGCGCCGGCGCCAGCGGCTACATGGTCAAGCAGATCGATTTGAACGTCTTCGAGGAGCAGATGCGGGATTTCGTCCATTACTGGTTCAAGTCCTGCCAGCTTATCAGGTCTTATTCCTAGAAGCCTGTCGGGGATAGCGAGCGAGGATGGCGTCGCGGATCGGATGGCAGATCCAAGGCGGCGAAACGGCCCAGGGATCTTGAGCGCTTCGCCGCGTTGACATCGCACGACCTCAAGGAACCGCTGCGCATGGTCAGTTCTTTCCTGAATATTCGAGCCTACGCTATGCCAGTCAACTCGATGCTCCCGCACGTATATATATCGATGCCGCGGTGAACGGGGCGTCGCGGATGCCCCGGATGGTCGAAGGCATCCTGGACTATTCGCGTCTGAGCCCTCACATTCTCGCGATCAGATCATTGGGCAGTGGTCGCGCGCTCGCGGACGCGCTGACGAATCTCGAAACGCCCATCTCGGAACACGTCGCAACCATTACGCATGACCCCATGCCGATGGTCCTGGCTGATCAAGTCCAGATGACCCAGCTGTTCCAGAATCTAATCGGCAACGGGATCAAATACTGCTCCAGCCGCGCCCCGACGATCCACGTATCGGCGTCACTCGACCACGATCAGGTCACCTTCCGCATCCCCGACAACGGTATCGGTATCCATCCTACGGATGTGGATCGGATTTTCGAGATGTTCACCCGCGTGCAGGTGTCGGATACCATTGCCGGATCGGGCATCGGACTCGCGTCCTGCAAGCGCATCATCGAACGGCTCGGAGGGTTCGATCCGAGTCGAGTCGATGGTGGGGGTCGGCGCCACCGTCGTCGTCACGCTGCGCAAGGCACCCGACGAGCCGCTCTCTCCCTCGGTGGGAGCCAGCGTGAGGGCGGCCGGATTACCCGAGGACCTATGACCTTTCACGCGTGCGAGCACTGGCTGGAGTCCCTGCAGAATAAGGGATCTACGTATGAACGGCGTCCATGGGACGGTGGTCCCAATTTTCAACGTGTCGATTCCTGCAGGACACTGGGCCGGACGGACACCATGAGACCTCCCTGCGCGTGATGATATCAATGCGGAATTCGGGCTTCTCGTGCACTTGTCGGAACGCACACGTTCCTTGAGGGTGGCCGCCCGGCCATTCCAGAACCGGCGGAAGTTGGGCGCACTGATCGGGGTGGAGCGTCAACCCGAGGTGGAGGTCGAGTTTCCATAGGAGGCGAGGGCGATCACCAGCGCGACCACCACCAACCCGGCGATCACCGCGAGCGCGATCTTCCACCGGCTCCACGGCCGGTCACCCTCGACGACCGCGGTCTGCCCGTTAACCAGCACGGCGAACGCCTTGCCGCGGTAACGGTAGCCGGCCTGCCAACGTGGAAGCATGACCAGCTTGAAGCTGATGCCACGGTGCACGGTACGGATGGCGACGTTGCGTTGGGTGTCGCCGCCGATCAAGCGGCGGCAGGCGGCATCGATGCGTGACTCGATGCGCGACTTCGCCATCGGCCAGGCAGCCTGCGGATCCTGCTGGTAGCGATCGGCGCTGTGGCCGGCGAGGTAGGAGGTATCGTAGGGCACCAGCGCATCGAGCCGGTAGCCAGCGGCGCCATCGCGGAAGCTGCCACCCGGGATCAGCACGTCGTCGAAGAACTGCTCGTGCACGCCGGAACGGTGTTCCCAGCGGATGCGGGTCTCGGTGCGGCGATGCTTGCCCGAGCCGACGCTGACCGTGTAGCGATGCCCGGCCTCGCCCTGGTAGTGCGAGACGGTGTGGCTGTCGAAGGTCCAGTACGGCAAGTAGAGCGAGGAGACACGTTCGAAGGTCACCGCACGCTTGAGGTCATTGGGCGCAAACCACAGGCCATGCAACCAGGTGCTCACGGCCTGTTCGGCGCGTGAACGATCGATGGAGAAAGGCAGCACCGCTTCGGGGCGTACCAGGTCGGCGGAGTCGGCCGAGGCGAGCAGGGTCCCGCCGCAATAGGGGCACGGTCGCGCCGCGGCTTCGCGGGTGGCCTCGATCGTCGAACCGCACGCGCTGCAGGCGAACGCGGCATACGCGCTGTCGCCCAGGCCGGTGGTGGACTTGGGCGGCAGGAAATCGTCGAGGGCGTACTCGCGGATCGCCTCGGCAGTCAGCGGAATGGCCTCGCGCGCACCGCAGTAGGGGCAGGCGAGCTCGGTCGCTCCGGGCGGGAAGATGAGATCGGCGCCGCACGCCTTGCACGGGAAGCTGCGCTGCCGGCCGTCGGCGACGGCGCGCTCGGGCGCTGTCGCCGGGACGACGACGGCGGCTTCGTCGGCGGTCATCCGGCCTTGGTCCCGCAGTCGGCACAGAACTTCGCGCCCGGTGCCAGCGGCTTGCCACAGCCGACGCAGAAAGTGGTAGTGGGTGCCGGGGCGCCGCACTCGGCGCAGAACTTCGCCGCCGGCGCCAGCGCGGCCTGGCACTTGGCGCAGGCCCGGCCAGCCGCCGCCGCGCCACCGGCACCGGCACCGGCACCGGCACCAGCGACCGGCGCGGTAAAGGTGTCGGGCGGCTGGGGTGCGCCGGGGCGGACGGCGTTGGCAACCTGTTGGCCCATCGCCGCGCCGATACCGGCACCAAGGCCGAGGGCGAGGCCGGCGCCACCGATGCCCTGGTTGGCGGCGGCGATCGGCATGCTGTCGGCGGTCTGCAGCTGGGTGTATTTGCCGAGGTCGCCGATGACGTTCATCTTGCTGCGCGCGTCGAGCGCCTGCTCGACTTCGGGCGGCAGCGAGATGTTCTCGACGTGGAGATCGACCAGCGACACGCCCTGCGGGTTCAACTCGGCGTTGATGCGCTCGCTGAGGCCGGCGGCGATCTCGTCGTACTTGGCTGCCAGATCGAGCGCCGGGATCTTGGCCTCGCCGAGCGTGTCGGTGAAGCGCGCAACCAGCTTGTTGCGCAGGTGTTCCTGCAGGGCGCCGATCGGCATCTGGGCGTCGGTGCCGGCCAGCTCCTGGACGAAGGCCTTGCCGTCGGTGACCTTGAGCGCGTAGGTGCCGAAGGCACGCAGGCGCAGCACGCCGAAGTCAGCGTCGCGCAGCATCACCGGATTCATCGTGCCCCATTTGAGGTCGGTGAAGCGGCGGGTGGTGATGAAGGTGACGTCGGCCTTGAAGGGCGACTCGAAGCCGTACTTCCAACCCTTGAGGGTGGCCAGCACTGGCAGGTTCTTGGTGGTCAGCTCGTAGCGGCCCGGGCCGAAGACATCGGCGCACTTGCCTTCATTGAGGAACACCGCGATCTGCGACTCGCGCACCACCAGCTGCGCGCCGTACTTGATCTCGTTGCGGTAGACCGGGAACCGCCACGCCACCGTGTCGCGGCTGTCGTCCTGCCACTCGATGATTTCGATGAACTGGCCTTTGGCCCAATCGAGGATGCCCATGTCGCGCTCCTGGCGCCGACGCTAAGCGACCGGCGTCGGGATGCGAGCGCACAGTGGCAGGCGCGTTGCGCCTTTCAGCGTCGTCCCGCCAGCACCTCGACGCCCTCGACCACCAGGGTCGGCCGGTAGGCGCGCCGCGGCAGCGCCGCACCAAGCAGAGGTCCGGCGTTGCCGCCGGTGACCAGGACCTCGGCGATGGCGCTGTCGCGTTGCACGCGTTCCAGGCAGGCGGCGACCATGCCGCCGTAACCGATGCCGATCGCCGCGCCGATCGCGCCGACCGTATCGCGCTGCAGGCCGGCGCTGTCGGCAGGCCACGGCTCGACCACCGGCAACGCCGGCGCCTGGGCCGCGAGCCCGGCGCTGCACGCGCGCGCCCCGGGCAGGATCAGTCCACCGAGAAAGCGCGCGCCGGCGCGCGGCCACCACGAGGTGACGACGACGGCCGTGCTCGCTCCGCGAGTGGGTCCAGGCGGTGACGCTATCGTGGCTAACGTGAGTAGCGTCATGGTGGAGTCGGAAGCTGATCGCCGGCTACGCGGCCCGCTGATGGTAGCACCCACCACACGACTAGTCGGGTGCTGCTATGTGATCTTCCCCCGGTTTCGCGGACTCCCAGATAAGCAACACCCGTGGTTGCGGAGAGGGAATCAGGCATGAAAGGCATCATTGAGGAGGGGAAGGCGATGAAGCCCCGGAAGCAGTACAGCAAGGAGTTCAAGCGCGAGGCGATCCGGCTGAGTCGGCAACCGGGCGTTGGCCCTGGGCAGGTGGCAAAGGATCTGGGGATCAACCGGACTATGCTGAGCACGTGGATCAAAAAGGCCGGGACCGAGGGCTCGGATGCCTTCCGCGGCCACGGCAACCGGACGGAGTTGGAGGCGGAGAACGCGTCGCTGAAGCGCCGCCTGCGCATTGCCGAGGAGGAGCGGGACATCCTAAAAAAGCGGCGATCTGGTTCGCGAAGGAGAGCGAGTGAGGTTCGCGTTCATTGACGACCAGCGACCGCAGTGGGGACTGGATCGGATGTGCCATGCGCTGGGCGTCTCGCACAGCGGCTACTTCGGCTGGCGCGGGCGGCCGGAGAGTAGGCGTGGCGGCGAGGATCGAGCGCTGACCACGCGCATCCAGGTGATCCATGGCGAGAGCCGGAAGACCTATGGAAGCCCACGGATTCACCGTGAACTCCGCTCCCAGGGGACGGCGATCAGCCGTAAGCGGGTGAAGCGACTGATGCGCGAGGCGGGGGTCCAAGTGAAACCGCAGGCGCGCTTCGTGCGGACGACGGACTCGGATCATGGCATGCCGGTGGCGCCGAACCTGCTCCAGCAGGATTTCAGCGCATCCGCTCCGGATCGCCGGTGGGTCACGGACATCACCTACGTCGCCACCGGTGAAGGCTGGCTCTACGTCGCGGCGATCATCGACCTGTTCTCGCGCCGGGTGGTTGGCTGGGCGATGCAGGAGCGGATGGACCGCAGCCTGGTGCTGGCGGCGCTCGCCATGGCGGTTGGCCACCGCAGGCCCGCCCGGGGATTGATTCACCATTCGGACCGGGGCAGCCAGTACGCCAGCGAGGATTATCGGACCGCACTCGCCGACCACGGCATGCTCGCCAGCATGAGCCGGCGGGCCTGCTGCTACGACAACGCCGCGATGGAGAGCTTCTGGCACACGCTCAAGGTCGAGTTGATCCACCGCCATCGCTTCCAGACTCGCGCCGAGGCCACCCAAGCGATCTTCGAGTTCATTGAGGTATTCTACAACCGCCTCCGACGGCATTCATCCATCGGCTATGTCAGCCCGGTGGAATTCGAGCGGCAGCATTCCGCTGTCGCTTAACCATGAGTCCACGGAATCGGGGGAGGATCAATGAGCCTGTCGGGGATAGCCACGCACAGGTGGGCCCAGGGCCCTTCTTCACGGGGCGCGGATCTCCACCTCAGCGCGAGGTGCGGGCCTGAGCCTATCAGGCTGGCGTCCAACCTGATCGCCAGAGCTTCAGCAGATTGTGCGTCGTACAGATCAGACCCCATTCGGCCGTGGTCTTGGCCTTGCCCCGGAATGAGAACCTCCGGAATCCCCGTGCCTGCTTGGTCTGCCCGAAGACAGGTTCGACGATTGCCTTCCGCATGCGGTAGATCGCGTATCCAGCGGCAGTCTTCAGCTTGGCTCTCATGGCGGCGATCCTGGTCTTGGGTGTTTCGGGCGATCGGGCTTCGTCTGCTGCTGGTATTGGCGGGGGCGGTGGATCGTCAGACGGTGGTGGCTGGTTGTGCTTCTGTCGATCCGGCGGGACGTGGAGATCGATATCAGCCAAGCGTGGATCGGTCAGTTGTTCATCGGCGTAGTAGCCGGCATCGGCGCTCGCGGCGGTCGGCTTGCGGCCCAGGTTCGCTTTGACCTGCGCCAGCATGGGCGCCAACTGCTGCTTGTCGTTGGCTTGGGTGATCAGGTCGTGCGCCACGATGATCTGGCCCTCGGCGTCGACCACGATCTGGGCGTTGTAGGCCTGCTCAAATCCCTTGGTCGCGCCGTCCTTCATGATCTTCGATTCGGGATCGGTGAAGTTCCGCTGATCCTTCGCGTCCGGCTTGGCGGTTGCCGGATCGGGGACAACGGGCTTGGGTCCACGCACGCCCTTGCCGGTTTCGTCCTCACGCTGCGCACGCGCAGCCAGCGCTGCTTCGACCTCGGCCTTCTTCGCTTCCGCGGCTACCCGGGCCGCTTGCTCCAAGGCGGCCTTCGCCTCGCGGATCTTGGACAAGCGCTGCTCCGCCCGGGCCAATTCGGCGGGCAGCTGCTCAGCTGATTTCCCAGCGCCGTACTGCTGGTCTTCCGCAGCGTCGATCGAGGCAGCCTGCGTCATCAGCCCCGCGATTTTCTCGGCCAATTCCACCTCGCGCTTGCACATGTAGTCGTAGCTCATCGCCTTGTGCTTCGACGCGTTGGCTTTCACCTTGGTTCCATCCAAGGCAACATGGCCCAATCTGACCAAGCCAGCCTGCTCGCACAGCTTGAGCACCTGAAGGAACAGCCCTTTGAGGGCCTCCAGGTGCCGCTCGCGGAATGCCGCGATGGTGTCGTGATCCGGGTGCTGATCGCCGGACAGGAAGCGAAACGCAACGTCTTAGAACGTCGCCCGCTCGATCCGGCGGGAGGAGAAGATCCCGGCGCAGTAGCCGTAGAGCAGCAGGCCGGCCATCATCTGCGGGTGGTAGGCAGCCTGACCACGGCCATCGCCGGAATACCCTGCGAAAATCCCTGATAGGTCCAGTTCGCCCATCACATCGGCCACGAACCGGGCCAGATGGCCTTCCGGCAGCCAGTCCTGGAGGTCCGGGGGCAGCAGCCGACTCTGGCGCAGGTCGAAGGGTCGAAAGCATTTCATGCTTATTAGACATAGCCGGCGCAGCCGGCCATACGGGCATCCCGTACGCTCGGCGTCTGTGGTGCTGCTGACGTTGTAGAACAGCCGACGCTGCCGTGGCCCTTGCTTGCAACTCACTGCCGGCCGGGCCACGGAGCATCGGCCATGAGTCAGCATCCTCTCATCTTCTTTCAACGCCACCTGCAGGCACAGGGCAAGCGCCCGGGCACGCAGGAGCGGTACGTGTCGATCCTGGCGCGGCTGCTGCGCTCGGTCGACGTGCCCGCCGAGGCGGTGACGGTCGACCATGCCTACGCTTTTCTGGTCGAGCGCGGCAACGACCTGGGCCTGTCGGCGTCGTGGTTCAACGTGATCTTCCATGCCGTGGTGGCGTGGCTGGAGATGCGGCAGCTGCCGACGGATCTGCGTGGTCTGCGGCCGCAGCGGGTCGTCTTGCAGCCGCCCCGGTGGTTCACGGCCGCCGAAGTGCGTCGGCTGATCGGCGCGGTCGATCAGCGGTCGTTCCGACTGTTCGTTCAGGTCATGCTGTCGACCGGCATGCGGGTGTCAGAGGCGATGGCGCTGCGGGTACGGGATCTCGACCCGGAACGGCCGCTGCTGCGCATCCCGTGCGGGAAGGGCGGTGATGGCCGTCTGGTGACGCTCAGCGACACGCTGCGGGAACGGCTGCGCGCCTCACTGGCGGGCCTTCCGGCCCCGGGACGTGTTCTTCGAACGACGGCCCGGCATCGACCGGCGGCCGATGCTGGCCGGGACGGTCAACGCTGCCCTGCGCCGGGCCGTTGAGCGGGCCGGCTTCACCGAGCGGATCAGTTCGCATCGCCTGCGGCACTCCTACGCCATCCACAGCCTGCGTGGCGGCATGGACCTGGTCAGCTTGCAGCGGGCGATGGGGCATCGCTGTATCGCCTCGACCGTGCGCTCCCTGACGCCGGACATGGCCCGACCGGGTGTGCAGGTCGACCTGCTGCGCGACCTGGGGGTGGCACCGTGATCCGCGACATCGCCCTCGACCATGGCGATGATCCGGCTCTGCGGACCCGCCTGCGCCCGTACCAGATCCGCACATTGGAGCGCATCGCCACCTGCGGTACGCCCGCCGCCGGGTTGCACCGAGAGGCGTGCGACGCCTGCGGTGATGTGCGCATGCGGCCCAATACGTGCGGGTCTCGCTGCTGTCCGCATTGCCAGGGTCGCGCCCGTGCCGAGTGGGTGACGGAGCGCACGGCCGAACTGCTGCCGTGTAGCTACTTCCAGGTCGTGCTGACCCTGCCGCCGGATCTGCGCGCGTTGGCGATGGCCTTCCCTGCCATCGTCCTCGGCGCGCTCATGTCCGCCGCCGGCGATGCCATCGACTATCTGTGCCAGCAGGACGATGTTCTCGGGGCGACGGTCGGGCAGTTGGCCGTCCTCCACACGTGGCGCCGGGATCTGGGGATACATCCCCATGTCCATGTCATCGTCACCGCCGGCGGGTGGGGCGCGCGGCGACAGGTGTGGGTCGACGCTCAGCGCCATGGACCCGCCGACACGCCGTTCCTCATGCCGGTCGACGTCCTGCTCGCCGCCTTCCAGCGGCGCCTGCGCCGCCTCCTGCTGCGGGCCTATGCCCGCGGCGACTTCATCGACGGCCCGCACGAAGCCTTCCACGTGCTGGCCACGACCGCCACGTTCACCGGGGCACTCAACCGCATGTGCGCAACCCGTGGCGTAGCGCGCATCGAGCCGCCCTTCGGCGGTCCAGCGCAACTCCTGCA
>Ga0163148_10004651_pt1 | contig 14231 bp, 10 predicted proteins | sample OliLakLV19MP7P2_FD_148606 | JGI IMG/M metagenome (GOLD analysis project Ga0163148, IMG submission 148606) | Freshwater microbial mat bacterial communities from Lake Vanda, McMurdo Dry Valleys, Antarctica- Oligotrophic Lake LV.19.MP7.P2 | ecosystem: Environmental > Aquatic > Freshwater > Lake >...
TCTTTGAACCAGAAGACAAATGTCCAGAACGTCAGGATGACGGGCAGGGATTGGCCTGGCATGCCCAACATCGACAGCAGGCCGAACGCCACCAGCGCCCACCGCAGCATGACGACGGACCAGTAATCGCTGCCGGGGCGCGCGCGCGAAAACAGATCGCGGGCAAACAGGCTGCACCACCACAAGACGGGGAGTAAACCCAGCACGCCAATTTCAGCCAACAGGTGGCGGATCCAGTTCTGCGCGTTGTCGGGAGCCAGGATGTAGCCGGACTCGATGCCGAAATCGCGGACCAACGTGTGAAACGCACCCACGCCCACGCCCACCAGTGCGTGGTCCTTGATCATGTTGATGGCGGCGGGGCCGTAGCCGTTGCGGACCCAGAACTGGCGCCGGACCGACTCCTTGAGGCCCACCTCGCTGAACTCGGGCAACAGACCACCGCGGCCAAGCACCGTTGTGGTCGACGACGACTGCGTGATCAGGAGGACGAAGACGGCTAACACCGCCACCCCGGCGCCGATCAGAATCAATCGCTTGCCATCACCGACCGCCCGGCCAGCGTCGCTGCGGTACGCGCGCCACGCTTCGACGGCCATCGCCGAGGGTCCGAGCGCGATCACCGCGAGTGCCGTACGTGAGCCCGATGTCCATACGCCGCCGATGGCCAGGCCGACGCCGGCCAGGCCGAGCACGACCGACCAGGGCATGGGCAGGCGCCGAGCCAGCAGGACGAAGCCCGTACTCCAGAAAGCGGCGATCATCCCGAACGTATTGGCGTCGGCCGTCGTGCCCGCGGCACGGCCCATGTGTGCCCACAGGTGTGCGCTCAGGAACGTGAGGTCCACCGTGCCTTGATAGAGACCGACCAGGCAGGCGGCGATTGCGGTCGCGGCCAGCGGCATCAGCACGCGCGTGGCCATTGCGCGCGGCTGGTTCGAGTACCACCGGTACAGGGCGTCAATCCAGAGCAGCCCGACGTTGTGCCCCAGGGCAAAGTAGGTGACGTTCAACACGGCGTCCCAGGGAGTAATGCCGAAGGTGGTATTGGCGGTGCCCGGGTACCAGAGGATCTCGAGATTGAAGTCATTCTCGCGAAGGAAAATGATCGGCCACGAGACGGCGATCACCAGCGCCCATGCGGTCAGGGGCCACCGCCACGCGCGCGGCAGCGACCAGCGCAGCGCGTCTTTGCCCGACACGAGCAGGCCCAGCAGCGGAAGAATCCAGATGATTTCGAGGGCGAAGGACTCGTACCCGAGCCACAGCACGAAAATCGCCGGCATGACGTAAACCGGCAGCAGGACGAGCGGACCGGCGTGGTCGTAGAACCGTGAGCCGAGCAGCGCCGTCAGCGCGAAGCCGATCGTCGCGATCCAGAACACCGATGGAAATAGCGGAGTGGTCGCCAGGTACAGCTCGGCGAACGCGGCCACGAGCGTCGACACAAGGACGAGGACCTTGGTCGTGTGCATCATCGGCGCGAGAGGGCCACCACGGTTTCAATGTGGTCGGTGTGAGGAAACATGTCGACAGGCTGAATTTTCGTCACGCGGTAACCGGCATTCAGAATAACCGGCAATTCCGCCGCCAGCGCCTCGGGGTTGCAGGAGACATAGACCGCGCGGGGCGGCGCAATGTGATTGAAGACGGCGTCCAGCACATCGGGTGGGCAGCCGAGCCGGGGCGGATCGAGCACGACCGCGTCCCACGGGTCCCGGGTCACGCGCGGCAGCGCGTCTTCGACACTGGAGGTGATCAGCCGCATCAGCCCGCCAGGAATGCGATTGAGACGGATGTTCGCCTCGGCGTCTTTCATCGCCTGGCGATTCTCTTCCACCGCCGTCACCCGGGCCCCGGCCTTCACGAGCGGCAGTGACAGCAACCCGCTGCCGGCATACAGGTCCAGTACTCGTAGAGGCGCACCTGCAGGTGCGCCTGACAAGACACCATCGATCACCAGTTGGACGAGGGCGCGCGCCGCGCCCACGTTGGTCTGGAAGAACGCGGTCGGCGACACCAGGAACGAGGTGTCGACGATCCCATCCTGCTTGACGTGACTGTGGCCATCAATGCGGATCGTTTCCGACCCCGTCATGTACGGACCCGGTCGATCGTGAATGTTGATGAAGAAGCCGTCGGGCCGGTCGGCCGACGCCAGCAACCCGCGAATCGGCGTCCGCAAGGCCTTGTCGTTCTTGGTCACCACCAGCATCGCCACCGCCTGTCGGTCGTCTTCGGTGGTACGGACGATGATGTGGCGGACGAGGCCGTTGCGCTGGGCGCCGGCGCCGTAGATGCGGGCACGGATCAGGCGATCGCGTAACGCGAAGGCAATGCGATTGCCGCGATCGCTGTGGACCGGGCATTCGTCGATGCGGACAATCTGCTTGGACCCACGGGCGTAGTGCCCCATCACCAGGCCACGGCCCTGCCCTTCGGGCCCGAACACGAACGCGACCTTGGTGCGAAACCTGTCCTCGCGCGGCGATGGCACGAGCGGCGGCACCGGCATGCCCAGCAGGCGTGCCAGACGGGCCTGCTTGAGGAGCAGCTGCTCGGCGTACTCGACACCGGGCAGGCTGCAACCGCCGCAGACGCCGAAATGCTTGCAATTCACAGGGCTTGGGTCTTGGGACTTGGGACTTGGGCCGGGGTCTTCAAGCCCCAGGTCTCAAGCTTCAAACCTATTTGACTTCCAGGAGTTCGACTTCGAAGACGAGCGTCGCGTTGGGCGGAATGACGCCGCCGGCGCCGCGCGCGCCGTAGCCCATGGCGGAAGGAATGGTCAGGACCCGCGTGCCCCCCACCTTCATGCCGGCAAAGCCCTTGTCCCACCCGGGAATGACCTGACCGCCGCCGAGTGGGAACTCGAACGGGTCGTTGCGATCCTTCGAGCTGTCGAACTTCGTGCCGCGCTTGTCGGCCTTCACGGCGTCGAACAACCAACCGGTGTAGTGCACGCGCACGACGCGTCCAGCGACCGCTTCGGCGCCGGTGCCCACCGTGGTATCGACCATCTGTAATTCGTTCACGCCGGTATCAGCCATGGGAGCCCCTTCAGTGGGTTCGGAGTTTGGAGTAGAGCCGCCACAAGCGATCGAGGCGGAGAGCAGGACGGTGGCGAGGAGCAAATGCTTCATGTGGTGACTTGGTGTTCTGGCGATGTTAGTGTTCAAGCGATCCCGGTAACGTGACTAGCGAAGGCGCAGCCGAGCGGTGGTTTGGCACAAAGCCTAGCAAAGGCGAAAGCCGTGCGAGTATTCCGGTATCGGGGATTCGCACTGTTGTCGGCGCAACGCGCCGGCAATTGAGCCCGAGGCCCTCTCTCTCCGCCCGAGCGAGACGAAGTCGAGTGAGTTGGCGGAGAGAGAGGGATTCGAACCCCCGGAACCCGTAAAGGTTCAACGGTTTTCAAGACCGCCGCTATCGACCGCTCAGCCATCTCTCCGCGCTGGGACTATTTTACCGCGTCAATCCGTTCCCGGCCGCCCATGAATGGCCTGAGCGCCTCGGGAATCAGCACCGACCCATCCGCCTGCTGGTAATTCTCAAGAATGGCGATCAAGGTGCGGCCGACGGCGAGACCCGAGCCGTTGAGGGTATGCACGTGTTCGGCCTTGCCCGTCCCCCCGGGGCGGAACTTGATGTTGGCGCGGCGGGCCTGAAAGCCTTCGCAATTCGAGCACGACGAGATCTCGCGATAGGCCTTCTGGCTGGGCAGCCACACCTCGATGTCGTACGTCCTGGACGAGGAGAAGCCCATGTCGCCCGTGCACAGCAACATCGTGCGGTAGGGCAATCCCAGCAACTGCAGCACGCGTTCCGCATTCGCCGTGAGGCTTTCGAGCTCGTCGTACGACGTCTCTGGCGCCGCGAACTTGACCAGTTCCACCTTGTCGAACTGGTGCTGGCGAATTAAGCCGCGCACGTCGGCCCCGTACGACCCCGCTTCGCTGCGGAAGCACGGCGTGTAGGCGGTGTACTTCAAGGGCAGCAGGCGGCCGTCGAGGATTTCGCCACGATAGAGGTTGGTCACCGGCACTTCCGCGGTGGGAATCAGGTAGAGATCCCACTCGCCGGCAATCTTGAACAGGTCAGGTCCAAACTTCGGCAGCTGGCCGGTGCCATAGAGACTGGCCGACGACACCAGGAACGGCGGCAACACTTCGGTGTAGCCGTGTTCCATCGTGTGCAGCGTCAACATGAAGTTGATCAGCGCGCGTTCGAGCTGCGCGCCGGCGCCCATCAGAATCGCGAAGCGCGATCCCGAGATCTTGGTGGCCCGCTCGAAGTCGATGATGCCCAGCTGCGGACCCAGATCCCAATGTGCCTTCGGCTCAAAGGTCAGAGCCGTCGGCTCACCCCAGGTCCGCACCACCACGTTGTCGGCGGCACTCTTCCCCACCGGCACGCTGGCGTGCGGCAGGTTGGGCAGCGTCTCGAGGATCAGCGTGCGCTGACGCTCGGCGGCCTCAAGCTCCACTTCCAGTTGCTTGATCTTCTGGTTGCGCTGCTTGCTCGCCTCGTAGAGGTGCTGCACCTCTTCGCCATTCCGCTTGGCGCGCGCCACCTGATCGCCCGAGGTGTTCTGCTCGCGCTTCAGCCCTTCGATGGTTGGAATCAGTCGACGACGCTGCGTCTCGAAGGTCGCCAGCTGTTGCAACTCAGCCTTGGCATCAAGGCCGCGGTGGCCCAGGCCCAGCTGGGCGGCTTCGATGTTGTCGCGTACGTAAATGGGGTCAAGCATGTGGTGGTGTCCAAAATCGCCAGGCGGGCGGCACTTCGTGCTGCCCCTGCACTATTCTAATGGGTACATGAGTTCCACCGTTCGCAAGGTCGTGTTCCCCGCCGCGGGCCTTGGCACCCGGTTTCTCCCAGCGACCAAGGCGCAGCCGAAAGAGATGCTGCCGCTCGTCGACAAGCCGACCATCCAGTACGGCGTCGAAGAGGCGGTCCAGTCGGGCGTCCCCAACATCATCCTGGTGACCGGCCGCGGCAAGAACGCCATCGAAGATCATTTCGATGTCTCGAAGGAACTCGAATCGTTTCTCGAGAGCCGCGGCAAGCGCGACCTCGCCGAAGAGGTCCGCAAGATCTCCAACCTGATCAACGTGTCGTACGTGCGGCAGGGCGAACCACTCGGCCTGGGCCACGCCGTCCTCGTCACCGAGACCATCATCGGCGACGAGCCCTTTGCCGTGATTCTGGCCGACGATGTGATCGATGCGACGCCGCCGGCACTGGCGCAGATGATGGCGGTGTTCGAGAAGACCGCCGGACCGGTGCTCGCCGTGGAACGCGTCCCGATGGATCAAGTGTCGAGCTACGGCGTGATCGCCGGCGAGCCGGCCCCCGAGTTTGGCAAGGGCGTGTATCGCGTGACGGACCTGGTCGAGAAGCCGGCCCGCGAAGACGCGCCGTCAGACCTCGCCATCATCGGCCGCTACATCCTCACGCCCGACATTTTCCCCGCCTTGCACGAGACCGCCAAGGACAAGTCAGGCGAGATTCAGCTGACCAATGGCCTGCGCAAGCTGCTGCAGTCGCGACCGATCTACGCCTATGAAGTGGACGGCGCGCGCCACGACACTGGTAACAAGCTGGGCTTCTTGAAAGCGACGGTTTACTTCGCCATGAAGCGGCCTGAACTGGCCGGACCGTTCCTGGAATACCTGAAAGATGTCACCAGGAGGGCGGAACTTTAGTTCCGCCAGCTCAGTCGGCCTTTGCCGCCGGCTTCGACTCGGTCTTGGTGTCAGCCTTCGTCTCGGTCTTGGTCTCGGATTTCGTCTCGGACTTGCCTTCCGACTTTGACTCGCCGGTCGAACCAGACGACTCTTTTGCGGCCTTCGCCGTTTCCGTCCCAACGTCGCTCTTGCCGCCACGACCGTAGTCGGTCAGGTAGAAGCCCGAGCCCTTGAACTGGATGGCCGGCGACGAAAACAGCTTGCTGACAGCGCCGCCGCACTTCGGGCAGATGTCGATCGGGGCATCCGAGTACTTCTGGATTACTTCAAAGCGGTGCGCACAGGCGCTGCACTCGTATTCATACAACGGCATGGTGTTCGTTACTCCAGCACTACGTCCGACGAGCCATCAAGCATGAGGCGCCGCAGCGCCCAGAACGGCGCGGAGCCCTGGGCCAGCAGCGCATCGTGGAACGCGCGCAGCGAGGGCTTGCCGCCTTGCTGCTCGTACCAGTCGCGGCGCAGTTTCAGCAGCATCAACTTCCCTGCTGAGTAAACAAGATACGTCGGATCGAAGGTGCCGCGCTCGGCTTCGCGGCGGGCATTGGCTTCTTCCAGGTATGCCTCATCGCGGAAGAACCGCACGCCTTGCTCGACCGACCAGTCCTCGGTGTGCAGGCGGATGCCGACGATGAAGCGGGCGAGTCGGACGAGGGCCTCGGCGAGCTGGGCGAGCTTGAGCGACTGATCGCCCTTCCCGAAGCCGGCCTCGAGCATCATCTGCTCGCAGTAGTGCGCCCAGCCCTCCATGTAGGACGCCGGTGCGAACATGTTCGAGCGGCGAACCTTGGAGTCGACCTTCCGCAAGTGTTGATAGTGCAGGAAGTGGCCAGGATAGACCTCGTGAATCGAGATCGTCCAGAGCGTCGGCGTGTTGAAGTCGCGCAGGTGTTCGAGCTTCCGCTCGGCATCCCATTTCTGGTCGACGTCGGTCAGGTAGTACATCGCCCGCGACGGCTTGGACTCGTACGGCCCCGGAGTCCACATGCTGGCCGACGACCAGCGGAAGAAGTCGGGCGTGGCCGCGACCGTGACACCGGCGCTGTCGGGGATGCTGACAACCGGGTTGCGCGACAGGAACGTGTGAAGCTCGTCGAGTTGTTCGCGCGCCGTGGCGATCAGGGCACCGGGTGCGGGATGCTGCTGCTTGGCCTTGCGCCACACCGCCATCGGGTCGTCACCGTTCTTGCCGCCGGCCAGCCTGCGGAACTCTTCCTGGGTGGCAACCAGCTCACGGGTGGCAATGGCGAGCAGACGGTCGACCGGCAGCGTGATGCCTTCTTCGAGCCGCAGCTTCTGTTCAAACTTGTCGCGGCCCAGCCGGAAGGAACCCTTGGCCTTGGGCCGGATGTCAGTTTCGAGGTCGGTGGCGTAGGCGCCAATGGTCTGCACCGCTTCGGTGCAGGCGTCAGCGAGGTCGCCGAGCAGGTGCATGTCGTCGACGTTCGCGAAGGCGCGTGGCAGGTCGGCGTCGATAAACGACATGGCGCCGCGCCAGGTGTCGATGCCCACCTTGACGAAAATCGCTGGCGGATCCTTGATGTTGTCGCGGGCGGCCTGGACGAGGCGTGGCACCTGGCGCAACTTCGACAGCACGCGGCGGGCGCGGTCGGTTTCGGGCGAGTGGGTGAAGATGGCCTGCGCGGCCAGGCTCGACGCCAGCGTATCGGCGTAGACGTGCGGGTTGCGTTCCCACGACCGGGTCGCCTCGAGCTCGAATTGGCGGGCCCGGATGTTCGCCGACACGATTTGGTGCTCGACCTGTTCCCGCAGCGGCAAGTTGGCGTGTGGAATCGCGTCCAGCCGCCGGGCAAAGCCGGCCAGGGCGCTGGTATGGGTGTCGATGGCCGTGCGGCGGTAGTCCTCTAACAGGTCGTCATGGACGTGAACACCGTCCATGGTCGCCCCGGTGGGGTGGACCTCATAGAGATAGGCGAGATAGTCGTCGACGAAGTGGGGTAGTGGTTCAGCCGCGTGCATGCAGGACACGGCCGCGATCACGGGAAAGCGGCCAATTCGCAATGGTACAATAAAATGCGGCTGATGAAGGGCACGCTGTACGTTGTCGCCACGCCCATCGGCCACCTTGAAGACATCACGCTGCGCGCCCTGCGCATCCTCAAGACTGTTCAGCTGGTCGCAGCCGAAGACACCCGGAGAACCGGCAACCTGTTGCGGCACTATGAGATTGCCACGCGCATCCTGAGCGTTCACGAGCACAACGAAGGTGGTCGTGTCGCCCGATTGCTGGGGCGCTTGGAGGCGGGCGACTCGATTGCCCTGGTGACAGATGCCGGCACGCCGGGCGTTTCCGACCCCGGGGCGACCTTGGTTGCCGCGGTGAGGGCAGCGGGGTATCGAGTCGAGCCGATTCCCGGGGCGAGCGCGGTGGTCTCGGCGATTTCGGTCGCTGGAATGAAGTCGGAAGGCTTCTGTTTTCATGGTTTTGCACCAATTAAGTCAAAAGACAGAAAATTGTGGTTCCTGGCGTTAGTCAAAGCCAGCGAGGATCGTGCGGCGGTGTTCTTTGAGGCCCCTCATCGGCTACTGAAGACTCTTCAGGAGCTCCGTGATTTGGTTAAATGCCAGATAATGGTGGGCCGAGAGCTGACGAAGATCCACGAGGAGTTTGTTTTTGGCACTCCGGACGAATTGCTGGCGAGGTTTTCCTCACCTCAGGGTGAGTTCACCTTGGTGATCCCACCTGGCCCAAAGGGTGACAGCCTGCCAGTCGCGGTGTCAGACACCGATATCGATGACATGTTCGGTCAATTAACAGAAAATGGTGTTGGAGAGTCCAAGCGCGACACGGCCCGCCTGGTCGCCGAACGCCTTGGACTGACCACAAAGGTCGTCTACGACGCCCTGGAACGGGTCAAAATTACTCGTGGATGAGACTCACATCGTCGTGCTCGCGGCCGGCAAGGGCACGCGGATGAAGTCGCAGGTGCCGAAGGTTCTTCACCGGATCTCCGGTTTCACCCTGGTGGAGCGCGTGCTGCGCACCGCCGAGGCGTTGAAGCCATCGAGCATCACTCTGGTCGTCGGCCACGGGGCTGATGATGTGAAGGCGTCGCTGGCAGGCTCGGGCGCGAACTTCGTCGTCCAGGAGAAACAGCTGGGCACCGGTCATGCGTTGCTGCAGACCCGTCCGCTGCTCGAGGGTAAGTCCGGGGTCGTGGTGCTGCTGTCGGGCGACGTGCCCCTGCTGACCAGCAACACCCTGCGGTCGCTGATCGAGACCCACGTGCAGTCCCAAGCGGCTGCCACGGTCGTCACCGCCGACATGGCGCGGCCTTTCGGGTACGGCCGGATCGTCCGCACCAACGGCCGCATTTCGCGCATTGTCGAAGAGCGGGATGCGTCGCCGGCGCAGCGAAAGCTCACGGAGATCAATTCGGGAATCTACGCCTTCGAGTTGGCGCCACTCTTTGCGGCCCTCGATTCGATTGGCACCGCGAACAACCAGGGGGAGTACTACCTGCCCGACCTGGTCGCCATCTATCGCAAACAGAAGCGCACCGTGGCCACGTGGACGGTCGAGCGCGCCGAAGAAATTCGCGGCATCAACAGCCGCACAGAACTCGCAGAGGTCAGTGCCATGGTCCGCCAACAGAAGAACGAAGAATTAATGGCCGCGGGTGTCACCTTAATCGACCCGGCCACCACCTATGTCGACAGCGATGTCGTGGTCGGTGCGGACACGGTGATTCATCCGTGCGTGTTCCTGGAAGGGTCGACCAAGATCGGTGTCGCGTGCGAAATTCACTCCGGCACGCGGATCGTCAATTCGACGATCGGGGATCGGGTGTGTGTGCGGAACCACACTGTGGTGACAGATTCCACAGTCGAAGCGGGCTCCTTTCTCGGTCCGTTCGCCCACCTCCGCCCTGGATCGCAGGTGGGCGAGGACGTGCACATCGGCAACTTCGTCGAGTTGAAGAAGACGACGATGGGCAAGGGTGCGAAGGCGAATCACCTGGCGTATCTGGGTGACGCCATCATTGGAACCGCGACCAACGTCGGTGCCGGAACCATCACCTGCAACTACGATGGCGAGAAGAAGCACCAGACGGTGATCGGGAATAACGTGTTCGTCGGCAGCAACAGCACGCTGGTGGCGCCCATCACGCTGGCCGATGGCGCATACATTGCAGCAGGGTCGGCGGTGACCAAAGATGTGCCGGCCGGGGCATTGGCGGTAGGACGCGCCCGGCAGGAAAACAAAGAAGGATGGCGCGAGAAGCGCCGCCAGAAACCGACCTCTTAACTATGTGCGGCATCATCGGATACATCGGACCCAAGCCCGTCGTCCCCATCATTCTTGATGGGTTGCGCCGTTTGGAGTACCGCGGCTACGACTCGGCTGGTGTGGCGGTGGTCCACGACGGGCAGATTGTGATCCGGCGTAGCGCCGGCAAGCTGATCAACCTCGAAAATGCGATTCACGACAAGCCACTGACCGGCGACTACGGCCTGGGTCACACGCGCTGGGCCACGCATGGCCGTCCGACCGAGGAGAACGCACATCCGCATCGCGACGGCACCGGCCGAATTGTCGTGGTGCACAACGGCATCATCGAGAACTACCTGGAGATCAAGCGCGAGCTGATAGCCGAGGGCCACAAGTTCGAGTCCGAGACCGACACCGAAGTGGTCGCGCATCTCGTCCAGAAGGAATGGAAGGACGACGGGCTCGAGAACGCCGTACTGCGAGCCATGAAACGGGTGCGCGGCCTGTTCGCGCTGGTGCTGCTCTCGGCTGACGACCCGAACAAGCTCGTCACCGTCCGCAACGGCCCGCCGATCGTCGTCGGGATCGGCGAAGGCGAGTATTTCGTGGCATCCGACGTGCCGGCGATTCTCAGCCACACCCGGAACGTGGTCTTCATGGAGGACCGCGAGATGGCGATTCTGACGCCGACCGGCGTGGTCTTTCAGTCACTCGATGGCACCGTGGTCGAGCGCAAGCCGACTCGGGTGACCTGGGATCCGATTTCGGCGGAGAAGGCCGGCTACAAGCACTTCATGCTCAAGGAGATCTTTGAGCAGCCGCACGCGGTGCGCGACACGGTGCTGGGTCGAGCGTCGCTCGACTCAGGGCAGATTTACCTCAATGAGATGGGGATCTCGGCAGAGGACCTGCGCGGCATCGACAAGATTGCGCTACTGGCCTGCGGCACCTCGTGGCACGCGGCGCTGGTCGGCAAGTTCATGATCGAGGAACTGGCCAAGCTGTCGGTCGAAGTGGACTACGGCTCGGAGTATCGCTATCGCAACCCGATCGCCAGCAGCAAGACGCTCGCAGTCGCCATCACGCAGTCCGGCGAAACCGCTGACACCCTGGCCGCCTTGCGCGAGGCCAAGGGGAAGGGCGCGCGGAGCCTGGCCGTTTGCAACGTGGTGGGCAGCATGGCCACGCGCGAAGCCGAAGGCACCATCTACACCCACGCCGGCCCCGAAATCGGGGTGGCTTCAACCAAGGCGTTCACCACGCAACTGGTGGCGCTCTACCTGTTCGCGCTGCGGCTCGCTGAAGTTCGCGAGACGCTCACGAAAGAGGAGCGCTGCACGCACATCGAGGCACTGATGCAATTGCCGCACATCCTCGAAGACACGTTGAAGACGGCCAAGCAGATTGAGGAGATCGCGATCCGATTCCACAATCGATCCGATTTTCTCTATCTGGGCCGCGGCATCAATTACCCGATTGCCCTCGAAGGCGCGCTCAAGCTCAAGGAAATCTCCTACATCCATGCCGAGGGCTATCCCGCCGGCGAGATGAAGCATGGTCCCATCGCGTTGATCGACGAGAAGATGCCGATCGTAGCGCTGGCAACGCACGATCACGTGTTCGAGAAGATGCAGGGCAACATCCAGGAAGCTAAGGCGCGCGGCGGGTCGATCATCGCCATCACGACCGCTGGCGACACAACGCTGCAGGACATCCTGGACGACGCCGACTCGCTGATCACAGTTCCTGCTACTAGTCCGCTATTGATGCCAGTCGTACTGTCGATTCCGTTGCAGCTTCTTTCGTACTACATCTCGGTTCGCCGCGGCTGTGACGTGGATCAACCCAGGAATCTCGCGAAGAGTGTCACGGTAGAATAGAGGGGTTGGATCTTCTCTCCTCGTTAAACCCTGCTCAGCAAGAAGCAGTACGACAAACCGACGGCCCGCTGCTGATTCTCGCCGGAGCGGGTTCTGGCAAGACGCGCGTGATCGCGCATCGCATTGCCTACCTGGTGTCAGAGCGGCTGGCTCACCCGGACGAAGTGATGGCCGTCACCTTCACGAACAAGGCGGCGCAGGAAATGCGCGAGCGCGTGGAGAAACTGCTCGACACCGATTGCCGCGCCATGTGGGTGTCGACCTTTCATGCGCTGTGCGCACGGCTGCTTCGCCGCGAAGCGCCGGCCATTGGTCTCAGCCGCGATTTCACGATTTACGATTCCGCCGATCAGCAGTCGGTGATCAAGCAGCTCCTGCGCGAGTACCACATGGACGATGCGACCTACCAGCCACGAATGGTGCTGGGTCGCATTTCGGCGGCGAAGAATCGCATGGAGGGACCCGACACCTTCGCCGGCACGTGGAACCCCAAAGACCGGGAAATTGGCAAGCTGTTTGAGGGCTATCTCAAGGCGCTGAAAGACGCGAGCGCGCTCGACTTCGATGACCTGCTCCTCAAGACCGTGGAGCTCTTCGACCAGGCGCCAGCGGTTCGCGAGCGCTATGCCCGGCGGTTCAGGTACGTGATGGTGGACGAGTATCAGGACACCAACCGGCCGCAGTATCTGCTGATCAAGCAGCTCGCCGGCGGCCACCGCAACCTGGCCGTGGTGGGCGATCCCGACCAGTCGATCTACAAGTGGCGCGGCGCCGACCTGCGCAACATCCTGGATTTTGAGACTGACTTCCCGGAGGCACAGACGGTCCGTCTCGAGCAGAACTATCGCTCGACGGAAGTCATCCTGAAGGCGGCCTCGACAGTGATTGCGAACAACCGCAATCGCAAGGAGAAGGCGCTGTGGACCGACCACAAGGGCGGCGCGAAGATCCGCTGTTTCCGCGGCGCCGACGAGCTTGAAGAAGCGGAGTACATCACCAAGGTCGCCAGGGCCGCGATTCACGAGGATGCGAATTCGCTCACCGCGGTGCTGTATCGCACCAACGCCCAGTCGCGGGCCGTTGAAGATTCAATGCGGGCGGCCGGCATTCCCTACGTGATCCTTGGCGGCGTCGGTTTCTACGAACGTCGCGAGATCAAGGACGCCCTCGGCTACCTCAAGCTGATTCTGAATCCGCACGACGACGTGGCCCTTCGCCGCGTCATCAATACGCCGGCTCGTGGTATTGGCAAAGGGGTCATGGACGCGCTCGAGGGCGTTGACGTCTCGGAAGAGGACGCCAACCTGCCGCCGTTGTTCGCCGGCCTCGCGCCAATGGTCGTCACCAATTCGCTATGGACCAAGCTGGTCGTGGCCGTCGATGGCCGTCGTCTCAGCTCGCGCCAGGGCGCCTCGCTCGCCGCCTTCAAGGACATGATCACCACTCTGGCCGAGGTGGCCCGAAACGAACCGGTGTCGATTCTGCTTGGCAAAGTGCTTGATCAATCCGGTTACCTGCGTGACCTCCGCGATGACCGCAGCGAAGAATCAGAAGGCCGCATCGAGAACCTGATGGAGCTGGTCTCGGCCGCGCGGGAGTACGAGTCCCGCGAGCACGAGCCGTCGCTTGGTGGGTTTGTTGACCGGCTGTCGCTGTTGTCTGACGTCGACAAGGACCAGGGCAAGATCGACCCGCGCGTGATGATGATGACGCTGCACTCCGCCAAGGGACTCGAGTTCCCAACGGTGGTGCTGGCCGGACTTGAAGAAGGGCTGTTTCCTCACTCTCGGTCGCGAGAAGACGAAGCGGAGATGGAGGAGGAGCGTCGCCTTCTGTACGTCGGCATCACGCGAGCACGCAAGCAGCTCGTGATGACGAGCGCAGCCCGACGAAGGGTGTTTGGCGAGTATCAGAACACCGAGCCGTCGCGCTTCATCGACGAGATTCCGCTGGATCTGGTTGAACAGGACATTCCGAGCCAACCTGTCCGCCGTAGCCTTGGCGAAGGCGGATGGGGCGAGTACCGCGCCAACCCGTACGGACGCCCGCGCCAGCCGGCGGCCGGTTACCGGGCTGGACGCCAGGAGGATGACGCGAAGGTCCCGACGCAGAACTTTAAGTATGAAGAAGAGGATCAGAGCCCGGGCCTGCGTCCAGGCGCCCGCGTGAAGCACGCCCAGTTCGGCTCCGGCACGGTGGTCAGCGTTGAGGATCTGGAGGACGACCAGAAACTGGTGGTTCGTTTCGCGTCAGTGGGAACAAAGACCCTGCGGGCCAAATACGCAAAGCTAGAGCGCGCTTAATGGGGTCCGGGATCCCGGACCCCATTAAGCGCGCTCTAGCTTTGCGTATTTGGCCCGCAGGGTC
>Ga0163148_10004652_pt1 | contig 14230 bp, 16 predicted proteins | sample OliLakLV19MP7P2_FD_148606 | JGI IMG/M metagenome (GOLD analysis project Ga0163148, IMG submission 148606) | Freshwater microbial mat bacterial communities from Lake Vanda, McMurdo Dry Valleys, Antarctica- Oligotrophic Lake LV.19.MP7.P2 | ecosystem: Environmental > Aquatic > Freshwater > Lake >...
ATAGATACAATAAGAGTGAGGGTTATAAGGGCTGTTTTTCTAAAATTCATATAATATTATTATTGACAATACAAGCTTTCTATCATAAAAAAAGCCCCTTTTCAAGGGCTCTTTTTGTATTTACTTTTTACTTACGTAAAGTTTTTTTACGAAGACGAGTGAATTTTGGAGTGATTTCGAGATATTCATCTTCTGCCATTATTTCCATTCCACGTTCAATGGTGATTTCCCATGGTGGGGTAAGGTAGATTTTGTCATCTGATCCAGAAGCACGCATGTTAGTAAGGGCTTTTCCTTTAATAGGGTTTACTTCCATTTCTTCACCTTTAGAAGTATTTCCAATAACCATACCTTCATATACTTCTGTAGTTGGTGCAACATAGAGAGTTCCACGTTCTTGAAGGTTTCCTAGAGAAAAAGCAAGAGTTTTTCCAGCCATCATGGAAACCATAGAACCAACTGGCTTGCGTTTGATTTCTCCAACATGTGGTTTAAATCCAACTACACGACTCGCCATGATTCCTTCACCTTTTGTATCGATAATAAACTCACCTCGATAACCTAAAAGTCCTCGAGTTGGTCCTTCGAAAATCATTCGAACAGTTGTGTCGTGGGCAACCATATCTTTCATAACAGCTCCGCGCTTACCGAGTTTTTCAATAACAATTCCTTGTGATTCATTCGGGGCATCGATAGTTATTTCTTCAAAAGGCTCACTCAATACTCCGTCAACTTCCTTAGTAATTACTTGAGGTTGAGAAACTTGCATTTCAAAGCCTTCACGTCGCATGTTTTCAAGTAATATTGCAATATGGAGTTCTCCACGACCAGCAACTTTGAAAGTATCTCCTTGTGAAAGGTCTACGCGTAAACCTACGTTTATTTCAAGTTCACGTTCAAGTCTTTCTCGAATTTGTCGTGAGGTTACAAATTTTCCATCTCGTCCAGCAAAAGGAGAGTTATTAACCAAGAAGTTAAGTTCGATTGTTGGCTCATCAACAGAGATTGCAGGAAGAGTCTCTGCGTTTTCATCAGATGTAATAGTTTCTCCGATATAAATATCTGGAATACCAGCGATCATTGCAATGTCTCCAGCTTCAGCTTCAAGGGTCTCTTCTCGAGTTAAGCCTTTGAATGTAAATATTTTTGTAATAGTCCCAGAACGCGCCTCTCCATGGGGTTTCTTAATAAAAACTTTTTGTCCCACCTTTATCTTTCCTTCGTATATACGACATACTGCAAGACGTCCGACATAATTGTCATAACCAAGATTAAATGGTTGGGCACGAAGTGGTTTTTCAACTTCTCTTGATGCAGGAGGTACTTTTTCTAAAATAAGATCAAGAAGAGGGGAGAGATCTTTTGATTCATCGGTAAGTTTCTTTTTAGCAATACCATCACGGCCGATAGCATACATAACAGGGAAGTTTATCTGTTCTTCGTTTGCACCGAGTTCAAGAAAAAGTTCGAGTACTTTTTCTTCTGTTCCGTCTGGGTCTGCTGCAGGTTTGTCAATTTTATTTAAAACTACAATCGGCTTCATTCCAAGCTCGAGAGACTTTTTCAAAACGAAACGTGTCTGAGGCATCGGTCCTTCTTGAGCATCAACGATAAGCATAACGTTATCAATTGAGCGAAGAACGCGCTCAACCTCAGATCCGAAGTCAGCGTGACCAGGGGTGTCTACAATGTTAATTTTTGTGTCTTTATAAAAAATAGCTGAGTTTTTGGCGTAAATAGTAATACCACGCTCAAGTTCTAGAGCATTTGAGTCCATAGAGACACCTTCTTCAATAGCACCAGTTTGACGCATGATAGCGTCGGTTAAGGTTGTCTTGCCGTGATCCACGTGAGCTATGATAGCTATGTTTCTGATTTCCATAATTAAATTTCTAAACCCTCCAAGATTTTCGCAAAGCAAAAACTTAAAAGGGCGAATAAAAAACTCCCCGAAGGAAGCACTTGTGAGGTATAAGAATACCAAATAATTTATAATAAGTCAAAGATTCTCTGAGGCTCTCCTCTATGGTCAATATAAAAGCCATTATCTTACGATAATGGCTTTTATATACAGAAATGTTATTCAGGAATCTCTTGGTTGAGAAAAATGTTAATAAGAGAGAGTAGGATAGCAAAGAGAAAACCCCACCAGAAACTATCTATTGTGAAGTTTGGTACGATCGCTGCTGCTAGGAGTACTACAAGTGTGTTTATTACAAGAGAGAAAAGCCCAAGAGTAAGAATGGTAATTGGCAAAGCAAGAAGATGAAGTACTGGTTTAACAGTAAGGTTAAGAATTCCCAGAATAAGCGCAAAAACTATTGCAGCCACAATGGTTGTGGTAACTCCAGGAAGAATGTACGCAGCTATGAGAACTGTGACTGTAGAAATAAGCCAATTTAAAATCATATGTTTATGTTAGGTTGATAATGTATATATCTTAACAAATCTGATATTTTTTTGTGTTCTATTTAAATAAGAGATAGTACAGTGCAACAAGAGTGATCAGTATAATAAACCCTATAGCTCTACCAATGAAAAATTTTCGAGGAGTCATTTAAAAGATAGAGAATAAACCAATAAGAATTCCAGCTATGCCAATTATCGCTGTGTACGGACTTATCAGTTCAATCTTTGTTTTGATCCAGATATTTTTTTCAAATAAAGAGGAGGCGAGAATAAGCCCTATAAGTATTGCGATAATTACTTGAGGGTAACTTGCACCAAAGCGAGGAATGTTATAAATAGACAAGACACATTCGTTGTAGAAGAGCTAAAACTCCTAATACAAGCTCAATAATACCAATCGACTTACTCCATCTAGTAAGCGTGCTTTCTGCGGTGTTAATGTTTTCAATAACACCTTCATGCTTTACGGCAGTTTTGAGTTTAGGTGCTGCTACTAAAAAACCTGAAACGATATTCACTGTTTGGATAATCGTAAAAGTTTCTTAACTTATATAGGTTTATTATAACACTTGTATATGGATACTTTTCCTTGAGAAGTAGTTAGTTTTACTGGACTACTATTTCTTTAATTTGGACACGTTGACTGATGGTGGTAATACCACTACTTGCTTCATGAGCTGCTTGCATAAATACGGCTAAGTTTTTATGTGTGCTTTTAAGTAAGATATAACCACCTACATTTTTATCGCTCACAAGTGTCCAGCCATTAAGCTTGAGTGCTTCGCGATACCAACTGTTTACTTCACTAAGTGAAGCATGCACTGATAGGGAGAATGAAATATTTTTAACATTATTTTGTTCTGATTCCTGGATGGTGTTTATTGTCGCATTTGGGTACAAAGGAACGTTTTCTGGAATGTTAGCTGAGATACCTGAAATTATATCCGACCCCTCATCAGTAACGACTTCTAAGTCTCCCCCCGACTCTCTCCTTGTGCTGTATTTTAAAAACCATTCTGAATTATCTGATTGTGTAATGTTACTTTTAATAATACCGGCACTTGTAATAACTGCTTTTTCTCCAGCTTCTATAAGTATTTCACTTTCTGGAATGATTTCAGCAGTTTTCTCATCTTTCTGCCACACAGAAACACCTCCTTCTGTAACGAGAACAGTTGTTTGGGTATCAGTAAGTAGTACACCAAAAGAAGTTCCTCGTACCACTGCTCGCGTATTTTTTGTCTCTATTTCATAAAATTCTCCTTTTTCAAATACTTTTTGAGTGCGTGCCCATAACTTACCAGATTCAAGGGTGAGAATGCTTGTACTTCCTGAAATTTCTCTCACGACAAGTGAGCTTAATGGATCAAGGTATGTAGAGTGTCCACCTTCAATGAGGGCGCTTCCTGTAGCGTCAGTGGTCACTGTGTCACCAGAGGAAACCACGAGTTTTTCTGTAACTATTTTCTTCTCACTTTGAGATTGAATAAAAACACCAGACTCAAGTGGGGTTAAAGATTGCGCAATTTGTTTTGTATCTCCTCCTGTAACAAGAAAGAAGATAAGGATCAGACAGGTGATAGACATACCTAGTATTATTTTTTTCATGAATATATTATATTTTATAAATCAATTCTCATCTCAAGTTCATTCTGTTTGAAACCTATTTTTTCATAAAAGGGGATATTCTCTTTTGTGCAGTTAAGAATTACTTTATAACAATTATGGGCACGAGCTTCTTCAAGTGATTGCGCAATAAGTTTTGAGCCAATACCTTGCCCTTGAAAGTCTTTCTGAACAGAAACATCTTCTATGTGTCCTACTCGTCCACCATTTCGAATAAACTTCTGCTCTATTAAAAGAGTTACTGTTCCAATAACTTTTTCATTATCTTCAGCAATAAAAACAGTATGGTTTGGATTTTGAGTTATTGTATTGAAGATTTTTTCAAACTCTACATTTGTCATTTCTCCTAATGAACGTAGGTTTTCTAAGGTTTCTTTAAAACCTTTTGTAAAATCTGTTTTTTGAAGTTTTCGGATGAACACGGGGTTTATTTAAAAATGACGATCAGTTATGGGTAAAGCCGTCCGTCAGCAGTAATGGGGATTTTTTCTCCCAGATACTTTGGTTTTCTGTTTGTTAAGATATTAAGTATAGCTTTATCGTTAGCGAATGCTTCACGGAAATAATTGCGCCATGAAATAACGCCAACATCCGCATTCACACCGTGCGCACTAATACCTAACGTATGTGCAATAAAAATAGCGCGCGGTAAATGGAATGATTGAGTAGTGATAATAATTGAGGTAACGCCAAAGATCTCTCGTGCCCGATACATACTGCTGTAGGTATCAAAACCCGCATGGTCAAGAAAAATATCTTCATCGGGAATACCTTTATCGATGAGGTAGAGACGTACAGGGTTCACTTCATTATGGGTCACTGTACTGTTATCACCGGAGACGAGAATTTTAGATACTTTATTTGCTTCGTATAGTTGTATTGCGGTATCCACTCGATCACGGAATATAGAAGAAATCGAACCATCTGCATAAACTGCGGCTCCAGGAATCAGTACTGTTTGTGCACTAGGCACATCATCCGTTGGTTCGTAGACAGAAGACTTAGTTGTAATATAAAAAAATATATTGATCACAAGAGTGCAGGTAATTATTACCATGATCACTACTGTTACAATTCGAAACAGATGTTTCATGTCTTAAGATTAGCATAAGTGGAGAGGGTGGTTGAGTACTGATTTTTTTAACCATAAATATATTTTCCTTAATTCTTTTAAACTTGTCTTGCTTCGTTAATGGTTGCGACATCGATTTTTCTCATCGTCATCATGGCGTCAAAGGCACGTTTTGCTTCTGTACCACCAGTTGCGAGCGCCTCGATCAGAGTGAGTGGTGTAATTTGCCAAGATATTCCCCAGCGATCTTTGCACCACCCGCATTCACTCTCTTGACCACCATTTCCAACGATTGCATTCCAGTAGAGATCTGTTTCTTTTTGATCATCTGTTGCAATCTGAAAGGAAAATGCTTCACTTTGCCTAAACGTAGGGCCACCATTTAGACCAACACATGGAATTCCGCAAACTGTAAACTCTACAGTTAATACATCCTCCTTCTTGCCACTAGGAAAATCACTAGGTGCATGGAAAACATTAGTTAGTTTGCTGTCTGGAAAAGTAGCTGCATAAAATTTCGCTGCAGCTTCTGCTTCTTTATCAAACCAGAGACAAATTGTATTTTTTGGTAGTGTATTCATTGTGGGTATTTTAATAGTTGTTGGGATTATTTTAAATAAGAGATATTTGCTTTTTTAGTACAAAGCTTCGTTTTTATAAAAAACGAATTCCGAAACTTGACTGTGTCTACTGAACAAAATCCTGATATGGAATGAATCGTTACGTCACTGCCTCGCAACACTTCACAACACCAAAGAAAAATGTTCCTTGCAGTCCTCTTTTGGCGGTGGTGAAATTTTCCTTGAAAAAGGAAAGGGCATTTTTCTTTGGCGTTCCTTCTTACAGAAGCTGTCCACTCATTGGGTCTTTTGATTACAAAAGCCCTCAATGAGTCTTGCGGAAGCTCCAAACATTCACTTCCTCACCCTCAGGGTCTCGGGCAGGTGGCGGAACAATGCGGATGAAGTTTTGGCAAAGCTATTTTTTGGGGTGAGAAAGTGTGGGACACTTTCGCAAGACCTTTTGAGACGGTACTCCGTCCAAAAGGTGTACAGCTTCTGTAAGAAGAGGATTTTGCCAAAACTTCGGCTCATTTGTTTTTGAATTTGGATGTCGCAAATGGAAAAGGAGGTGTTTGGGGAGGAATTTTCCATTTGCTCCCTGTTTGATCAAGGGCGAAGTGATTGATATACAAATAGCAGTCCTTTAGGGACCCTTTTTTTGGGAACTCGGGGTGGGCAGAAAAAATACAGATTCAAAATACTTAAATCTTTCTCGAGTCATACGCCCAATGGAGAACAGCTTGTCTTTGCCTTGGTCTACAAAAAATATCTCCTACTCGACAGTTTTTCGCTATTTGTGATATATGTCTTGTAATTGCCCGCCATCTTTTTATCTGTCTTTCATCATCTTCACTTCGTCTGCCTATATAGTACCGACAGTACCACTGAAACCAACCTCTAGGGTCTTGGTCGCGGATCCACCCCTTCCTTCTCCACTCTGCCAGAGACTGCGAGGCGTGCACGCCAAAATAATTTAACTTTTTATCAGGTTTGTCTATACCAAGAGGTAAAAATTTTGCGTGAGTAAACCAATCCTTCGGAAATTCTTTTTGACAATCTTGCATATACTGTCCGCCAAAAACTCCGAGCGCGAGCATTTGTTTTGGGGTAAGGTCGGGTTTAAATCGAACATCAAAATTTTTGCCCATTGGTTCGCTAAGAGTGTACCGATACCATTTCTGCATTGTATCTTTTACAATAATTACTTTATCGGCCATAAATTTTGGGTGGTAATGGAAAAAAAATACTTGTGCGTTTTTTGTATTCAGCAAATTCTGGATTTTCAGCCATCTTTTTTTCGAGCATTGGGATGCCGGAAACTTTGAGAATCAAAAATGTAATAGTAAGTGGTCCAATAATGCCATAGATACCATTTGGTACAGAAAGAGCAATAATCCAAAGTCCCCACCACATCAAAACTTCGCCAAAATAATTTGGATGACGAGTGTATCGCCACAAACCACTTTGCATCAGCTTACCCTTATTTGTGGGATCCTTTATAAATCGTGAAAGCTGTGCATCGCCAACCGACTCAAAGATAAACCCGAAGAGCCATATTGCGACGCCAATGAAATCCACATAACTTAAACTTGTGCTCATACTTTTATTAATGAGTAAAACGGGCAATACAATCAGAAACAAAAGAATACCTTGCAAAAGATACACTTGCAGATACGAACGTAGATAAAACCACTTGCCCCAAACCTTACGCCATTCTGCATAACGATAATCTTCTGCTCGTCCTTTGTTGCGCACGTGGATATGTCGCGCGAGGCGAATACCCCAGATACTGACCAAGAAACCTACCAAAAGACCGCGAATATTTTCTGCTCCGCCCACAAAAAACGAAGTCCACGCTAAAAGTACGAACCCAAGCCCCCACGCCACATCTGCGACATCATTTCTTTTTTTCACCAAAGACAACACAAACCATAGGCTCATGTAGACAAAAAGTATAAGTGCAAGTATTGCAAAATAGTTCATGGATTATATTTTACCCGCAATAAAAAATGTTATCACCGAAACGAGAGCTCCGAGCGTCGCTCCCCATGCGAGATCTACAATTGTAACGATAAGGGGCCAGTCTTTGAGTGTCGCGAGGTTGGTGAGGTCATAGGTCGCGTAGGTAATAAGCCCAAAAAGTGCTCCAAACAGAAGTGCATATGTCCACGACCCCTTCTCCACTGCCGGCATAATGACGAATAGCACCAAGCCAACGATGAATAAGAGGTAGAAAATAATCGCTGCCGTCCAATTAATATCCGGCTTCATTAAAAAGCCGATCTGAGACTTGTAAAAATTCTTCGCCACTAGACCAAGCCAGATCATATCGATGGTGAAAAATACTGGTAGGGCTATTGCGTATAGTTTTATAAACATGTGTGTATTAAATGCTATTAGTAGTCATATTTTATCACACAAAACTATCCAGCCTGACCCGTAATGATATAGACAACAAGTAAAAATAGCCCTCCCCACCAACCCAAGAACGACACGACAAAACTTGCAGTAATTTTTTTCTGCCAAGATGTCGGCAGTAGCTCATCTGACTTATTTTGTTTTTCTCTTTCTAATAGAAATGAACTTACTTTAAAAGATAAAAATAAACCATTTAAAATTAAAATCACCACAATCAGTGATTGAAATAATGGGATACCAGTAAAGGCTTCATTTCTATAAAAAATAATCCCGCCGATTATTGTGAGTCCAATTCCAATCCAGATGAGTGGTTTGGTCACTTTATGAGTACGAGTCGTAGCCAGTGTCCAGTACGAAGACTTTCTACCTAAAAACCCATGCAGGTCAATAACAGTCACGGCACCAAGGCCTATAACAAAACCAGCGATGAATATAAATAAGCCGAGAATGTCTAGTGAGAAAATATTCATATCTTATATTCTACCATTTTCGTGCCTAAATTTCGAAATACTAGCATTTTCTTAAACCAAAGGTTTGTTGAAAACGTAGTCCTTTAGTGTCCGAGTTTCAAATGCCTGCGCGCTTGACTCAGTTGTTTTAGCGAGGATCGTCCTTGCTAGTTTCTTTCGTATAACTCGCTTTTCTAAGTCGATTCATTATCGCGCAACCAAACCCTTTGTCTTCAACTTCTTTTACAATTATAATTTCATAACCTTTTTTATCCGCCTCTCTAAAATCCTTAAACAAATTTTTAGCCATTTTAATTTTATCAGTATAGTTTAGTTGTTTTATTTTTTTTTCAGGGTATTTTTTGCGAATTTTTTTGATTTCTTTTTCGTCTTTTATGATAATTACTTTTGCATTAGGAGAATAATGCTTGTATTTCATTCCAGGAGACTTAGGTATTTTGATACATTCTTCCTTTTTCTCTTGAAGCTTGCCGATAATTTTTTCTATTTGTTTTTGAGTTATTTTTCCTGGTCGCAAAATTACATGTGGATTTTGCGTTAAGTCAATAACTGTTGATTCTATTCCGATATTTACACTACCTCCGTCAATAAGCATATCAATACTGTCCATTAAATCCTCTGCGACATGTTTCGCATTCGTAGGGCTCGGTCTGCCTGAAATATTGGCTGAAGGTGCTGCAATCGGAACACCCGCATATTTAATTAATTCTAATGCAATCTTGTTGTCTGGCATTCTTATTGCTACTGTATCCAACCCGCACGTGACTATGTCTGGAACAATCTTTGTTTTTTTGAAAATTATAGTTAGCGGTCCTGGCCAAAACCGTTTTATAAGTTTTTTGGCATTATTGGGTATTTCATTCACCAGAGAATACATCTGTTTAATTTCTGAAATATGGAGAATTAACGGGTTATCCTGTGGGCGTCCCTTGACTAGGAATATTTTTTTAACTGCTTTTTTATCTAAACCGTTTACCCCTAAGCCATAAACTGTTTCTGTGGGAAAAGCCACTAAACCGCCCTTTTTAATAATGTTGGCCGCTTCTTTTATTTTAGAAATTTCTGGATTTTTAAAATTTATTTTTATTATTTTAGTTTTCATATACTGTACATCAATATTATTTAAGGATTACAGTAGTTACATTGCCCAGGATCGGTAGTTTCCTTAGTATCTGGTCGTAACCGCCTTTCTTCGTATTTGCATTTCTGACAACCATATATATAGGCGGAAATCATATCTGTCGCAAGACCACACCCACCGCAAGGTAATCCTTTCTTAGTATCGATAACGACAAAACCGGGGCACTGACACTTTGGACAAAAACTTTTCATGTTTTTTAACAAATCTTCGGTGGCGATTCCGATATTTTTCATGCGCGTCGGATTCATATGGGCTCGAAGGTCCGTCTCGATAAACACCTTCTTGCGAAAAATTATTCCGAGCAGTTGTTGTATCCGATTTTCCAATTCTTCGTAAGTTGTGATCCCTTTATATATAGTATTCCCATTTTCACTGTTTCGGACAACTAGACCATGTTTTGGGAAACCCCACTCTTTGACGATTTTTTTAGCTTCAGCAAAACTCGATACGTAAATGCCGTTGGCATTTGTTTCTGAAGATCTGGCATGCCCGCGAATCTCAATGTCATTCTCTTTATCCACAAGTAGTACTAACTCTAAATTTGACTGCACCCATGGAATTGCTGGGTGACTTCCAAAACTGCCTTCGCTTGCTATAGCAAGATCAAGTCCTGTTATGGCAAGGGCTACCTTTGCTTTCGCACGTGCTGCCTCTAATTGATTACCTGCCCTTTTAATATCACGAGTAAATGTACCAAACAGGTCAGTATTAAGTGCTAAAGGCACCACCACCTCAATGTCCAGTTCTTTCAAGAGTGGTGCGATAACCTTTTCTTTTCCGTGCATTGTGGCAAGTACTGCTTTCCGACCTTTGAAATAATTCATATACTTTACTATTTAATATCCACCAATATCTCGTTGCGCATCATAAAGGGCGGTGTCGATGGGGGATTGTATCCCGCACCTCGAGGTACGCCGACCACTACTACGTTATCGCGTTTCAAGTATTCGAGAAGTCTTGCTTTCATCTCCGCCACTTTTTCAGTGTTGTTATATCCAGAATATCGTAATACTGCGCTCGTATGTGCTGGTACTTCTACTATCTCAATTCTCTTGTCATTTGGTGTTGGCAATGTGGCGAGTGTATATCCCTCTGGCATGACAAATGCCACTACGCGATTACTGTTTTCAATTACTGTTTCAGAAACTGGTGCTGTCATAGCTATTGATTCGGATTTTCGCTCGGTAACCGGTGTGGTCATTGCGATAGATTGCTTGGTCGTATTGCCACCAAAAATGTATCCGGCCAATATACGAAATCCCGATGACATCGCTTCACGATAGGTACCTGACACTGTGACTCGCGCCTCGATATAAGGAGCGTACTCGCGAATCTCATAGCCGTCTTTCTTTTCAAGTACAGTAAACTTCGGCTCTTTTGATTGTGAAGAAAAATATCCGTAGGTCACCCACCCTAAGAAGAGCATTGCGATTATGCTTAAAAGTTTTTTCATATTATTATTTTGCACATTTTTGTGCCTAAAAATTATGATCAAAGGTACTTGACCCTATTTTCCGACAGCAGAAGAACTTCTCGCGATTTAACGAAATTAGATTGATTTTTTAAAGGTCTTCTTAATCATTTTCTTGGCTTTTCTTTGTCCTTTTCTGACAGCTACTGTATCTTTTCCTTTTAATTTCTTCATTTGGCGTACGATTTCATTCTTTACGTCATCTATGGCTGCGTAGAGTTCATCTTTTTTTGAAACAGCGTAAAATTGGTTACCATTTATACCTAAGTTTATCTCAGCCCTGAATACTTCTCCAGACTCTTGATCACTAGGAGTACAACCGACTTCAACTTGGATCTGAAGCTGACTTTCTGTGGTGTTTGCAAATCTGTCCATACCTTTCAGCTTTTTTTCTACATAGTTCCTTATTGCGTCTGTCATTTTAATATTTTTTGTTTGGATTGCAATGTTCATATGTTTATTATGTATCCTAAAGCTAAGCTTTAGTAAATTAGTGACGCATGTCTAATGTGGTTTTTAGGATGTTAGATGCTGTTTCGTAATTGATTACGGTTCAAGAATATTCTCCGTCTTTCCGTTTATAGAAATAATCACATCTTGCACAGTCGGAAATTGTTTAAGTGTTTCCTCGATTTGTGCACGGATTGCTAGAACTCGGCAGGAACCTGCAACACTTTTGTCGAGATTCGAATCAAAGTCTACTCGGGCAATACTATTTGTAATAGTTAGGCTGTTTACCTTTGCTTCGGCATTAAGAGCGGTACTAAAACCTTGTGACTGCTCAGCGGAAGTTGGACCTTTTAAGAGTTCTTCTAGACTAGATCTGCCAATGGTTGCCACTTTCGGCACTTCACGAACGACGGACAGAACTTTTTCACATTCAGCGCCTCGAACGCTATTACCAAAAAATACATTAACAGAGGTTTTCTCTCCTGCATTTGGATCAAAATTGTTGAAGGTAACAGGGATGCGCAATTCATCATCGTTTTCGGGAAGTCCAGATGGATTGTCTTTTTTCAAAATGAGCGTACCTGTCTTGGTAGAAGGGGAAATAAAATCCATTGTTGCTGTGAAAGGCACGAACTCCGTGGTCATCCATTCTCCATTTGCTTGAATCGGCATAGTGCCGAGAGATTGCCCGTTAGCATCTATCAGGCGAGCAGGAAAAGAAGCCTCAAAATACCAGTTACCACGGGCTTTGCCTTTGATAACTACTGGGTTTGAAATTGTTTGTCCTGGTCGAGGTGTTTCAATCACGATAAGATCAGACTTTTCAAGTTCGTTGCCAATATCTCGCGTGAATATTTTACCGTCTGGAGTAGTGCAACGCTCAGGATAACTTTCTTGGACAGGGTAGCCTGCGGCTACGCATTCTTCAAATGTTGATATTCCGCTCACGACAGATGGAGCTTCAATTTTTCTTTGTGTGGCAAAGTAGAAAATTACTCCAAAGATGACAATAATAATAAGAGATAACAAAATATTTTTTTTCATTGGGGTCTATAGTTAATGGGTTATACTGCCACCTTTTCTTTTCATATAGATGATTAGGATAAAGATGGCAACGCTTAACAAGTGTCTAGTAAGAACGATTGTCGCCTAGCTTTTGGGCTTCATCACTCGTAAATCTACTGTAGCATATTTTTTTAAGGAAACTTAGCTGTCGGAGACAAGGGCTTCTGGGAAATACCAAAAGTAGTAAGTAAATAAACTCCAAGCGAAATCAGTGCCACAATCACAACATGCCAACCTTTTGTATACAACCTTCTGCTTACTTTTTCAGAAACAAATATGCTTACCCAGAGTGCTATAACGGGTATTAACAATGTTGCAGAGAGAAAATTAAGGAGTAATTCTCCAACATCATCCAAACTTCTTACTCGCAAACCAAACATTAATAGAAGCGGTATGAAGTAAATTATCGTAAGAGCTATAGCTATTTTAAGCCAAAGTCTGGTCTACGTATTACTGGTTAATTAAAAGTAATTGAGTTTAAAAGAGTATCCGCAGTCTTCTGGTCAAATACAGTAGCTTTTGCTCGGTAGTGCATCATAACTGCACTGTAGATATTCTCTTTTGTATTATGAAAGATTACTGACCTTTGAATACCTTTAAACAAAATTCCATTGTAGGAATATTCATAGGTATAAACTATAGATGTTGCAGTCTTCTCTTTTATACTCATTGAAGGATTTTGACCAGGTTGAGAAAAGGTGATTTCTTCATCTATAATATCCTTTGATTCTTTATAAAGTTCTTGTGTCAATTCTTCTTGTAAAATCTGTTGTCCTGGCTTGCTTGATTCCACCAATACAGTAAAAGACTGTGTATTTATATTTTTAATAATTGCTCCATAGGGATTGGTAGCAAGAGTTTTATCAATAAGACCATCTGTAGGAAATATATTTACACTACCTTTATATTGAGGCTGTTCTTTGGCAAGTGTCATTTCTACCACTTCCCAATCTTTAGGATACTTCAATTGAAATCCTGCTGGTGATTTATGTATTGAATAGTCACCAGATGCAGTAGCTGTTACTTTAGGTTTAGGTGTAATGGAATTAGTCTTGGTTTCAGTTTGGACAACAGTCTTTTCAGTAGTATCACTTGTTGTAGTTGAAGTACTGTTAGCAACTGTATTTTCAGTAACGAAATCAGTTTCTACATTTTTATTTTGAGTTAAAAAATAAGCACCACTACCAATCACTACCACTGCTATTAATATTAAAATAACAGGAGCGAAACCTTTTTTTGTGTTCTTCATATTAGACAAACTCTACCATAAATAGGCAGTTTGAGCTATATAAAAGAGAAAATATTGAGCATTTCCATAGAGAAATCACTGTTCCCTCTGAAATCAATATCAAAAGAAGTTGCATCAATAAAGGAACGGTTAGAACCTCTAAATACTGTTGAAAAACAAAAGGAATTTGAGGATTTGTGCTCTCAAAGTCCAGTAGTGCTGTGTATCCTGAACAAAATCCGAACTTTTTTTCAACAAAATCCTGATGTGGAATGAATCGTTCCGCCACTGCCTCGCTTCACTCGGCAACACCAAAG
>Ga0163148_10004660_pt1 | contig 14198 bp, 15 predicted proteins | sample OliLakLV19MP7P2_FD_148606 | JGI IMG/M metagenome (GOLD analysis project Ga0163148, IMG submission 148606) | Freshwater microbial mat bacterial communities from Lake Vanda, McMurdo Dry Valleys, Antarctica- Oligotrophic Lake LV.19.MP7.P2 | ecosystem: Environmental > Aquatic > Freshwater > Lake >...
CCCCCGCACCCAGCGCTGGACGGGGGATGGCGGACGTTGGACAGTCGCGGTCCCATGGCTCTGCCCGACCTCTCCCGCTGCGCGCTGCACACCATCACCACCAAGCCGTGGTCGCTCGAGCAATGCGTCGCCGGTTGCCAGCAGGCCGGCATCAATGCGATCACGGTCTGGCGCAACGCCCTGGAGCCCTACGGCGCGCGACGCGCGGGCGAGATCCTGCGCGCAGCCGGGATGCGCGTGCCGGCGCTGTGCCGCGGCGGCTTCTTCCCCGCCGTCGATGCAGCCAAGCGCCAAGCGGCGCTCGACGACAACCGCCGTGCCATCGATGACGCCGCGACCATCGGCGCCGAGATGGTCGTGCTGGTGTGCGGCGCGGTGCCAGGCATGCCGCTGCCCGAGGCGCGCCGTCAGATCGCCGAGGGCATCGCCGCCATCGCGCCGCACGCCTGCGCCTCGGGCGTGCGCCTGGCGATCGAACCGATGCATCCCGCCTACGCCGGTGACTGCTCGGCGATCTCCACCATGCGCCAGGCGCGCCTGATCTGCGAGCAGATGCCGTGGCGCGGCCGCGATGGCTATCCCGTGGTCGGCATCGCCGCTGACGTTTACCACGTGTGGTGGGACGACGCACTCGAGGACGAGATCGCCATCGCCGGCGCCAAGGGCTACCTGCAGGGCTTCCACGTCTGCGACTGGAAGCTGGCGCAGAGCGACCTGCTCAACGATCGTGGTCTGATGGGCGAAGGCTGCATCGACATCGCCACCATCCGCGGATGGGTCGAGCGCGCCGGCTTCACCGGCTTCAATGAGGTCGAGATCTTCTCTGACCGCTATTGGCAGATGGACCAGTCCGAGTGGCTGCAACGCATCGTCGCGGCCTACCTCGCCCACGTCTGAGTTCCTCAGCGGGCGCGCAGCCAGGAATCAAGCACGTACCAGATAGAGCCTGTCCCATTTGGCGCTTCAGCGGCGCATCCACGAATGGCGAACCGCGTCAGCCAGGCGACTCATCCTCGCCCAGCCGGACCTCGGGGTCCGCATTCCAGATGTCGCAGCGGTACCGGAGGCAGCGGTGGCGTCATGGTAACATCGGCTGGTGAGGCAACGCGCCGGCAATCCTAATTGTCGCCAGACACGGCAATCACCTACGACCGCTTCCACGTCACCAAACTGATCATCGAGGCCGTGCAGGAGACGCGTCGAGAGGAGCAACGTCAGGGAGGTTGGCAACGATCGCTGCTGAAGGGCAGCCACTGGGCGCTGGTACGCAACCCCGAGAACCAGACCGACCAACAGGCGAAGGTCGCCAAGGTCATTGCCATGCCGCTCTTGAACCTCAAGACCGGGCGGGCCTATTGATTGAAGCTGTCCTTCCAGGATGCCTACGCGAGCGGAGCCCGACAGCTAGAGCGTTGGTGTCACTGGGCTGTGCGCTCACGACTGCCGGCGATAATGCGTGCTGCCAAGACGATCCGGTCACATTGGGACGGGGTCGTGCGCTGGTTCGAGAGCGACATCACCTCCGCCATCATGGAGGGATTCAACAGCCTGTTCCAGGCCGCCAAGAGTCGCGCACGCGGCTACCGCAACCACGGATACTTCATCGACATGATCTACCTCACTGGGGCCAAGCTTGACTTCCGGACGACGCTCACGCGCCACACGAAGTAGCGATGGACCCGAAACCAGGGCGGATCGTTGAGATGAGTTATTGACCAGTACGCCAGTACGCGCTGCGGTCATCACTTTATCGGCACGCTGATCCGACAGCGGCCTAATATCACTGGGATAGCCTCGATTAAACGCTCGCGTAGCGAACCATCCCGGGGGATCTTGATCTCGGCGTTGCCACGCAACGATTCTAGACCTGCCGCGTGATTCCGCGAATTGTCCGTCGGGGTCAGCTTCAGATGGTCTGAATAGAGGTAGAGATGAAATACTCTGGCGCCCTTGTACAACGCCCGCTCGGAGGTAAATGCCCCACTTTGCTTACCAAGTCTCAGGAGCTGCGCCTTTGCCCGCTGGGGGGTCTCCGCGTCGATCAGATCCCACCCACCCCCGTTTATGAAGGCCAACAAACGATCAATAAATTCGTGAATTCCTGACTCAAGGGGGATCAAAAGAAGTGGAGTGGTTCCCGCCAAGACATTCATGCCGGCAACGGGATCATCATAGCGGATAAATGGCCAAGCTAATGCTACGCCACTTCGATCATTGGCGACGACTTCAAGCGAGAGGTCTGGCTGCGAGTGCGATGATGCCATAGTTACCGTACCTCGATGATGAGGAATGACATGCCTCGTTCGCGCGCTTCATCGCTCACCAAGAGGAGCGCATCCTTCAGGACGCTGGGGGTGTCGGAGCGTATCCCCAGGGTCAATTGTTTAGAAAAAGGCAGCTCGCCGATATTCAAACGCTTTCCGTTTCTAAAGATTAATCTCTCGCCACTGTAATTTGCCAACTCGTCTATTTGCCTCCTTACTTCAGAGAGGAACGCTGCCTTGCCGCCTGGGGCAGTTCGATAGCTCGCATATCCCCAATCGATCGTTTTATAACTTGTTGCGATTCCACTCCGGAAGCGAACGAGTCGCCGCCTGAACCCGCTGGGCTGACCGGTTCCCGATCAGCCGACGCGACGTCAGGTGGTCGGCAGAGCTTTGCCCACGGCTGAAAACTGGCGACGAAGACGGCCCTGGAGGGCTGGCTACGCGGCTGTTCGGCTGGGGTCGGCGGGGACATCGGGATGGATTCTTGGTCCTGGATGGCTCTGTCGAGTGGGGGAAACTAGGGCGGATCGGTGAGATGAATATTTGCCCAGTACGGCCAGCGGTTCGCCAGATTCTATGGTAAATGCTTCACCAGCGGATAGGCCTTCGTCGCCAGCTTAGCAGCAAGCTTCGTGAGCTGTGATACGGCAAGCTTCGTGAGGTCCTTCACCGGTTCAATATGGACGACGCTGCTAATCCACCCGCTTCCTTCACGATTGCTTTGCATCAAAACGAATTCAGTCAGATTTATACTGACTATCATCCGATTCATCTTCCCTTCCACCGCCCGTCCCGATGCACGCTTCCCCTTCTGAGCTAGCGCCTTGTAAAAGACATCCAAGGAATGGTCAGCTTGATTATCTGTCGTGTTGTGGACCCCCCATCGTCCAACTCCTTCGCTCAAGCACCAAAGCAGATCATCTTCCACTTCAGCCTTTGTGAGCTGTTCTCCGGCAATTGCTTCGATCCGAACCGGCATAATTGGACGGTGCGCGGCCCCGCCAACCGGAGGCACGGAGAGGTATGCGATCCGAGCTTTGAAGCCAAATGCCAGCGTCGTCGAAACGCTATAGACATCTTCGTTCACGTTTTCCCTTTCACGGTATCTCTACCACGGTCAGAGTAATGTCGCGTCCCCGAGCATAGTCACCCAGCACCGCCAAGAGCGCCCGGTGCCCCGGACTGATCGGCGCACGGAACGTGATCGACAGTCAACGCCGGGAGGGCGCATCAGGTGGTGCGGTAGGGACGGCCCTTTCGGGCCGCCCCCGCTCAGATCCGTACGTGCGGAATTACCGCATACGGCTCCCACCTCGGGTGTTGGCGTGGATCTCACGCTCGCGGTTTCGCGGCTCACCATGATTCGGGCACAGGGTCCCGATGATGTCCGCCAGTCGCGATCCCTCCGGCTTCAGGCCTTCCCTCCACGTCTTCGGCGCTCGCCTTCGACGGCTCATCGGTACTACGCCCTCATCCGACTCCCACGCGCCGTACATGATGGTCGTTCGGGTTGTTCCCTTCACCATCCGGCCCTTACCGCCTACGCGGACATCGAGCAACGCGTGGGCCTCCCGGTTCTCGTGCTCGAAGGTTCTCGACGTGCGTCGGGTCGTAGACCCCGCCGGACCGGTGCGCATCTCGCGTTGACGATGCGCTCCGTGTGGCCTTCCCGCTACATGCACAGGGTCGGCGTCCGGAAGCTTCTTTCGGGGCTCAGTATCCGCGCCCATCGATGCCCCTGTCAACGCTTCGGACATCACCTCACGGTGATGGCCGCATGACTCGGGGTCGTTGCGGGTCGCTACTCCTTCAACGTACAGCTCTCTCATCTGCTCCTTCGAGCCGGTTTATCCCGGCGCTCGCATGTCCACGATCGGTCCAAGTTCGCAATTATCGATTAGGATTAATGGCCGTGAAACGGATGGATCCAAGTCGATACTGTACTAGGTCACCTCGCTTGGCCGCCCGCATATCAGTATCTTGGAAGCAATATTCTGCGTCACTGCTGCCATCCACGAGTTCAACTTCCTCGCTATACCAACGTTCGCCCTCATGGCGACTGATCAAGGTATCCAGCACTCGATAAGTCGCAAGAATATCGCCGTCATCGGTCATAATGTAGGGTTTGCACTGGGAACGATCAGCCTTACTCAGTATTCTATGCTCCCGAACATGTTCTTCGCTGGCAATATTGAAGAAGCGCAGACGCGAGGACATCGAGCAGTTGGTCGTCCGGCTCGCCACCGAGAACCCCGGCTGGGGCTACCTGCGCATCGCGGGCGAACTCTGGAAACTCGATGTTCAGCTCTCGCACCGGACGGTCGCTGCCATCCTGGATCGCCATGGCATCACCCCGGCGCCCCAGCGCGGCACCGACTCCACCTGGAAGTCGTTCGTCGCTGACCGCATCGACCAGTTGGTCGCCACCGACTTCTTCACCGTCGACGTCGTCGGCTGGCTGGGCAAGCGGACCTACGATGTCCTGTTCGCGATTCACCTCGGCACCCGCCGCGTCCAGATCATGGGCGTCACCGAGCACTCCAATGCCGACTACATGGCCCAGGTGGCACGCGAGGCCACCGTGCCGGACACCGGCTGGCTGAAGGCGGTCGGCGCCAAGTACCTGATCCACGACCGCGACACCAAGTTCTGCGGCCGCTGGAGGGAGATTCTCTTGGGTGCTGGCATCGAACCCACCGCGATCCCGCCCAACAGCCCCAACCTCAACGCTTTTGCGGAGCGCTGGGTCAGGACGGTGAAGCGCGAGTGTGTCCGGCGACTGTGGTTTGTGGGGTATCGCGGCCTGTGCGACGTCCTCAACGAGTACGTCGCCCATTACAACGCTGAGCGACCGCACCAGGGCAAGGGAAACCGGCCGCTGGGTGTCGTGGACCCACCTGGGCAGAAACCCATCGCGGTCGGGAAGCTGGGGAAGATCCGCTGCGCGACCCGCTGCCGTGGCGCCGTTCGACACTACGAACGCGTCGCCGCCTGAACCCGCTGGGCTGACCGGCTCCTGATCCACCGACGCAACGTCAGGTGGTCGGCGGAGCTTTGCCCACGGCTGAAAACTGGCGACGAAGACGGCCCTGGAGGGCGGCCTACGCGGCTTTTCGGCTGGGGTTGGCGGGGACATCGGGATGGATTCTTGGTCCTGGAGGGTTCTGTCGAGTGGGGAAAGCAGGCGGAATGGTGGAGGATGAGTTTTTGACCAGTACGCGCCGCGGCCTGACTTGGCCGGATCAGGCCTCGTCGGTGGTCTTGGAGGGCGGGCTTGGCGCGGCGACGGTTGGCGTCAGCCAGGCGGTAGCTAAGATAGCTTCTCAGCCGAGAATGGCGGAGCGTCGTTCCAGGCGCCCGTCCGCCCAGCCTTCGACCCACTGCGCGAGATCGCCCGGCCAATCGCCGACCAGGATCAGATCGACGCCGCCCAGCGTGCGCCGCCAGGCCTCGTGGATGTGGCCGGCGACCAGCACGTCCGCCCCACGCGCCGCGGCCTGGACACGGCGACGATCGATGAAGACGCGCGCAGGCCTGGGCTGGGCATGGCGTCGCGCCTGCAGGGAACGGCTGCGCGCGCGCAGCAGGCGTGCCACCGCGTCCTGCACCCCGGGCGGATGGACCTGCTGCCAGGCGCGCACCCAGAACCCGCCCATCCAGACGCTGAACAAACGGTAGCCGGGGTCGTGGCAGAGGCGGTCGCCATGCACCACCCGCACGCGCACCGGGCCAAGTTCGACGTCGAGCCGTGGCCAGTGCAGCCGACAGCCGCTAGCGACCTCGAGGCGGCGACCGGCGGCGAGTTCGCGGTTGCCGCGCACGAGATCGAGCCGCCAGCCCGCCGCCGCCAGCGTGCGCAGCCGACCCAGCACATCGGCATGGCGGGCGACGGCGGCATCGGTTTCCAACCAGTATTCGAAGAGGTCCCCGAGGATCACCAGGCGTGCCGGCGGACGCGCGGCGAGCCGGTCGAGGAAGCGGCCGAACGTGCCGGCTTCGCCGCGCAGATGCACGTCGCCGCAGATGTAGAGGACGGGGAGCGGCTCGGTGGCCGGGCCGGCGTCGCTCTGGCCAGGTACCCGCATGGGCGAATGCTAGGACTTCCGCCCGGGTGCCTAGGCGCATCCTGCCCGCACCTCGGACCTCGCACCTGGACCACGGACCCACCCCAGTGCCCCGCTACGCCCTCCGTCTCGCCTACGACGGCTCCGGATTCTCGGGCTGGTGGCGCCAGCCCGGACGGCGCAGCGTCGCCGGCGACCTCGACGCCGCCTGCGCCCGCCTCGGCGAGCCCGCCGCCGCGGCGGTGGGCGCCTCGCGCACCGACGCCGGCGTGCATGCGCGCGGGCAGGTCGCCCACCTCGATCTGCTGCGGCCGCGTTCGCCGGCTGATCTCTGGCGTGGCCTCAACGCGCAGTTGCCGGCCGATATCGCCTGCGCCGCGGTCGCCGCCGTCGCCCCGGATTGGCACGCGTGCCACCGCGCAACCGGCAAGACCTACCGCTACTGCATCGACAACGGCGCCTGCGCCGATCCCTTCACCGCCAAGACCACTTGGCGCCCGCCCTTCCGCCTTGATCTCGCCGCCCTGCAGGCCGCCGCCGCGGTCATCCCGGGCCGGCGCGATTGGCGCGGCTTCATCCGCCGCGGCGAGCACCGCGACAACCTCGAACGCACCATCGACACCGTCACGTGGCACGCCGAGGCTACCCACTTGGTGGCGACGGTCGGCGGCGATGGCTTCACCTACCACCTCGTGCGCAGCCTGGTCGGGGCGATGGTTGCGGTCGCCACCGGCACCTGCCACGCCGGCGATCTGGCGCGCGCCCTGGCCGGCGAGGACACCCCGGCGGGCAAGCAGCAAGCCCCGGCGCGTGGGCTGTGCCTCATGCAGGTGCGCTATGCGCCCGAGCCGGAATGGACGACGGGTTCGGCCGAAGCGCTGCTTCAGAGCGAAGGCTGAGCGACGAAGGCCTCGTAGGCACGGCGGATGCCCTCGGCAAGCGGCGTACGCGCCGTCCATCCGCGCTCGGCCAGCCGGCTGGTGTCGAGCAGTTTGCGCGGGGTGCCGTCGGGTTTCGACGGATCCCAGCGGATGTCGCCGCGGTGGCCGACGATGCCCTGGATCAGGCGGGCGAGATCGGCGATCGAGACTTCGTGACCCGAGCCGACGTTGTAGAGATCCATCGGCACGTCGCCGGCGCGGGCCTGCTCCATGAGGAAGCAGCACGCCTCGGCGAGGTCGTCGACGAAAAGGAATTCGCGCAGCGGCGTGCCCGAGCCCCACAGCGCGACGGGCGCGTTGCCGGCCAGCTTCGCCTCGTGGAACTTGCGGATCAGCGCGGGCAGGACGTGCGAGGTCTCGAGGTCGTAATTGTCGTTGGGGCCATAGAGGTTGGTCGGCATCGCCGAGAGCCACGCGGTGCCGTACTGCCGGTTGTAGCTTTCGATCAGCTTCACGCCGGCGATCTTGGCGATGGCGTAGGGCTCGTTGGTCGGTTCGAGCGCGCCGGTCAACAGGTGCTCTTCGCGCATCGGCTGCGGGCACATGCGCGGGTAGATGCAGCTGGACCCGAGGAAGAGCAGCTTGGCGGTGCCGTACCGGCGGGCTGCCTCGATGATATTGGCGGCGATGATCAGGTTTTCGTAGAGGAAGGCGCCGCGCTGGACGTTGTTGGCGTGGATACCGCCGACCTTGGCCGCGGCGAGGTAGACCTGGGTCGGGCGCTCGCTGGCGAAGAAGGCCATGACCGCCGCCTGGTCGAGCAGGTCGAGTTCCTGACGGGTACGCAGGAGGAGGTCGGCTTCACCCCGCTGCCTGAGAGCGCGGACGATGGCGGAGCCAGCCAGACCGCGATGACCGGCGACGAAGATGCGGGGAGTCATGCGCCGCCGCTCATTCGCGGAAGTTCTTGGTCGGGAAGCCGTGCCGCTGGACGAGGGCGTCCTGGCGCGCGTGCTCGAGGTCGGCCTGGACCATCTCCTTCACCAACTGGTCGAAGGTGACTTCCGGTACCCAGCCGAGCTTGGCCTTGGCCTTGCTCGGATCGCCGAGCAGGGTCTCGACCTCGGTCGGGCGGAAATAGCGCGGATCGATGCGCACGATGGTCTTACCGCTCGCTTGGTCGATGGCGTGCTCGTCGATGCCCGTGCCCTGCCAGCGGATGGCGATGCCGGCCTCGCGGCAGCTGGCCTCGACGAACTGGCGCACGCTGTACTGCACGCCGGTGGCGATGACGTAATCGTCAGGCACCTCCTGCTGCAGCATCATCCACTGCATGCGCACGTAGTCCTTGGCGTGGCCCCAGTCGCGCTTGGAATCGATGTTGCCCAGCCACAGGCAGTCCTCGAGGCCCTCGTGGATGCGGGCGATGGCGCGCGTGATCTTGCGCGTGACGAAGGTCTCGCCACGCAGCGGGCTCTCGTGGTTGAAGAGGATGCCGTTGCTGGCGTGGATGCCGTAGGCCTCGCGGTAGTTCACCACGATCCAGTAGGCGTACAGCTTGGCCACCGCGTAGGGCGAGCGCGGGTAGAACGGCGTCGTCTCGCGCTGCGGGATCTCTTGCACCTTGCCGTAGAGCTCGCTGGTCGAGGCCTGGTAGAAACGGGTTTTCTTGGTCAGGCCGAGCAGGCGGATCGCTTCCAGCAGGCGCAGGGTGCCGAGGCCGTCGACATCCGCGGCGTATTCGGGTTCCTCGAACGAGACGGCGACGTGGCTCATCGCGCCGAGATTGTAGATCTCGTCCGGCTGCACCTCCTGCACGATGCGGGTCAGGTTGCTGGCGTCGGCCAGATCGCCGTAATGCAGCACGAAGCGGCGTTTCGACTCCTGCGGGCCCTGGTAGAGATGGTCGATGCGATCGGTGTTGAACGACGAGGATCGCCGTTTGATGCCGTGCACCTCGTAGCCCTTGTCGAGCAGCAGTTGAGCCAGGTAGGAGCCGTCCTGACCCGTGATGCCGGTGATCAATGCGCGTTTCATGCGGCAGGACTTTGTCATGGGCGGTCGGTGCGCAAGCAGGGCACGCGCCGGTCTCTCCGCCGTGGGGTGCCAGGCACCCCCTCACCGGTTGGCGTCGCGGTCCGCTGCCCTACGCTCCGCACCGCCATGCTTGTCGAGTTGTCGGTCCAGAATCTGGTCATCGTCGCCACCGCGCGCTTGGCGCCCGGGAATGGCCTCACCGTGATCAGCGGCGAGACCGGCGCGGGCAAGAGCCTGCTGCTCGATGCGCTCGATCTGCTGCTGGGTGGACGTGCCCAAGGCAAGCTGGTCGGGCCGGTGGGCGACAGCGTCACCGTCACCGCGGTGTTCGCGGTGACCGGGGCCTTGGCGGGCGCGGTCGAGGCCGCGGCTGGCGTGCCGCTCGCCGATGGCCAGACCATCGTCCGCCGACGCATCGCCGAGGGCGGGCGCAGCCAGGCGTGGATCAACGACGTGCCGGTGACGGCGGCGGCGCTGCGCGCGGTGGGCTCGCTGCTGGTCGAGGTGCGCCAGCAGAACGAGGCGCTGCGCCTGAGCGAGCCGCCCCGGCAGATGGCCTTGCTCGATGGCTACGGGGGATTGTCCACGCAGGCCGAGACCTACCGCGCCACGCACGCGCGCGCGGCGGCGCTTGAAAGCGAACTGGCCCACCTCGACGGCGGCGAGCGCGAGAGCCTGAAGGAACTCGACTGGCTGCGCTTCCAGGCCGAAGAGTTCAGCGCGCTCCATCCCACGCCGGGCGAGCTGGCGACGCTCGAAGCGCGCCAGAAGACGCTCGCCTCGGCCGGCGAGTGGCAGGCGCTGGCCGCGCAGGCCAGCGAAGCGCTCGGCGAGGGCGCGCGCTCGGTGGTTGGCGTGTGCGGCGGCTTCGCGCGCAAGCTGGGCGATGCGCCCGATCCCAAGCTTGCCGAAGCCGCCGCGGCCTGTCTGCAGGCGCTCGAGGCGGCGCGCGAGGCCTCGCGCCTGTGCGCCGACGCGCTCGAACGCCTGCAGGCCGATCCCAGCGAACTGACCCGCATCGAGGAACGCCTCGACGCCTACTACCAGCTCATGCGCAAGCATGGCGATGGCGAAGCCGCGCTGCTCGCGGCCCGCGATCAGGTCGTGACCCGCGTCGGCGAACTGGAAGGCCTCGGCGATCGCCGCGCGCAGGTGGCGGCCGACCTCGAGGCCGCGCGCGCGACCCGTGCGGCCCAGGGCAAGGCCCTGGCCGCGGCGCGCAGCAAGGCCTTCACCCGCTTCGCCAAGGCGGTGCACGCCGAGCTGGCGGATCTCGGCATGCCCAAGGCGCGGCTCACCCTGGGCGAGGACGGCTCGGCGCCCACCGCCCTGGGTACCGTGCGCCAAGAGTTCCTCGTCTGCACCAATCCCGGTCTGGCGGCGGGCAGACTCGGTGAGATCGCCTCGGGCGGCGAGGCCTCGCGCCTGACCCTGGCGATCGCCGTGGTGGCGGCCGACCACGATCAGACTCCGGTGCTGGTGTTCGATGAGATCGACAGCGGCGTCGGTGGCCGCCTGGGCGCGGCGATCGGCGCCAAGCTTGCAACACTTGCCGCAAATCGTACGGTTTTGGCGATCACCCATACGCCGCAATTGGCAGCCGCCGCGAGTCGCCATTACGTGGTCCGCAAAGTCCAGAACGACCACCGCACCACGGCCACCGTGCAGGAATTGACCGGTCTCGGGCGTACCGCCGAGATCGCCGACATGCTCGGCGGCGGAGCAGCGGCCCTCGGCCAGGCCAAGGCCCTGCTCAGCGGCGGCGCGGCATGAGCCCGCCCGCCACCGCCTATCTCGTTGCGCGCTCGGGCACCACCGTCTTCATCCGCTCGACCGGTCTCGCCAACATGAAGAACGCGCCGATGTTGGACGTATTCCTCTCCACCGAGATCGAGCAGGGCGCGACCACCGCGTGCATCGACCTGTCGGCCTGCAGCGGCATGGACTCGACCTTCATGGGCCTGCTGGTCGGCTACGCCAAGCAGATGGACGTCAGCGCCGGGCGCCTGGTCATCGTCAATCCGAGCCCGGCCAATCTCCGCCTGCTGCAGATGCTGGGCGTGACGCTGGTGGTGCCGGTCGTCGAGAAGCAGGACCCCCCGGACGTCGACTTCATCACCCTCGCCAGCGATCCGCAGATGTCGCCGCTGCAGCGCATGGAGATGGTCCAGCGCGCGCACCAGAACCTGATCAAGGTGACCGAGGCCAACGAAGGCAAATTCTCGACCTTCCTCGTCGCGCTCGAGAAAGACTTGGTGAAGTTGCGCGCCAAGCCGACGTGAATCGCGCGCAGGCTTTCATTCCCTGCCCGGTGACCTCGACATGACCACGCTCGACCGCCCGCTGCGTTTCTCCCCCGTCTACATGCCCACGGTATGGGGTGGCCGGCGCATAGAGGCCTGGCGTCCCGACCTGCCGCCCGGTCCGATCGGCGAGAGCTGGGATCTCGCCGACCACGCGCGCGGTATGAGCGTGGTCGCCGAGGGCCCCCTCGCCGGCACCAGCCTGCGCGAACTGACCAAGGCGCATGGCCGCGCCCTGATCGGCGCCAGCTGGGACGGCGGCGAGTTCCCGCTGCTGGTCAAGCTTATCGACGCCAACGACCGGCTGTCCGTCCAGGTCCATCCCGACGACGACCTGGCGAAGTCGCTCGGCGTCGGCCAGCGCGGCAAGACCGAATGCTGGCTCATGCTCGCCGACGGCGGCGAGCTGTTTGTCGGCACCGTCCCCGGCTGCACCAAGGCAGACTTCGAGCGGGCCTTGGCGGCGAAAACAGTGGCCTCGGCGCTCAACCGCTACCAAGTCAAGGACGGCGACTTCTTCTTCCTCGCTGCGCGCACCGTGCATGCGCTGGGCAGCGGCTGCCTGCTCTACGAGGTGCAGCAGACCTGCGACGTCACCTTCCGCGTCGACGACTGGGGCCGGGTCGGCCTCGACGGCAAGCCGCGCGAACTGCACCTCGCGCAATCGCTGCACACCATCGATTTCGCCGCGTCTTCGCCCGGCCCGGTCCCCGCGCGCGAACTCGCCCATCCCGCCGGCGGCAGCGTGCGCCATCTCGCCGCCTGCGACTATTTCACCGTCGAGGAACGCCGCGCCCGCCACACCAGCGGCGGCGCGCCCGACGCGTGCTCAATCGTCACCTGCCTTGCTGGCAGGGGCACCCTCGCCACCGCCGCCGCCGGCGTCGCCATCGCGCCGATGCAGACCTGGCTGGTGCCCGCCAATGCTGGCCCATGGACAGCGACGGCGGAGAAGCACGAGGGCCTGCGCCTGCTCGTGGCACGGCCGGCATAGGAGCCTGTCGGGGATAGCGAGCGTCGGCTGGCTCGGTCTCGGACGGCATCTCCTGCGTTGGCGAAACGACCAGGTAGCGGTGCTACCTTGGGCCGTTTCGCCGCCTTGGATCTGCCATCCGATCCGCGTCGCCATCCTCGCTCGCTATCCCCGACAGACTCCTAGCCAGGCGTGCGGGCCGGCGATCGCGAGTCAGGAGCGCCGTCTTCGGCGCGACTCGGGCGCTGCCAGATCGGGCGAGGCGGAGGTGCCAACGATTGCGCCATGCGCACTCCCCGCACCCTGCCCCCATGCCCGCCAAGCGTCAGCAGCGTCCCGAGCGGCAGGTCCTCGCCGGCCTGCCCCAGTTCGACCTGCCCGCCGACACCGCTTTCACCGTGACCCCGATCGGCGTGGTACGCTCGCCCTTCACCTGGCGTGAAGAGGCCCCGCGCCAAGCGACCGTCGGTGAGGCGCGCGAAGCGACCATCGTCCTGCGCCGCGGTCTGCAGAACACGCTCAAAGATCTCGAAGGCTTCGACTACGCCTGGATCCTCTACTGGTTCCACCGCAGCCGCGGCTGGAAGCAGCAGATCGTGCCGCCGCGGGACACAGTCAAGCGCGGCATCCTCGCCACCCGCGCGCCCGATCGCCCGAACGCCATCGGGCTGTCAGCGGTGCGCCTGGTGCGCATCTACGGCACCCGCATCACCATCGCCGGGATCGACATTCTCGACGGCACCCCGGTCCTCGACATCAAACCCTACATCCCGGCCTACGACAGCTTCCCACACGCCCGATCGGGCTGGGTCGACGATCTCACCCAGCCGGGGCCGGATCACCGCTGGGTGTGAGACCGGCGCCATCCAGCGCCGCACCGGTCAGGCGCATCGTCGTCCAATCGCCGAGCGGCACCGCACCGAGCGAGCGGTAGAGGTCGATCGCACGCGTATTCCAGTCGAGCACGGCCCATTCGAGTCGGCCGCAGCCGCGCTCCCGCGCCAAGGCGGCGACATGCAGCAGCAAGGAGCGGCCGATCCCCTGCCCACGGAAGGCGGGACGCACATAGAGATCCTCGAGCCACAGCCCGGACTTGCCGAGGAAGGTCGAGTAGGTCGCAAAGACCAAGGCGAAGCCGACGACGTCACCGGCGATCTCGGCGACCATCGCCTCGGCCGCCGGGCGCAGCCCGAACAGGCTGAGGCGCAGGTCGGCGACGGTGGCGACGTGCTGGTTGGTGAGGCGCTCGAAGTCGGCGAGTTCGCGCACCATGGCATGGATCGCCGGGCAATCATCCACCCGCGCCGGGCGGATGGCCGGATCGCTCACGCCTTCGCCTTCGCCTTGCCGGCCGGTGCCAGGTAGCGAGCGAGCAGCGCCGTGGTCGCCGGATTGAAGCCGGTGATCGCGGCCTTGGCGTTGGCGCGACTGGCCGCGAGCTGGGTGCGCACCTGCTTGGCCAACACCTTGCCCAGCTCGACGCCCCACTGGTCGAAGCTGTTGAGGCCCCAGATAAAGCCCTGCACGGCGGTGCGGTGCTCATAGAGCGCGAGCAGTTGGCCGGTGGCGTACGGCGTCAGCCGCTCAAGCAGCAGCACGTTCGACGGGCGGTTGCCGGGGAAGACCTTGTGCGGGACGAGCGCTTCGGGCACGCCCTCGGCGCGGCATTGCTC
>Ga0163148_10004661_pt1 | contig 14191 bp, 11 predicted proteins | sample OliLakLV19MP7P2_FD_148606 | JGI IMG/M metagenome (GOLD analysis project Ga0163148, IMG submission 148606) | Freshwater microbial mat bacterial communities from Lake Vanda, McMurdo Dry Valleys, Antarctica- Oligotrophic Lake LV.19.MP7.P2 | ecosystem: Environmental > Aquatic > Freshwater > Lake >...
ATGTCGAACATAATAAGATTAATGTTAAGTTTTGTATGATAAATGTTGAATGTTAGAAGTTAACGAATCAGTTGTAAAGTGCCTTTTTTTGTGATTTCCTCTCCAAATTGATCTTTTACTCTGGCTACATAATGGTAAATATCAGGGTTGAAATTTCCCCCATCCCAGCCTTTGTTTTGATCTGAAGTCACAAACACAGTTTGCCCCCAACGGTTGTAAATTGTAAGTTCAAATTCTTCCCAAAACAATCCTTTGGGCATATAAGTATCATTTATATTGTCATCATTAGGCGTAAAAGCATTTGGCATAAATATTCTAACGTCTTGCTTTACAGATACAAAATTGGAGCGAATTTCTGTGCCATCGGGCAAATAGCCAATTACTCTGTAGACTGTAACCTGGGTTTTTTCATCAATAGGATTTTGGACATCGGAATTGCCGCTAAGTGGCCTTACTTCATAGGGAGTATTACCACCTCCCTGCCTGTAAATTTCTAATATATAATTACCAACTGTAGCATTATCACCAGTTACAGCATTGTTAAATTGAATAGAGTTTTGCTCCAAATTGTCTTTTTGGGCTTGTAAATAGGGGGGACAAGCTTTTGAAATATTGCTAGTACCGCATTGATTAGTAGCTTCTACCAAATAGCATTTGCCTGTGAGCGTGCTGGGAATAAAAGTGTTATCTGTAACAGAGCCTAATAAGTTGTTTTTGGGTGTTGCTTCAAGGTAAATATTATATTTTGCTACTACTCCGGCTACGGTAGGTGCAGTCCACGATAAATAGGTTTTCTCATCTGTTTTGCCAATAGTGGCTATAAATCCAGTAATTTGAGGCACGGCTAAAGGTGATTTTTTTAAGGCAGTTAAAGTGAGTGGTGCGGAAATGGAGATTTGATTGAATTGATTTTTTTTTGCCTCAGCCCTATATAAATAGGTTAAACCACAGACCACATCTGTGTCTTTATATGTGAAAGGATACCCAAGAGATGAAGACACAGTTGTCAGCCCATTTATTCCTACAATACTTAGTGTTAACTCAGAAGGGTAATAACTGGAAACAGTAATTGTATTTCCGCTAGTATCGACTTGGCCTGAGATGGGCAAAGTACACATTTGATTTTGAGCTTCTAAAGCTGGGTTTGTAACGGGTGGCTCAATATTTCCGCAGTCGTCAAAGGCTTCTAATTTGTAGCAATAAATATTGCTGAGGCTATTTAAGCCACCCTTTTGAATAGATTGAGATTTGATAATGGTGTCAGCTACACTAATTGAAGTGTTAGGGAGGGTGTTAATAAGTCTGTAAGGCGACAGTTGTGTTTTTTCATATTCATAAAGCTTGTAATTCAATCTAGGGTCTGTCCTAATATCAATAGTAACTTCACCTAATGTAGCACTTAAGTTGTTTACATTTAATTGGTAAATTTCAGGATTTTTCAAGCTGGCATAAGGCACAGCAATTGCTGTGCTGTCGTTGCGGCAGGAAGTAATTAGGCCTGCTACCCCACCAATAGTATGTTCATAATAACCAATAACTTGAATATTTTTCTGAGTTTGATCCCCATAGGTATGAGCAAAGGCATTGCTTTTGCCCAAGGTGGAAGTGATGCCATCGCCCCAAGCAATTTCATATTTATCGTAAACTGGGCTTTGCAAATTGACAGTTACTTGCTGCCCTTCGCAAGAAGAAATAGTGAAATCAGGCCCCGAAGTTGTTGAGAGACCTTCAATTTGAAATATGCCTAAATTGCCAGGGAATGATGTTCCGATATTACTACAAGACAATGTCAAAATATAAATTCCTGGACTATTCACAGAATAGATTTGAGTAAAAGTATTTGAATTGATTTCGGAGAATGTTATTCCTCCAATAGGTAATCCAGGGCCTTTTAAATTTGCTTCAGGATTTGGTGAATTACAAAATCCATTATTTGTTAATGTAATTACACTTATAAATGAGCCGCAACCTCTAGTTTGAGAAAAAGAAATTGTCGCTTGAGCAATGGAAAGGTATTGAACTCCTACAATTCCCAATAAAATCAAAAATCTAAGCCTCATGCAATACATGGATAAGTTGCTGCAAATTAAGCTTTTTTTGTTCACCCGATTGCATATTTTTAAGGGTAAATTCCCCCGTTTTTATTTCTTCTTCACCTGTTATCAGCACAAAAGGTATTTTTTTGCTATCAGCATAGCCAAATTGCTTCTTCAATTTGTCGGGCTTGGGGTATATTTCAGCAGCAATACCTTCGTTTCTCAACTTGGCTAATATTCCCAGGCTCACTTTTTCACTTGCTTCATCAAAATTGGTAACCATTACTTTTACACCTTGTTCAGCACTTTCAGGAAAGAGATTCAACTCGCTCATCACATCAAAAATACGATCTACACCAAACGAAATGCCTACCCCAGATACGCCCTCTAAGCCGAAAAGCCCTGTGAGATTATCGTATCTGCCTCCTCCACTTATGCTACCCATTTGTACGCCAAGGGCTTTTACTTCAAATATGGCACCTGTATAATAGCTCAGACCTCTAGCCAAGGCTATATCTATCTCTAATTCAGCCACTTCGCTACCAAAAGCATGGGTGTATTCTAATACTTTTTTTATGTCAGCAATTCCCAGTTTCCCTATTTCACTATTTATTAATGCTCTTTCCAGCAAGGCTAATTTTTGGTCATTCGACCCTTGAATTTTGATAATTGGCAATAATTTTTCAATTGCATTCTGAGCAATTCCTCTTTCAATTAGTTCTTTCACTACGCCTTCTTCGCCAATTTTATCAAGCTTGTCTATGGCAACACATATTTCGGCTTCTTTGCCTTCAGCTCCACTTACTTCCGCAATGCCAGAAAGTATTTTTCTATTGTTAATTTTGATGGAAAATGAATTGATACTTAAGTTCGTAAGTACTTCTTTGAGCATAAGCACAATTTCAGCTTCGCAAATCAATGAATCTGTACCTACTACATCAGCATCGCATTGGTAAAACTCTCTATAACGCCCCTTCTGTGGTCTATCGGCACGCCATACAGGTTGAATTTGGTATCGTTTGAATGGAAAAGTAATGTCGTTTCTATTCATCACCACATAGCGAGCAAAAGGAACGGTGAGATCGTAACGTAAGGCTTTTTCAGAAATTAGAGGCAATATTTTTTTAACATCTTCACTTAATACATTTATGCCTTTTTCTCTTATGTCAGCTAAATAATCGCCCGAATTGATGATTTTGAATATCAATTGGTCGCCTTCATCGCCATATTTTCCAGTGAGTACAGATAAATTTTCCATCGAAGGCGTTTCGATAGGAGAGAAGCCAAATTTTTTGTAAACATTTTTTATGGTATTGAAAATAAATTCTCTCTTAGCCATAGTCGCAGGGCCGAAATCACGGACACCCTTGGGTAGCGATGGTTTGCTCATCTTTTTAATCTTTAAATAGTATGCTTTTGGTTTTAAACTTGTAAAAACGCAAAACCGAACCACAAACTTAATGGATAACAGATAAAAAAAATCAAAATATAGAAAACTGATTTGGTAATTGAAAAATGAAATACTATTTTTGCAGTCCTTTTTCTAAAGATACCATAATATGTCACATACACAGAGAAAACTGAACAGATTAAAAGTTTGGGATAAATACAATGAAACCATCAGAAAATATAGGAAACAACCTATTGTGAAGAAGGTAGATATTGAAGAATTGAAGAAACAATTTGCAGTTCCTGTAAAAGAAGAAGCCCTAAAAGCACCGAAAAAGGCTGTAGAAGTGGCAGAAGTAGAAGCAACTGCACCTGTTGAAGTTGCCGCAGAATAATTTCTAGTTAAAATATTCTAAAATAATATATTAAAAGGATACTCATTTATGGGTATCCTTTTTTTTGTTTATGATTTGCAGTTTAGAATAGTTTAAAATAGACAAAGTATTCAACCCCAAAGTAGTGGTTGAAACCAAAGCAGAAAAGTTTACCCATGGAAGGAATTATGGAAAGGTTTTTATTCTTTCATCCCAAAACTCCATGGTAAAAAGGAAAGAAGCAATTGCAAGCGTGAAAGCCATTGCAAATGAAAAAAAACCAATAAACAGTTGGATGTGAGTAGCAATTATGCTACTTTTAATCGTGAAAGCAAGAGAAATTGAATCAAAACTAAGACAGGATGGCTAGTATGAAGTTAGCCAGTCTGGTAGCCATAGAAAATACAGGCACGCTACAAAAATAGGTATAGTAACGGTTCCAGTTCATAATGGTGACATTCCGATTGGTACTTTAAAGTCAATTCTTAAACAAGCAGGTTTAAAGTAAGCTTTTTTGTTTAAGTGCTTTTACAAGGCAATTGAACCATATTTTATTTGGCATTTAAAGAAACCACAAATTTTAACTAACATATTAAAAATGCAAATTATAATCGAAAAAGGAAATGATGGATTTCTTTGGGGTAGAGTTGAAGTACCTGAAGGGGATTATCTACCTGCAACCGTAGGAAAAAACACAGCGGAGATTGTTGCTAACATAAAAATGTTAGTTATCGACCATCAAAAAACTGACGGTGATGAAGTAAAATTCTTTACAAACGAAGATTTTATTAAAATCAATTTGGTTTACGATATTCAGGCACTTTTCGTAGAGTTTTCTTTTTTGAAAATATCTGAAATAGCTAAAGAAGCAGATATGAATCCTGGGTTAGTGAGGCAATATGCTTCAGGGGTTAAACATCTTTCGGCAAAACAGGCGGAGAAAATGGAACAGACAATCCATAGGTTAGCACAAAAAATGCTTGATTTATCTTTGTTATAATTCCGTGTTACAATGTGGCAATTGCCATTACAATGATTTGGTAGGGATTCAGACCCTAAACCTTCTAATCCGTAGTTCTTAATACCTCGGATCAGGAATCATGGGCAGCCGCACCATTTTTTGTACTTCAATGGAAGGGAAATTAAAATCATGAACAACCTTGCCCAGCATCAGGTAGCAGCCTTTGCCACTGAAAGGATAAGCCTTCACCTGGGGAGGAAAATGAACGGAATCAAAAAAACGCCCATTTTCATCAGTCCAAGTGCCGAAATTCATGAGTTCGCCTCGGGCAGTCCGCGTATCTTTCTTAGTCACATAATACCCTGCCATCCGCACGGTTTTCCCCATATATTGCACCATATCCTTTGCATAGATGATTTCCCCTAATTGTTTATTCCTGAGCAGGGCAAAAGGAGAGCAGATCGGGAAACCCAGTAATTCGAGCTGGTCAAATTCATCTTCAAAAGGTTTTATCTCAAAAGCAGGAAGCTGCCCGGTCTCAGGTTCCTCTTCCAGAAAGGAAACAGCCATGACAGGCACGGGCTTAGTGGCCAGGTAATTGTTCTTCTCCCACAATAGAGTCTGCTTTGTCTTGCCAGTAAAGCGAAAAGCGCCCATGCGTATGAGCAGGTTCAATTGCTCTTTTGATGCCCTTGTCCTCCTGATAAAATCATACAGGCTCAGATAGGCACCATACTGGGTTCGTTCTGTAATAATCCGCTTTGCGAAATTTTGTTCCAGATTCAGTATATGGATAAATCCCAAGTAAATGGTTGTATCCTCTATTTTGGTCTTGTAATTGCTGTTGTTGACACAGGGCGGCTCTACGGTTGCCCCTAGCATTTTGGCTTCATGTACATACTCTTCCGTTGAATAAAACCCACCGAAATTATTGATCACTGCCACCATGAATTCAAGCGGATAATAAGTTTTCAGGTACAAGCTTTGGTAACTCTCAACCGCATAGCTGGCCGAATGAGCCTTACAAAAAGAAAACCCTGAAAAGCTTTCAATCTGCCTCCATACCTCTTTGGCTAATTCTTCGGAATACCCGAAGGCCTTACAGTTGGCATAATACTTATCACTTAGGACGAGGAACTCTTTTTTTGTTCTCGATTTGCCGCTCATGCCACGCCTCAGAATGTCCGCTTCCCCCATATCCAGCCCTCCGAAATGATGGGCTATTTTGATCACATCTTCCTGATATACCATCACCCCATAGGTCTCTTCCAACACTTCTTTAAACTTCTGGTGCAAATAGACCACTTTATCAGGGTTATTGGCACGGGTAATGTATTCCCGCATCATCCCCGATTGGGCTACGCCCGGCCGGATAATAGAGCTGGCCGCTATCAGTGAAATGAAGTTGTCGCAGTGCAGCTTGGTCAGTAAACCGCGCATGGCAGGGCTTTCGATATAAAAACAACCGATAGTATTAGCAGAGAGCAATTGCTTTTTTATAAGTAGGTCGGCAAAGAATCGAGCAGGCTGGTGTATATCTATTTTCTGCTGCCTGTTCTGCCATATAATGTCTACAGCTTCTTTGATATGGCCCAATCCCCGTTGGCTTAAAATATCATATTTATAAAATCCCCAGGCTTCTGCTACGTGCATATCAAACTGGCAGATAGGAAACCCTTTGGGCATCATTTCCAGAGCCGTGTGATAATAAAGCGATTCCTCGGTGATTAATATGCCTCCTGCATGGATGGACAAATGGCTAGGAAATTCCACAATACCCTGGCCTGTGGCAAATATCTCCGCGGCCAGGCCATGGTGCTTAGCTGTATCCCGTTTATCCGTCAGGATGTCTATCTCATTTTTAGGAAGGCCATATACTTTACTCACTTCTCGAATGATGGAGCGATTTTGGAAAGTGGTATAAGTAGCCAGCAGGCACACATGCTCCTTGCCATATTTATTGAATATATAAGTGATGACATCATCCCGTTCGTCCCAACTGAAATCCACATCAAAATCAGGCGGGTTTATCCGATAAGGGTTAATGAAACGTTCAAAATACAAATCAAGTGCGATAGGATCCACATTAGAAATGCCGATACAATAAGCAATGATAGAATTAGCTCCCGAGCCCCTGCCTACATGATGAAACCCTTTGCTGCCTGCATACCGGGTAATATCCCAGGTAATGAGGTAATAGGTGGAAAAGTTCATTTCACCTATGATGCGTAACTCTTTATAAACCCTTGCAAGCGCCTGCTGGTTGTCACCATAACGGTATTGGTAGCCTTCCAGTGCCAGCTTTTCCAGCAAAGCTTTGTCATCAATCTTGGAGCCTGTAAATGATTTTTTATTCTTAGGGCTTTTCAAGTCAAAACTGACGTTGCACGCATCTAGCAATTTTATTGTATTGTCAATAATATAAGGATGGTCGGTAAATGGATTTAAGGCAAACGCAGTGAAGTATTCATCACTTTTGGCGATATGGGTCGTGTCTAGTTTTGAAAGCAAAGTGTTTTGTTCAATCGCTCTGAGTACTTTATGCGTTTGAAAATCCCCTGCATCTTTAAAGCTTACGGGACAAAAACCAATCAACTTTTCCGGGTATTGCAGGTAAATGGAGCCAAACAGCTTACTCAGCTGGGTTTTACGGATGGCAATAAATTCATTAGGCAGAAGCTCATCGGGCTTTTTACTTCCGAAAGGGTAGAGGATAAATAGATTTTCACTTTCGGGAGGTGAGCTGTATGCTTTGGTCGATGAATATTCCGAAAGGAATTTATTAAGTATATAGATACCTTCATTATTGCGGGCAATGGCAGTAAAGCAGGGCACAGACTGGTGACGGAAATCAACCCCTAACAATGGTTTGATCTGTTCTTTCTCACAGGCGGTGAGGAAGTCGTACCAACTGGAGGTATTGTTGATATCGGTCAGTACCAATACGCTTGCCCCAGCAGCCTTGCCCTGCTCCACTAGTTCTTCGGGCTTCATGGTGCCGTACAAAAAACTAGAATAGCTGTGGCAGTTCAGGTACATATAAATTAATGAAACATGGTTATTGCCTTAAATTGGTGTCTAAAGCGACAGCCCTACCCACGGCATGGCTTCCGTATTTGTTCCTGATGTGATCCATAGCCTGACAGAGGTTGATCATTTCAGGGACATCTTGAAAGAGGTCTATTTGCTGATTACCTTGTATCAGGTGGCTGAAACGAATGCCGATGAGCCTTACAAGCAGCCTTTTGTTATACAGCTTGTCAAATAACTCTTTGGCAGTTGCGATCAATATATCATCACTTGACGAGAGTGCTATAGCTCTTTGCTGGGTATAGGTATTGAAATCGGAATACCTAATCTTAATCGTTACACAGGCAGTCAGTTTTTTGAGCTTACGCAAATCAAAGGCCAGCCTTTCAGCCATAATAACAATACATTCCCGCAAATAATGGATATCGGTAGTGTCTGTATGGAAAGTATTTTCAGTACTGAGTGATTTTTGCTCCGAATAAGGAATTACAGGGCTATAGTCGATAGCATTGGCTTTTTCTGATAAGGCAATGCCATTTTTACCAAATTCTTTTTCGAGCAGGCGTACAGGCACCTGTCGCAGGGTTTGAATCGTTTTCACACCCATGCTGGACAATTGAAAGAAAGTCCTTTCTCCCACCATCGGGATTTTAGAAACAGATAAAGGAGCAATAAAAGGCTTTTCCGTACCCTGCGGGATGTACAATGCCCCGTTTGGTTTCGCTTCATTGGTTCCCATTTTGGAAATCAGTTTATTCACAGCCAAACTATAAGAGATAGGCAGGCCTGTCTCTTTAATTATCTGCTCTTTGAGCTCTTTGGAGAACTCGCTACATCCGAAGAACTTATCCATTCCTGTAAGGTCGAGGTAAAACTCATCTATGGAAGCTTTTTCTACAATGGGAGCATAACTATTGATTACCTCGGTTACCTGATTGGAATAGCTGGAATAGCTTTCCATATCGCCCTTAATCACCAGTGCATCGGGGCAGAGCCTGAGTGCCTGTTTCATGGGCATGGCAGAGCGTACCCCGTATTTACGTGTCTCATAAGAGCACGAGGCTACTACTCCACGATTAGTGGTGCCGCCAATGATGAGCGGTTTTCCCACGAGCGAAGTATTCTTTAACCGCTCTACGGATACAAAAAATGAATCAAGGTCTAAATGAAGGATTGTCCTGGCATTCATGCTTATAATTATATTGTCGTTTTTAACGACAATATAATTATTAAATAGTCGTTAATGTAGACAAATTAAGCAGATAAAAAATCGGAATGCAAGGGGTTGGTGAAGAAATGTTTGATGAGGGCGAGAGTCAGCGGATTTATAGTATAGACAATATAAACAAGCGGTTTTACACTCTGGATATTAAGAAGGTTTTCTAAATGAAAAACCCTTTAAATTATTGAATTTAAAGGGTTTTGCTTAGTGATTTCGTAGGGATTCAAACCCCAAACCTCCTGATCCGTAGTCAGGTGCTCTATTCAATTGAGCTACGAAACCTTATTGTTTTTTAAAGGGTTGCAAATATACGCATTTCCTCAATTCAACCAAAAAGTAAATTGAATTTAATAGCGAGATATAAACTTTATGCGATTGGGAAGCATGATAGAAATGGAAGTACCTATGCCATAGTTAGAATCTACTTCTATGTTTCCTCCAAGCTTGTGCGTAATTTGTTTTGCTATGTAAAGGCCTAATCCTGAGCCATTTGCATTTTCTGAAGCACGATAAAACATATCGAATATCCGTTCTAAATATTGAACTTTGATGCCGACACCATTGTCGGAAAAACTAATATTGGCAAAGTCTTGGTTGATATTGACAACTACTTTTATAAAACAATCGGTTTTGCTTTGATTTTGAAATTTGATGCTGTTAGAAAGCAAATTGTTGAATAAAATAGAGATGCGAAGTGAATCGGAAATGAACTCGCTTGTCTGATTGAGGCTGAATATTTTTTGAATCTTAGAGAAACCTTCTTTTTCTCTAAGCGAATTTACTTGTGTTTGGTATATTTCTTCAAAGTTTACAGATTCATTTTCTATCTCAAGTCGGTTGTTGCGCGCGTAGTTGGTCATGTCGAAAATGTAATTATCCATTTTCGAAGCTGAAGTGAGAATTAATTCCAGATATTTATCTTTGTTTTCCTCACTTTCTTCCATTTTTATGAGATTAACCAAGCCAATTACCGATTTTAAAGGCGCACTCAAATCGTGAGAAGCTCTGTAAATAAAATTATCTAACTCAAAATTGGTTTTTATCAAATCGAGTTCAGCATTTTTCTTTTCGGTAATGTTATTTACTACGGTTAGCAATAGTTTTTTCCTGCCTTTTTTGTCTTTCTCAATAATAGATTGACGCAGGTTTATCCACTCCCATTCATTGGCTTGCTTGCAACGTACCCTTACTTCGATAGATGGCGGCTGCTTGCCATACGAGCGATTTACTTTTCGCCAATAGGAACGCATTCGTCTGTAATCTTCCTCAAAAAACAAATTATTTAGCTTCAATTCAATGAATTCTTCGCGGGAATAGCCAAAAAGCTCGTCTTTGTTGAGGTATATATTGTCTTTTAGTTTTACATCGGTGAGAATAATGATGTCGGGTGAAAAATCGGCCAACATCTTAAACTGCCTTTCACTCGTTTTTAATATGGAATCTATTTTGTGCCTATAAAGTGTAATTTGAATGCTTGTTTCCAGTTCATTTTCATCGACTGGTTTCATTAAAAAAGAAAAAGGCTGGTTGATTTTTGAGTCAATAATAGCCCTGTGTTCTCCGTAGGAAGAGATAAAAATAACTGGAATTTGATGCCTTTCGTTAATAAATTCGGCTGTCTGCACACCATCGAGCTGGCCTTCAAGAAAAATATCCATCAATACAATGTCGGGCAAATTTCTCTCAATTTCATAAAGTGCAGCTTCACCACTGGCTACAATGGCTGAAACACTATAATTCTTTTTAAGCAATATTTGATTGAGAACCAGCGATGTCGATTTGTCGTCTTCTACGATTAGTATTTTTGTATCTGGCATCAAAAATTAGTATCAGTAATATATTGCAAAAGGAAATATTTTTAGGCAGTTTTGCAACCCTAATTGCAAAATTGATTATTAGTAGCTGCTATTTATAGCAAGCTTTGAGAAAATAGAAAACTGAATACATAAAGAGAGTTGGCCGAGTGGTTGAAGGCGCACGCCTGGAAAGTGTGTATATCAGCAATGGTATCGGGGGTTCGAATCCCCCACTCTCTACATATATTTGTTTTCAAAGGCAAAGAATATTTTAATGAACTTAAGAACCTTTAAGTCATAAATCGGGCAAACATTTCTGTGTTGAGCGGCTTGGTAATAAAACCGCTTACTTCACTATAAGTTTTGGCCTTCTCCATATCGCTTTCATCTATACTCGAACTCAACATTATTATTGTTTTGAAATTGGTGTAGCCTTTGGCTTTTATCTCAGAGAGAAAATCCCAACCATCTAATTCAGGCATATTTATATCAAGCAATATCACATCAATTATTTTTTGACCTTTTGTGGTATCTAAATAAAGGAGTGCCTCTTCTGCACCTAAAAAATCTATTATTTCATACTGAGGATAGAGATTTTTTAATATTTTTTTGTTGAGAAAGTTGGATGTACGGTCGTCATCTACCAACATTATCAGCTTCTTATTTTCCATTAGCAATGTTAACTTTAATGTTTTTAATAGACGATGCTTTGTGATAATGAGATTATTAGAATAGGAAGAATAAATATAGAAGTATTTAACTTAATATTTCAGTAAGCATATCTGAGGAAATTGGTTTTACATAGTAGCCTTTTACAAATGGGTACTGACGTGCTTTTTCAAGGTCTATTGAGTTGTTGGAAGAGGTTACCATCACTATTTTGCATTTTTTCATAAATGGGAATATCGTTTTTTTATATTCATCGAGAAATTCCCAGCCACTCATTTGTGGCATATTTACATCAAGCAATATGAAATCGGGCAAGTTTTCAGCATGATTGATATTCTCAGCCAGGAATTCGAGAAACTCGTAGGCCTCTAAAAAGTCATCTACCACAGCATCTTTTTCTACTTTACTTATAAGAGTTCGGTGTACAAAATTTGTAGTTCTGTCGTCATCAACCAAAAATATATTTTTCTTCTTGTTCATTGTGTGGTGTGAATAAATATGAGGTAAGCGAGGTTAAAATTAAGGATTTGTGTTTTTAATATATTCAGTAAAATGTATGCCATCGTGTTTGAGTCTGGACAGCACAGGCCCATAAAGCCATTTTTTCAAAGGAAGTTTCACGCCATATTCATAAATAGTATTTTCTACAATATTTTCCAGTACATAATACAAAGGCAAACCCACAGTAGCCGCCATGGCGGTAAATGGAGCGTTGTTGCCTTCTACTACCAAAGAGGAACTCAAATTGAGTTGCTTTCCATTGGCAATATATTCAATTTGGTGTTGCATCACCACCTTATCAGTATCATTTTCGTTCAACCGCCAGTATTTTTCTACCAATCGTTGCAATACCTGTGCTGGGGTGGCATTTTCTAACTCTATTTTATCATCGGAAAATATATGTAGCCAATGCAATTGCTCCACTATGGCCTCATTTACTAAATACGGATATTCAGATGTGAGCTTTTTGCCCCAATCGTGGCTGAATGCAAAAGGTAAAAACGAGGTAAAGAATGATTTATAAGTTGTATCTGATAAATTATAAATAATGGTGGTGTCGTCAGTAAAGCCCAAGTGAACCAATATATGCCAAGCGGCACAAAAGCCCTCTTTTCTCAAGGTGCCACGAATGAAAGTTTTGGCTGAACCCAAGCCATAAATATCTAAGTATTTGAGAGAATCTCTATTCGGATACCCTTCATACCTCTCATTCTCTATCTCTATATGGTGTGTTTGTTTGAAAAGCCTGTGGTAATTCAAGTGTTTTATTTCTCCATTCTCTAGATATTTTATTAATGGCCCTTGCCCAGCCAACACTATATTTTTAGGGTTCCAAGTGATTTTGTATTTCCAAGGGTTTCCTATATCTGATTTATTGCTCATTAACCCCCCACAATACGATTTGAACCTGGTAATTACTCCTCCTTCTGCGTGAATATTGTCGATGATTTGCATGGCTGAGATATGGTCTAGACCCGGATCGAGTCCACATTCCATCAATAGCAATATATTTTTCCTTTTAGCCTCATGATGAAGCGATTGTATTTCTGACGTGTTGTATGATGCCGTAAGTAGGTGTTTTCCGAAATGCACGCAAGCTTTTGCCACTTCATAATGTTTGTCTGGGGGCAACATTGATATTACGATTTCATAATTTTCAATGAGAGTAAAGTTGCTTTCAGTAGCTTCAATTGCTCTTACATAGTTGCTTTGCCCAATCTTTTGTTTTGTTTGCTCAATATTTACATCTACCACATCTACCTGCCAATTTTTGCGTTCAGCATTTTGCACTAGCTTAGAAATAAGCACCGATGCCGATCTGCCAGCTCCTAAAAGTAGTATTCGTTTCACTTGGTAGAGATTTGGGTTTTGTAAAGAGTGGTTTATACTGCAATTCCATGGGTATGGTTATGAAAAAAATATGTATTAACTCCTCATATAAGCTTTGCATACTTTCTATAAACAAAAATAGCAGTAAGTGCATGAATCAATGCCTTACTGCTAAATGTAAATATACCTGCTGCTAATTCTGTATGTTCCTGCTGCTAAATGTAAATGTACCTACTGCTAATTTCAAATTTAGCTCATGGTTTAGGACTGAGCTATGAATTATACAACAGTAAGCGTGTCGTCCATGTAGGCAACACGCAATTCTTTGGTGCCAATTAGTTTCACTCTTACCTCTAGCGAATACTCCCCTTTGGCAAGCCCTGTCGGAATGGTGAAAATAATATCAGCAGGTTTGTTGCGAACCAAGGTAGTGATTTTAGTCTCTACCCCACCAGTTACGGCTATTAAGAATATGCCTTGGGTAGCATCTGTTTGATCAATTTTGAGCCTGCTGCCTGTAAGCTGCCCTACGCCACCTTCAGTGAGAATATCGTTGTGCGTGTTGGAAGCCACATCTTTGAAATCTTGTATCAATGGCATGGGGCGTGTAGCCGTTACTTTTTTCAGCTCAATACGGCTGCTGATGTCTTTGAATCGCGACCCTGGGTTGGCATATACTTTCACCGCATGGCGATTGCTATCGAAGCTGTCGTTTTGGCCATTAAACACCCCTGTAATCCGCACAATAAATTTAAAGAGTGGGGTATTGATAGATTTTCCGTTTTTCAGGAAGTATTCTATGGCATAGCCAAACTCTTCCATAAAAGCCAATGCCTCGGCTTTGGTAACGGTAGAGCCTTTGCTGGTGGCCATCTCTATAATAT
>Ga0163148_10004664_pt1 | contig 14179 bp, 8 predicted proteins | sample OliLakLV19MP7P2_FD_148606 | JGI IMG/M metagenome (GOLD analysis project Ga0163148, IMG submission 148606) | Freshwater microbial mat bacterial communities from Lake Vanda, McMurdo Dry Valleys, Antarctica- Oligotrophic Lake LV.19.MP7.P2 | ecosystem: Environmental > Aquatic > Freshwater > Lake >...
GTGCCTAACAATGTTTCACCAGACATGTTGAGGGGATCACGGCCCCTCGTCACGGAACCAGGGAACTCGGGCTCCGAAAAAACATCGCTATCAAAACCAGAAGCATCTCCCTTTGGTGTGGCGCTGGAGGTTGCAAGTGCATTCGAAGACAGTGTGGTTCCCATGCTAGCAGCAGCTGAAAAATCAGGCTCAGAAAACATATCACTATCAACGGAATTGCCGCGTGATTTAAAAGATGAAGTGTGCACACCAAGGGACTTCGACGATTGGTGCTCTTCTCTGTCAAAGCCAGATGCCGTGGAGACCTCCCCAGCGAATTCGCCGAATCCATCAATGCTTTTTGGGAAAAGTGAATCAGACCCATGTTGAGCGACATCCTCAATGTCTCCAGCAGCACTTCCAGAATGTTGAGAGAAGGAATGCTGGCTCCCAACAGAACCTGACATCACAGAACCCGCACCTTCAGAGTGGCAGCTACCTGCACTCACAACAGAGCCTTCATCCATAGGAGGTTCTGAGTTCTGTCCGTCATCTGGGACAACATCGTCAACAGGACCACCATCTTCAGAGTAATAGCTACCTCCACTACCAATGGAGCCACCATCCATGGCAGCCTCCAATGTGCCTTCCGAATTGGAAATGCTGACGATCAAGGTATGAGCAAGCTCGATAGCAAATAGTTGTTCTTGATTCATATGGACTCCAAACGAGGGTATCTTTTCCCGAGGATAAGCACTTCATTTTGCTCGCATCGCGAAATACTTTTGCATTATCCTGCGTCTATGAGGAGGGGCTCATGTATTACATTCCAGATAGGGCATGATTGGAGTCAGTGCCACTATTCAGTTTTGCAGAAACAACTGCATGGTAGCTAAGTTTTTTACCCGGAGGTATAAATACGGGTTTACACAATACCCCCACATCGAGGCGAAAACATCTGTGCAGTAACTAATTATCGTCGACAATTTGAAAGGTATTACTAACGTGCCCAAGCTTCTCCGTTCGGTGAGTAAATACTCACGAATGAATCAGTGGCACCTGCTGCCAGAATAGGCTTCGACGGGTGAAATTCAAGGCAACTGACCGGTCCGATTCTATGATTGGCCATTTCTTCGTGGTAGCGAATCACTTTGAGAGTCTCTCCGTCTCCCAGGGTAAGAATCTTGATAAATTGAGCATGCGACCCAGTCGCAACCACAGGGATCGTTTTGTGGATGGCAAGAGCAGTCATGGTCGACCTCTGGACTTCAAAGGTTCTCTGGCTGCTTGACATTCTGAGATCCCAGGCTTTTATATCACCAGCAACACTGCCGCTGACCACTTCATAACGGCTACCATATCCAGTAAATGTAGTGTTGACAATCCAACTGTTGTGCTCGTTGAACTTTGTTGGCCGTCTTCGCTTTGTCCACGATTTGGCGATGCTCGTCTCGCTTACGGACTTGTTAGTACGGATGTCGAACAATCGTAAAGAACCATCACTGAAGCCGCCTACAAGAAGGTTGGGCCCATAACCAGGAGAACCCTTTGGCTCGTCGGTGCCCAGATTCTCGTAGTCCCACGCACTTGTCAAAGTTGTCAGACAAGCAGTGGTGTCTGTTTCTAGAACATTGTTGCATTTTTCGGCGTCCAGATCCCAACATCGCAACAATCTGCTATCACCTCCTGCGATGAGGGTGCCGCTGTATTGCTGCCACTCCACAACCATTCCGCTCCTCCCTCGCTCGCCGGCCACTATGTCAGGAGCAGCGAAGAACGCAGAAACAAGGCGCGGAGGCTGTTTACTCGTCTCTCCGTTGCTTTCAAGAAGGCCGCCCCAAATTCTCAAGGATCCTCCATCATCACAACCTACTACAAACAAACTCGTGGAAGCTGCATTGATCCACGTGGCACTAGTCATTCTCGAGCCTTTAGAGTTGCCGTTATTGAATGTAATGGAGCGCGTTCCTGTGCTTATATCCCAGAGAGTAACTCCATCCTCAGCACCACACGCAGCTAAGACATCTTCGTATGGGTGAAAGCGTAAAATTGTGGTCATTTTTACCCCCGTATTGCTCAACAAAGTTGACTCTTTCAGTTCAAGCTCTTTTTTCAATAGTGTATTGGCCGCATCATCTTCAGCGTTCTCAGCAGGCGGTGCCATGATCAGCTCGATGCTTTGCTTACTAGGTTTGGGAGGCTTGGGTGAAAGGCTTTCGAAATGAGATGCAACCTTCTGTTTTGTTTCGTGAACCAAGAAATTACGTCGCTCCTGATAGGCCCTTGTGGCCCCAAGAGGGCTCAGAGGGTCCAGCTCACCGTTATCACGCTCTTTCTGGGAATCACATGTCTCGGTAAAAATCCTTTTTTTCCATTCATAAAATTTCGACTTCGGAAGGATGTAGTCCATCTTTGAGTTGGACTCAGGTCGATCTTTTCGAGGCTGACCAGGGGAGTCCATCTGCGTGCTGTGTTTCATTATTGCGTTACCTTGCGAAATTTCAGACGCCACTCTCCGTATATTCGCGGCTTGGTTCATTTGGTCGGATCTATGGGGAGGACCATCACTTGGAGGTGGACTACTTTTTACAGGTGGATCGTCATCTTCTTCGATGCCACATAAAGGCCGAGATCCCTTCATTGCAGGGCCATCCTTGTCGTCGCACCCATCTCGCTCTGCTCGGCGCTCCAATAAAATTTCATGAACGAACATGACAATGGAATTCGAGACCATGCCCACATGGGGATGTGGATCAAAATGCTGAAGCTTTCTCAGAGTTTTCCAACAGAATAAAAATCTGTCTAAGCTCCCCTTGTCCAAAGCTTCAAGTTCCCTGCTCGTACTTCGGCTATCCGCCTTGGCTGTTTCGCCCTCATCTCGGGCATTGCTATCGCTATTTGCCCCAGCTTCATGGTGTGGTGTTGATTGAATATCAGCAGCGTGAAGAAACGCACTAAGATACTTACTAACACACAAAGCTATTGAGACAGTAGCTTCATAGCGTACAACTGAGCTGGCGTCTTGGCATGCTTTACAAAGGACCTCCAAAACATCTAGATCCATACCGAGGCGAATCTTATCATCGTACACCGACTTCCGCCGCGGATTACCAGTAGTTTCTTGGACATGCTGATGTGATGGATGCATCAACATACCAGGTTGTTCCAATCCCATAGGCCTTCCGACATTGCCAACCATGAAACTTGGGGGTGGCCCACCTCCTAAATTTGGTTGAAATGGTGCACCATGCATTACGTACGGCTGCGAGTGAGGCCGCAAATGCATCTGTGCTCCGGGCATTAAACCGGTCTGCAATGGTATTGGCTGCAAACCAGGCAAAGTCCCCGGCATTTGCTGCTGCATCATCATATTCATTTGGTTTGGGTGTGGTGGCTGAGGCTGGTGCGGGGAGTGCCAGTGGAGATTGTTCATTCCTGGGGCGTTAGAAAATGAGGGCTGGAGACTAACCGGAAGCGCACTGGACGAGCTTACGCCTGGGGAACACCCATATTCGGCGCCATTCTTTGGGGAACTAAAGGGACTGAAGCAATGTTTGGTCCGGGTATGTTATCCGAAGGAGGGGAATCATTCCTGACTGGTGCTTCCAGAAGACATCCTAAGGCACAACAAGCTGCAGCTCTTACATCGGCATTAGAATCACCCATGCGGCTAAAAAGACGCACATGCACATTTGCGGCAAAGGCTTCCTTTTGAGCGATGAGGTTTTGCTTGGCAACGTTAGCAAGACAGAGGCATAGCCACATCCGAAAGTGACCAGGGAGATGCGATTCTGCCACTTCTCGGTCTGGCTCCATTTCGGCGTTCTCTCCTGCCTCGTAAGAAGAAAGGAGCGTGCAGATTGCCCCAGACAAATTAAGGCGGCTACACTCAGTCTGACCTTGTGGAAATCCATGAGTTGCTACCGCTAATATGAACGCTGCAAGAGTACGTTCCTTTGCAGCTTCCATGGTAGCTCCTTCGGTCGACGTATTGCTAAGCCCCCAGGTGAGATGTTGGATGAAGTGAGGCAATGCGTTGTCCTTGACCAAATCTGCCTGGCAAGAAGAATCAAAAGCAAGAATCGACGCCCAAATGCTCACCAACAAACTCTTGTATTCCGGCGACTGAAGTAGCTTCATGACGTAGGGGAAGATTCCAAGGCTCAAAGAGGTGTTCACTGCCCAAGGCCCCAATTCCAGGAACTCTCGAAGCAGAGAAAGTGCTCTAACACGATGGACCTGTGATAACAAAACCTGCAAGACTACAGGTAGTTGTTCTGGAGAATCCATGGTGGTTCCGTGCTTCATTAAATAGCTTTTTCGGATCAACGCAAACTCCAGCCACACTTCAAAGGCGGTCAGTTGCTCCGAGAAAAATGGGGAGGAGATACTCGATGCTGGACCACTGACATGTGTGTCCGCTGGAGCGACTTCCGCTTGGTTTTCCAGACCACCACAATTTGTTTCCCCGGAGGTTTTCAATGGGATATGGTTCCCTAAAATCCCATCCTTCATAAGCCCGAATAAGCAGGTTTCCATGGCAAGATCGAACGCATCCCACAAAGGGTGGGTGTTCACTCCAGGTGGAAGTGGCGGGTGTGATTGTGGCGTACAGTTTAAAGATCGCAAAATACGATCAGTGAGAAGAAAGTTTCGAAACATGCTGGCTACCAACAAGTCTTGCCGAAAGAGACGCTGGAAGAGAGGCTTGGGCAGAACGTTCCAAGCAATCGAGTCTGTCACAGCTGTAAATATCCAATTCAATTCCCCCAAGGGTGTCTTTCGGTCGTTTTCTTTTCCAGGAATCGCATCGACTGCATCAGGGTGAAGGCTTCCCATGCTCTGTTGGTTTCGTCTCACAAACCAGCGTAAAGCTATTTTGATTGGAGTTGTCAAGCAAGAAGTAAAAATATCGGCAGGGTAATCTGGGTGCATAGGAAGCCATTCGCCTTCGGATGTGGGACATAAGACAATCGTTTCTCTGACCCATTGCGACGACATCGTCTCCATGTACTGTTCCTGATCAACCCTGTCAGCATCCACGGGCGGAGGCTGAAGTGGGGAGCTTGGTGGTGTCAGATCCGATATGGGTGCGGTTAGGAATGGTATCAACACGCCAGCAGATGAGCAGTCGAGGATTACCATGCTCGGTTTACCTAGCCAAAGCCTGAGATCGGTGATGGACAACGGTATGTACTCAGTGTGACCTTTATCAAAAACCCAAATCTCGCCATTTGATGTAGGGCGCGGCACTCCATGGCCATTATAATGACAAAGAACTCGTTCATGTCTTGCTTGTCGTCTCAGCCATAAGCAGAGCGCGCGGACATCCTCCACCGTAGGATCCAGTGCTCGTCGGTATTTTAATGCTCGAGCTGCACGCTGTTGTTGCCAACGAGCATATTGGGCTTCCAAACGTTCTCCAATCTTTTCTTTTGCTCGCGATCTGCTCGTTGTCTGGGGAACGAATGAGAGACAATGGCTGTTGGATGAGACAGAACTATCTGTTGATGCGACTTTCAACGATGGTCAACAACTCAATTCATCAAGCAAAGTTGTCACGATGGAAAAACGTACTGTGGGATCGAGCCAACATTGTAGTTGTGCACAAGGATGAGCACAGACAATATCAGGCGGTGGCGTGCCAACGTTGAGGGACTGGAAAAATAATAAGGAGAAGACATGGCATTAGTTGAACTGGGCATTCGATGGAGCGCAATTTGTGTTTCTATTAGGGAGCAACAACTCGCCATTATTATACCAACACCAACCGTTTTCATCCGATCACGGAGCCTCCAGCTGGGAACGATCCCGTCTACTCCTTTCTTGGGATCACAACTTTCTAAGGATTCTTGCTGGTCGATAACCTTTCCATCCGAAGCAAAGGTAACAGAAGGAGGCGTTAGAGCCGCTCCTCGCCTATTGATTTTATTGCTTTCATTATTCACCACTGCTACACCACCGCCACCACCAGTCAAGCCTATCGTACTGCTGGATCGTGGAAGAATTCCAAAAGAAGTGACCCGTTGCAGAACTGAAGCCCCTCCCGCAGCAGCATCCGCCTCGTCCTTGTCTTCTCTGTTTCGATTGGATGCTTCGGATCCACTGGGCTTATCAGGTTCTGAAGGAACTGTATCAAGATATGGTGCAAGATTCTGCCGATCAAAATAGATCTTGTTATTCTCGCTGTCTCGATCTAACATGACGACCTATCGTATTGATAAAAATGCTTCCTCTTCTAGCTAGCTTTAGTTGCGAAACTGGATAAACCACGCTACTGGTCTCATCTCAGGGTAGAATATTAACTACTAGTAAAATATTGTGATAGACCTGACCCGATGAACGAAGATTGATGCATGGATCATTCTCTTCGTGTTGCTGCCCATGCACTCTCGTCGTCGCTGCAGTGAGTGCATGTGAACGTAATTATTATCTGTATGTTAAAACCAAGCTGCGCAGGTGTGCGACATCGTTGCTGCTATTGTAGCTATCTATCTTCTCCGTCCATTTGTCGTACGGTATTACAGTGCTGGAAGCAGTGTGCCACTATTAACCTTAATAGTGCTGCACAGGACCAATACATTATTTCTAAAATAGGGCTGGCGCACCACATAGAATGACCACTTGGTAAACCGGTGTGTTGTCAGTATGCTTTATTTCAACCCCTAAATTGCGGGATGCTTGGCATGACCAAACCTGGCATGGCTTTGATTGTTCAGAAGAGAATACAATGGAGATTGGTTTGGTAGTAGACTCTCATCTTCAAAAATCTTTTATTAATTTGGGAATAACCTCTGAATGGGACCCAGATAGAAGTGCTATTGAGGTAGAAGCTTGGTTGGATCCAAATCTTTTTTATATGTAAACGAGGTATTGCTGGACTCAGCAACTTCAGCACTCTAAGGGAGATGCCAGTAAGAGTCAAGAGACTTTAAAGCGGGTAGCTCAAAAGCATGGATTGTAGGAAAAGGTGGTATTAGTTTGTAGGAAAATAGAAGACCTTTTTGGTAGTAGTAACCTAGTCATTGAGGTTGCTTAAGTGTTGTGTCGTGTCACGTCTTTATAGTAGCTTAACCGGTGCAAATAGGGGGTTCAAGTGCGGTCGGCAAGCAATGGTTCGCCTGCATTTTACCTCGATGTTTTCCACGTAAACTGCTCAATCCTGGCAGCGACGGAAGTAGACGACCTGTTATCTTGATTCTTTTCCAGTGAATTTTTCAAGACCGAGCGCTGTAAATTCAATTTTTGACAAATTTTATCTATTGCATCATCGATTTCGTCGTTGTAGGAAGATGTGATACTCTGAGACAACAAGAAGGACCCACCAGGAGACATGAAAAACGAGACAGTTCGAAAGAGCGGCTCTACAACGTCATGGCAATAAATCAAGTCACTCCCCAACAACAAATCAAAAAAGTTGCGTTCCGTGTCATGGTTTGGATTTCCCTTCTTTTCGTGCTCCTGATCATGATTTTGTAACGAGAGAGGTGAGGTGTGTTCTGCGGCAGCCCGTGCAATACATTGCGCTGTATCTTCCGACCCCCATTCCAACGTTTCAAACAAGATCGGTATGGAGGCTAATCCGTTGATGCAGTCGAGCTGTTCTTCTTCAGTTTCTGTTGACTCTAATAAGTCCTCAAGAGTGGTTTCTCTGTTGTCTTTTGCTCTCTCAAGGGCACCTGGATCGTGATCGGTGACCACCACACATTGCAACGAATCATGCCATAACTGCAAAGCAGTTAAAGATAAAAGTGCACATCCTGCTCCCAATTCTAAGCAATTGCGTGGGGGCGTCACCGGAGAAACAGCTGTTGTTGGTGATACTGACGGTAAGACCGATATGGATGCCTGTTGTATAAGATACTCTGCCAAACCTGTAGCTGCTGGCGATAAATAATGTCCTGATTGCAAATTCCCCGCTTCGTCATCCACCACGTGAAGTGCTACCCGGACTTGCATTGATGCCGATTGACATTCGCTACCAGTACCGGTACCAGTCGCATTTTCATCATTGGCCGCAGTGCCACTAACTGTTTTCGTAAGCAGAGTGCCAGGAGGAGAGCGACTCCATTCGAACCGCTTCAAAGAGGATGCCTGAATTACCCCGAACATAAACGATACATCATCATAACAATCATCGTTGTCTCGGTGGCTGCTAGCTTCAGTCAGCGACAGGTTTGACGAAACAGAGCAAGTGCTGACATTCGTAAGTTCCTCTTCCGTGCCCTGACTAATCCGGGGCAGCACCGAAGCTGATCCGCAAGGAGAGGTCTTGCTGGTAAGGGGTGTAGCCATTGAGGTGCTTGTTTTGACTACTAGCTAGCTATAGGGTGAGCAGCTTTTTATGTTGTTCTGCTATCTGTGATGCGTTAGCATAGATAGAGCGTGATTTGGGATTTCAATCAAAAATGCGAATCGATGAATCAATCAATCAACCATGCATGCAACATAAACTGAAAGAATGATAATCAAAATGCTGTGGAGTGATCGATCATGAATGAATCGAAAAACGGACTCACCTTCGGAGGTTACGGGAATCAAAAAATAGGTCGCACAGTATCTCCTCTCAGGCTGAAACTAATCTGGGCTAATAGAATGACCCTTTTCAAGGTGGATGCTGGACTTTATCACAAACAGTAAAATGAAGAAAGGAGTAAAGATCAATTATTGTTTGCTCAAAAGAGTAATCATCAATGCAAATTCATTCAAATTGTGAGGTGTGACCATAACATGTCAATGGATGCTGCAGTGATAAAATGGTCTCAAATGACAGGTTCACTCAATTGCATTCTGCAACAAAGATTGCTAAATGCTCATAAACAGCAACAAGATTAAATGCAAAGCCCACAGTGCTTGTTTTTACATTTTACCTGGAAAGTTTTGTTTAACAACGATAAGTTCAATCTATTCAATAAGGACTGCAACAATTGCCTTGTAGCCCTTATCTCATTGCATGCAGAAAGCAGAGATGTCGCCACTGCTATGATCCAAATTGGAAAAAAAACATGATTGTGGCTTAAAAGAATTGGACAATTATAATGGAGACTAAAACAACAAAAGAGCAGATGCTGATTTGATTTGATTGCCCAATGAAACATAAAATTTTCCATTTATCAATAATTTTGTTTCTTCAAAATATTCAAACGACTTGTTGAGAGATGAATAATGAATAGATCAGGAAAAATGAACAGTTCAAAATCATTGGATGGCTACATTATGCTATGCAGAGAGCTAGAGGCCATTGATTGGGGTGGGAACTGTTGGCCTGGAATTGATCAACCTACTACTAGCACTGCACACAGCAAACTAGCACCTGTATCAAAGCCATCAATGTACCTGGGCATTGATTTTGATGCTTTTCCAACATATGATAGATAAAATTAGAACGCATTCAACCCATAGCTAGACCAAATACACGGTTGAAGTCCATTATTTTCAGTTGCTAGTTGTTCATTTGCCCAGACTATCCCTATTGGTTTGAATTTTAACTATTTCTTTTCTGCTGGCACTTCACATGCCATGGGTAGGGGGGACAAAAAATGCTGCATCGCTTGCTGGTGTGTATCCATCAAATGAAGCTCGTCTGATGGCCCGTGTTCGATGCTTCCTCGAGAGTTTCAAGTATGCATTTTTTAGAGCGGCTTGGTCTTCAACACCTTTCTCCCTTTGCCATTGCTGCACTAAGATTACCTGGCGGACGATCGTGCGTTGGCGACTTGATGATCGCGATTGACGGAAGAAACAGTCCAAAAGCCTCTCCAGACCATGAATACAGTACATCCCGTGGTCCATACAAGACAAATCTCCATTTGCTTTGATGATCGCGGACACTGTCTCGCGGCATTCCTTTTTGAAACCTTGCCAGTCTGTTGGCTTGTACCACGCATTCGCCAGATCCTCCTTTGACAGATGACGGTATGATACCTGCTCAGTCTGAGCAAATCGAACAGATTTACTGCTTTGTCTTCGTATCCGTTTCGTTGATGGAGGATGGAACAGAATCCAATCTTCATCCTCGAGGCTCCAGCTACTGTCGAAGGAGAGATCGGGCTTTCTCTTTGCTCCTACCCTGAGCCCTACCCTGCTGCCCGGCCTATCCTCCGAGACAACATGCACAAGCCTCAGCGGCGATGTAGTATTGTCAAGAAAGTCTCCCATGTTTATTCTGTATATCTCCGATGATTAGGGTTTATATTCGCAGTGATAGGCGTAGTGATTTCCCACCGACCCTACTTAAATTGTAAAGATATCTCCCCTGATGAAAATTATGGTATGGACGACTTGCCATTGATTTCTATCAATAGATCCGTTACATGTTATTACAGTCGGGATTTCTTTTGGGTACTAAGCCTATTCCAACATTTTCGTTGAGCAAAAACTGTGGATCACCCTCTGGCGCCAAATTCAACGACCTGAATTGGATTTTCCTGGACGGGATTACCAACAAGCGAAGGCGCGTTCCTCGGTTTTTCTATTTTCTGTTCCGTTCGACACAAACGAATGCCGGCGCTCCTCATTGAGTCGAGTCACGTATTCCTTTCCAGAAGAATGAATCCCGTTTCGGTTGTCACGAATGAACATCAAGTACGTGCGCAAGTTGGAAAAACACAAATTAATTTCGTACGGATCGGATGGATACTAGTACGATGAGGACTTCTTCGCTGGCTGACCGTGATGAGGTGCCGATGACTATGAAGCGTGCAGATAGATGCATGTTCGTGATGGCAGAAAAACACAACAGCGAGAAAGAAAATTACTTGTTTTGCGTGTGCATTTAAGCAACATTGAAAATTAAAACGGTACCCGGTAGGACTACTTGAATCATGAAAATGATCCGAAACCTGCTTCTTCTGCTCTCAGTTGTCGGAGTCAACGCATTTCTTTCGGCAAGCCCTGGCTATGGAGCATTTGTGAGACCCTGGTCTTGGCTGTCCATGGCAGTAGATTTAAAGCCAGAGCCCGCGGGTGGGGAAGAAGTCACCGCCCTCAGTTCGATGGCAGGGAGTAAACTGAAAAATATGGTATGTCTGGCATGACTCTTTATTATGCGTTGCTGGCACGTAAGATCTCTCGTTTCGTCCAGTTCTGCTCCATACCTCTCTAATTGTGATCGATTTTTTCCTGCTCTGCAACAATTCCTTAGGGAGAAAATAGTGATAAAAAGAGCGACGATGGAAAAGTCTATGATTTTTGGTTGCTGTCAGAAGCGGAGGCAAGTTTGATTAAGCAGATTCGGACACAAGTAAGTCGACGCCTTCGTTCTTCACTTGAATAAACTTTTGCAAAATTTGTAAGCAGTGCCCTAAGGTTTGAATGACCAATTCAACTACGCCCCAGATTCTTAAGGACGCTGCGAAGAAAGCCAACTTTCCAGGATTTCGAAAGGTAAGTTTTTTGTCTGCCGTCTACAGAATGATGTCATTCGCTTGCAACCCTAATGTTATGCCTGGCTAAAGCTTCTTCGATTGTGACACCGAAACGATATGAATTGACCACTTATGAAACAACAAAACTATTATGATGAAGGGGCAAGTACCGCCTTGGGCGCAGCCTCAAATTACAGGATTTGCAGTACAAGAGGCCCTGATCAAAACTGTTGAAGCTGCTGTAGGTGCCTATGGTTTGAAGGCGCTCCCCGGGTCGGCTGGCGAAATTCAGGTTCAGGAAGAAGTTAGCGAGATGGCGAAGGGGTGGAAGGATGGGATGTCTCTTTCTTTTACAACAAAATTTAGCGCTATCTTTGATCCTGCAAAGGAAAGACCCGATGAAAAATCCGACACTATAGACGTGCAAGCTGAAGAGGTTGAAACCGAGAGCACATAAGCAAACTGGAATTCTAAAGTGATTTTATATTGACTCAGTTTTGGATCATTGGAAACGTTCACATGATTCCGCGTGTCTATGGGTTACCTTTTCAGCTTGTACAGCATGTGATTCCACATTTCAGAATGACATTTGCCTTGTGGACACTTATTTTGTAAGTAGGATTTCCCCCAGAGCCACACTATTCGCCTTGTACAGTACTATAGTTGGAGGATATTCAGCCATCGTATCAAGCTATGCTGGTAATCATTCTCTTCGTCTCGGGTATTAGACGTGAAGTCTCTTTGGTCTGTAAGATGATAGTGTGGATTCTGATCGGATGGTGTAAGGAGGGAAGGTGGTTTTACTCAGCTAGACGGCAGTGTGGCTTCTGGTGGAGATCAAGCACTAGTGTGAAGGTGAGGACCCTGACCCCTGACCCCTTCTTCCTTTTTCCATAAACCAATGATCAACTCGGTTGAGAATAACAAAATTGGAACCACAGCTGCTTCTATCATTTGCCCCTTCACCCATCAACATGGCCATCCCTTCTAGAATAACAATTAGCAATTAACTCTAGAATGATGATGTCCCCGAGAGACTAACAGTCAAAACGTCAATAGCTTGACATCATTTTGTCACCTGTTGACTAGTTAGGTTGTCACTTGTGTCATTTTGACTGGTGATTGTTGCCAGAGAAAGAAGAGTCTGCTGCTTCCCCTGACAACTGTTAACGTTTGTAGAAACTAGCCATTGAGGTTGGGACCTCTAATGCTTCCAGCTGAATGTTGCAATGGAAAATTAGATTGATTTGTTGTCTGCATGAATTCCAACTATCACAATGGTAAATCATTTGCTAGTTATCCAGTCTATTTTTGCTGCAAATTTTTAACTACAAGACAGCAATGTTCATGAGTCTTTCGTTGTTGCTTGGGTTTCATCATTTTCAAAATGCACATGCTAGCAGAGACATACCTCTGCTACTGTATTATCTTTTTTTCAAGCCAATGAGGCGCACAGTTGTGCACTCAAAATGCGCACGTTTTGGGGTTATAAGAGTTAAAGTCAATGTGCAACTAACCACAGTTGGGAATTGTTTTCATTTGAAACATTCTCTTTTCAAAAACTGTTGCACGTTTTTTGTGGTGCTGTAAAAGCATTTAGCTCTAGAATAGCAATGTTGAGAAACTTGTCTTAAGTGATAGGATGACTTGCTGTTGTTGTCCCAGCTGTCAGCTCATTGCTCTAGAAATTTAACTTCTGATTGGCTTGTTAGCATTGATAGCAATTGTTTGCTTGTGCAAGATGCATGCTACTTTTACTGAGCATATCAAGGAAGCTTGTCATCATTGCATTCAACCGTTTTGAATTTTGGGGTTGTCTCACCATCATAGCTGTGTGAGATGGGGTTTCTGTTGTTTTTCAATGAACATCTTGATGAATGACTGGTGCTCATCAGCTAAACAAATCAGTGTTTCAATAACATTTTTTGTATGAGAGTGCAAAAGCCCATTCACAACTTACATTTTAGCAGAGATCTTCAACTTCAATGCCTCATTTGGTAAGAGAAAGTGGTGGGGGGACCTTCCTTCCCAGACACTTGGGCATGCATGCATCAATGGAGCAAACCATGTGCAGCAGAAGGGGCAGCATTGGTGCTTAGAACATGGCTTGTTAGGTCCCGTCCTAGCCAAAGTGATGGTTAAGTGGGCTTGACACAGACCCAACATGCCGAAACAAAATCAGAAAGAGAGGACTCCACATCAAATGGGGTTTGCTGTAGACTCTAAGAGATTGCAGTCTCACAAGAATGTGCAATGAATGCTGCAAGGGACACTGTAGCAACAATGATGGTGGGAGCATCCTGCTTCACAGTTTGAAGATCATGCTCCATCAGCACACTTGTGTCTGTGCATTCAGAAACAGATGCTTAAGCAAATCATTGTGAAAGACAATGTTCAGCACCAGAACATCGCAGTTCTGTCAGACGTAGGATGAACTGCAGAGAGACGGTGTGTAGCAATGATGGACAGATGGCAGCTTCACCGAATGCCAAAAATCCGAAAAGCTACAAAAGCACCCAGTTGGCAATCCAATGGATAAACTCACTCTTTTTTTAATTTGATGGTTTGTTTCATGCGACTGTTGAATGCTTCTAGTCATGCTAGATTGGCAAGTGTCTCCCAATGTGTTCAAAATTAACCCACAACAGTCCCACAACCCCCAAAACACAGTTTTTGGGTGGGTGACACCCCCTAGCTAGCTGAAGGCTTTGGGTGTTGTTGTCCAGGAACTTACCGCAAATACGTACATTTTTATGTTAAAACACGACTCAACGTTAAGTACCGAATAAATGAGGTCGCCTGGCGTGCTATAGGTGCGATCTCATGCAGTTAGA
>Ga0163148_10004665_pt1 | contig 14172 bp, 10 predicted proteins | sample OliLakLV19MP7P2_FD_148606 | JGI IMG/M metagenome (GOLD analysis project Ga0163148, IMG submission 148606) | Freshwater microbial mat bacterial communities from Lake Vanda, McMurdo Dry Valleys, Antarctica- Oligotrophic Lake LV.19.MP7.P2 | ecosystem: Environmental > Aquatic > Freshwater > Lake >...
CTTTCACGGGCAAGCGGGCTGACTTCGACCGGATAGTGGGTAATGAAAGTCGGTTGGGTAAGACCGGCCTCCACCGTGCGCTCGAATAGCTCAAGCAGCAACCTGCCCCAGCCAGCGCCTGAAGTCACGGCGATATCCAAGCGCTGGCAGTGCGCCGCAATAACTGGGCGGTCCTGGCGACGGAAGACGTCGATATCGATCTCCGGATTGAGCGCGCACACCGCTTCGTCCATCCGCCAGCGGCGGAACGGCGGGCCCAGATCGATGGCTATGCCAGCCCAGTCAACCTGGGTCGTTGCGAGTACGTCGATCGCCACATCCCGAATGAGCGCTTCGGTGAGATCCATGATCCCGGTGTACGTGGCGTAGGCCTCGTACAGCTCGAGCATGGTGAACTCAGGATTGTGGCGAGTGCTCACACCTTCGTTGCGGAAATTGCGATTGATCTCGTACACGCGCTCGATGCCGCCGACCACGAGGCGCTTTAAGTACAGCTCCGGTGCCACGCGCAGGTACAAGTCCAAATCCAGCGCGTTGTGATGAGTGACGAATGGCCGCGCGGTGGCGCCTCCGGGAATCAGGTGCATCATCGGCGTCTCGACTTCCACAAAGCGCCGCGCATCCAGCCAACGGCGGATGCTGGCGACAATCTTTGAGCGCTTGACGAAGACCTCGCGCGATTCCGGTGACACCACCAGATCCACATAACGCTGGCGGTAGCGCTGCTCAACATCGGCCAGCCCATGCCACTTGTCGGGCAGCGGTCGCAGCGACTTGGTCAGCAACCTGAGCCCGTCCACATGCACCGACAGTTCGCCAGTGCGCGTGCGCGTCAAGCTGCCTTCGACGCCAATGATGTCGCCGATGTCCCAGTGCTTGAAAGCATCGTAGGACGCGCCCAAAGAGCTGCCTTGCAAGTACAGCTGAATGCGACCGGTCATGTCCTGCAATTGCGCAAAGCTGGCCTTGCCCATCACGCGCTTGGCCATCAAACGGCCACCCAAGGCAAGGCGGCGCCCGCTCGCCGCCAGCGCCTCGGCAGTCCACACTTCGACATCGGCGTACTCGGTCTGCAAGTCGCCGGCGTAATCGATGCGCAAGAAATCGTTAGGAAACGCCACCCCCGTCTGCCGCAGTGCGTTGAGCTTGTTGCGGCGCTCGGCGATCAGGTGATTTTCTTCGTCGCTCATTGCATGAATGCCTTACTTAAGGTGAGCAAGCAGCCGGATCAATTGACATCGCTGCGCTTTGAACCCGCTTCCAAGCCGGATTTGAGCGCCGCTTCGACAAACTCATCGAGATCGCCGTCGAGTACTTTTTGCGTATCTGTGCGCTCAACGCCTGTGCGCAGGTCCTTGATCCGGCTCTGATCGAGCACGTAGTTGCGAATCTGGCTGCCCCAGCCAATGTCCGACTTGGTGGCCTCCACCGCGTCACGCACCGCGTTGCGCTTCTGGATCTCAAGTTCGTACAACTTCGCCGCCAACATCTTCATCGCACGGTCGCGATTGGCATGCTGGCTGCGCTCGGTTTGGCAGGCGACCACGGTGTTGGTCGGCACATGGGTGATGCGCACGGCGGACTCGGTCTTGTTGACGTGCTGGCCGCCAGCACCCGACGAGCGGTATACGTCGGTTCTCAGGTCAGCCGGGTTGATGTCGATCTGGATGGAATCATCGACTTCCGGACTCACGAACAACGACGTAAAGCTGGTGTGGCGGCGGTTGTCGGAATCAAACGGCGACTTGCGCACCAGCCGGTGGACGCCGGTTTCGGTCTTCAGCCAGCCATAGGCATATTCGCCTTCGACACGAAACGTCGCTGACTTGATGCCTGCGACATCACCGGCGCTGGCCTCCATCAACTCGGTCTTCCAGCCGCGCGACTCGCACCAGCGCAGATACATGCGCAGCAGCATCTCCGCCCAGTCCTGCGCCTCGGTGCCGCCGGCACCTGCCTGGATATCGACAAAGGCGCTGCAGGTGTCCATCTCACCAGAGAACATGCGCCGAAACTCAAGCGCAGCAACATCGCGCTCGAATGTGCCGATGTCCTTGATGACGGCCTGCATGGTGTCTTCGTCGGCTTCTTCTGCAGCAAGCTCAAGCAAGTCGGACGCGCCATCAAGACCATCGCTGATGCGGGTGATGCCCAGCACCACCTTTTCCAGCGCGGATCGCTCGCGGCCCAAGGCTTGCGCGCGCTCGGGCACATTCCAGATGGTGGGGACTTCCAGTTCGCGGCCGACTTCTTCCAGTCGTTCTACTTGGCGGTCGAAGTCAAAGATACCTCCGCAGCGCATCGAGACGACCACGCAGGTCGGCGATGTGCGCGAAGATCGGGTTGGTCTCGATCATGGCGTTGAATGCTGCATTGCAAAAAGATTGCGCAGGATAGCAAGGCGTGACCTTGCTTGGATGGGTTCCGCTTGCACTACCGGTAGCCGCCAATGCTGCATTGCACGCGACAGTAACGCCCACCTTTCGTACACTTGACCGGCTACCGGCTGCGCAGTTGCGCGGCACCGCCTGCTGCAGGCCTTCCTCCATTGCTTCTTTTTTTGTCGAGATCGCCCATGAAATCTTCCCGTACGCCCCTTTCGCTGGCTATCGCCACCATCATTTTCGGAGCCGGACTGAACGCCACGCCGGTTATCGCGTCTACCCAGACTGCCACTACCTCACCGCGTGTCGAAGAAGTCTCCGTTGACGCCGATCAAGCGCTGCAAGAACGCATCAGCGTTTTCGTGCAGCTCATTGATGAGCCGGCTGCCAGTGTGTTCGTCGCCGAGCGTGATCGTTTTGTCGCGTCCAACCGATTCCTGTTCGCCGGCAGTCCGGATGACCTCAAGGCAGCCGCCGAACGCCAAGCCGCCGACTCGGCAATGTTGCGCAGCCAGCAGTTGCAGGTAAGCCAGCAGGCCGTGATCCAAGCGCTGGTCAACCGCTTTGACGCCCACATTCTGTTCAATGCCCGCTTTGCTGAGAATGGCATCGCGGTGCGCGTGCCACAGTCGGCCATCGCCGGCCTCCGCACCATTCCCGGCGTCAAGAGTGTCAGCCTGCTGGCGACCCATGAAACGCACGCGGTCAGCTCAATTGATTTCACCGGCGCGCGCACCTTTTGGGGCACCGTCGCACCCGATTTGAATCTTCGTGGCGCCGCTATCGGTGTGGGCGTGATCGACTCGGGCATTGACCACATGCACACCGAGTTTGCAGGACCGGGCGGCACGGCGTACGCGCCGGGCGCAACCATAACCAGCGCCTATCCGGCACCTCCGACCGTGCCAGTCACCGCCAACTTTCCGACCCCCAAGGTCATCTGGGGCTATGACTTTGTAGGCGATGCCTACAGCGCCGGCGGCACCACAGACGCTGCGCTGATTCCGTTGCCTGACAACAACACGATGGACACCGGTGGTCACGGCACGTCGGTGGCCAGCTTGATCGGCGGCATCGGCGTTAACAACGATGGCACCACCTATGCCGGGGCGCACGATCGCACCCAGCCCAACATCCTCACCAATCTGCGCATTTCGCCGGGATATGCGCCTGCCTCCAGCCTGTATGCGTTCCGCGTGTTCGGTACTGCCGGCTCAAGCGCTGTGGTCGCCTCCGCGCTGGACGCCGCCACTGCCGTCTACATCTGGCAGGCCAATCCCGCCAACGCATGGGATGGCGCGTTGACCGGCACCGTATTCAATGCGGCCGGCCAGGCGCAAACGGTGAACTACAACATGCCGCAACCGCCGCAGACGCCGCGTTTGCGCGTTATCAACCTTTCCTTGGGCTCGAATTCCGGTGATATCGAAGAAGCCTCATCGCAGGCCGCGCAGCGTGCCGCCGATGCTGGTTTGATCGTTGTCCTGTCGGCCGGCAACGCCGACGACACGTATTACATCACCGGCTCGCCGGGTGTTGCCGCAGGCGGTATTTCGGTCGCAGCATCCTTCAATGACCAGTTTCCAGGCGGCGTCGCCAATGCACCGGCCAATGGTGGACAGCCGGCACTGACCAATTTCGCGATCACTCAGTTCGGAACTGCGTCGTTCTCAAGCGCCGCCAATAGCCTGCCGCTGACCGATACCGTTTGGGCGCGCCCCAATCTCGCAGACAACACTGCTGCCGCCCCCGCGGGATATACGCCACCCATCGTGCAGCCGCCGGGCAATCCGCCAGTCAACGACCTGTCGCCCTTGGTCACCCTGCTCGACGGCACCGGCCAGCCCATCAACTTGTTCAGCGTTGACGGCAGCAACAACCTGATCGTCACCATGAATCCTGCGGTGACCAATAATCCTTACTCAGGTAAGCTCGTTCTGATTGATCGCGGCGTTGTCGGCTTCCATCAGAAGTCGCTGGCTGCGGCGCGTGCCGGTGCCGCCGGCGTGATGATCGCCAGCAGCACCACTGCCGCGATTGGCAGCATGGGGGCCAATGTCAATCTGCCGACCATCGCCATTCCAAGCGTGCTGGTGACCCAAGCCGTCGGCGGCCTGCTGGCCGACGGAGGCGCTTTGAATACTGGTGTCGCCCGCACCGTGGCCGCGCGTCCGGGACTGCAAATCGCCATGAGCCCGACCAATCGAGGCTCGCAAGACACGATGGCCGCTTATTCATCGCGTGGTCCGCGACGGGTCGACGAGGGCATCAAGCCTGACATCACTGCGCCCGCAGAAAACGTCACCGTCGCTTTGGTCAATACCGGTAATGGCGTCAGTGGCTTCAACGGCACTTCATCCGCCGCGCCGCACACCGCCGGTGCAATGGCCCTGCTCTACAACTTGAATCCAACATGGACCAATTACGAACTGAAATCGCTGCTTCTAAACAGCGCAGCCAACAACGTGTTCACCACCGGTGGGCCAGACATTTTCACCCCACCGACCGGCCAGATCTGGGGCGTCACCCGCCAGGGCGCGGGTCGTTGGGACTTGTCTCGCTATGCCAACGGCGGTAACAGCGTCATCATGTTCGGTGTCGATCCGGCGCCGACCGATGGCGGTGCCAATCGTACGGGCACGGTGAACGTGTCTTTTGGCGTGTTCGATGTGCTCGGCACGGTCACCCAAGATCGCACGGTCACTGTGCGCAACAAGAGTGCAACCACACAGACGTTCACCGCTGCGTTCCGGCCGGTCACTGAGACGCCCGGCGTCAGTTTCTCCTTCCCGAACGGCCCGGCGGTGATCGTACCGGGCAACGGCCAGGTCAGCTTCCCGGTGCGTATCACCGCCGACGCCGCCGCAATGCGACACGCGCGTGACCTGTCGCTGCGACCGTTCCAGTTCATCACTGCCATCGCCGATGCCAATCGCCGCCCGCGTCAATTCATGAATGAGGCGTCCGGCTTTATTGAGCTCACTCCGACTGTGCCCGCCATGTCCCCGGCTTCACACCGCTTGACCGTGCAAGCCTTCCCGCGGCGGGCGTCTGATCTGGCCTTGACGGCAACGCCGCCGGTGGCGGGTACACCGACGAGCTTCCTGTTCGCCGGCGTTGGCTACAACACCGGTGCCAGCACCGCGTTTATTGACTTGACCACCTTCAGCGTTGCGCCGTCGCCAGTGGACATTGTGTCGTTTGCCAAAGGTTTCGAGCTGTCCTACCTCGGCGAACCCACCCCAAGTATCAGCACCAGCCAACGCGGCGCGGATGTCAGTCATGTCGGCATCACCAGTGACTTCGCATCCCGCGCCACTCCGTTTGACCCCGCAGCGACCAACAACCAGTCCACCGTCTTGGTATTTGCGGTCGCCGCGCACGGGCAATTCGACTCCCCGGAGGCAGGCTTCGGCGACGAGTATCAGATCGACATCGACAGCAATCGTGATGGAACCACAGATCGGATGGTTCGCCAGTTCAACTTCACCAACGGCGAACGCACCAACTCCCGCACCAACATCATGCTGCCCGTCGTTTCCAGCGCACCGCCGTTCACGGCGGGCACAACCACCGGCTTTAACCTCAACATCCTGAGCAACGTCTACACCAACCTGTTCAACAACAGCGTGTTGACGATTCCGGTGCAGGTGTCTGGTGGCGCGGGTTCGTTGGGCCTGACCGCAGCAACCGCCAACATCCGCTACCGCGTGCGTGGCCTGCATCGCGGCGTACAGGTCAGCCAAACCCCGTGGTTGGACTACAACGTGACCACACCCGGCATCAGCTTCCCTGGCATCAATGAGCCAGCCTGGACCACGCCCATCAGCACCGGCCAAGCCTTGGGCAGCTTGAATGTGTTGACCAATGAGGCAGGCATGCAGGCCAATGTCACTCGCGGTTTGCTGATGATCTACCCGATGAACGCAGCCGGTGACCGTACTCAAGTCAACGTCGCTGGCTTCCGCTCGGTAGGGATCATGAAGGACGGCTTCGAGTAAGCAACAACGCTGCGGCAACTGCCGCCTAAGCCACTCCGCCTGCTGGCGGAGTGGCTTTTTTTATGCGAAGGGTGCAGCGCTCGGGTGGCCATGCTGCGACCAGTTCCCATTAAGTAGGGCTCGCATCGTGGCGTGACCCTTCACTCCTGGAGGGCGCTGCTCCTGCGGCGCCGCTCTTCAATCAACAACATAAGCAGCCGCGCGGAAGCTCGTACCGCCCAGATCAAGCGGCTAACGCCGCACTGACGACTTGTATGGCGCGGCCTGCGCACTCCGAACCGCCGCCGAGCAAGCCAAGCTCCACAACAGCTTTTTTGACACTCCCGCCTGCTCTGGTTGAGCGGAGCTTGCTCCGCTGCTCTAGACCATTCACCGCGCAGTGCTGTCAGCACTCTCATTCAACGGCCCAAGGTTGTAGACGTCACGGCGATCCCGTATGCGGCCCGCCGCAGGCTTAGCCTGGATGAGCACCTCTGTCATAACCACGATGCCGGAGATGCTACGCAACCCTTGAGTGCGTAGCGATGCCAACGATTGGTGGATGGGAAGCCCAGCGCGCCACCGATTTGGGCGGGCCTTTCTCTGGCCTATGTTTCAGTGACACCCCTGAATCGCTGGACCCGCCAACTTCCGGCAAGCTCGCCTTGCTTAGATTGTGGGTGTCCATGGTTCATTGGCCAACTTCCGGCAAGCTCGCCTTGCTTAGATTGTGGGTGTCCATGGTTCATTGGTTGTGGGGAGGGTGATCTGATTGAGGTTCATGGGCTTGGGTGGTGGGCAACGGCTGCGGTGGAAGACGCTGAGGGATTGCAGAGTGGCGGGGCGCTGAGGTGTAAAGTTTGGATCGTGCATCCTGTAATTGACATGCCGCGAGTGCATACGGCGCGACACGCCGAAACCGAGGCTTATGGAGCGTAATGCCTTGAAATCGAGTTCTATATCTTCGTCAGCTCGCAGGAGACGATCCTAGTGCTGGTGGTCCTTGATTCCAATATTTGGCTGTCCGAGCTTGGGCTTAAGTCTGCTATGGGGGCCACGGCGAGGCTATTTATGTCGCGGCGAAATGCCGTGCTCGTCTTACCCGAAGTAATTGAACTTGAAGTCACCCAACACATTCGTTCCGAGCTAGTGGAGTCCTGTGAGACGTTGAGAGATAGTCACCGCCGGCTCTTGGGTTTGTTCGGTAAGCTCAGGGAACTGGTGCTTCCAACCGAACAAGATATTGAGTTCAAGTGTGGGGCCTTGTTTGACAATCTCGGCATTGAGATCAGGCGAGTCCCTTTTAGCATCGAAAGCGCGAGGAGCTCGTTTCTGAAAACCATCTTAAAGACGCCCCCAAGCGACAAGACACAGCAATTTAAAGACGGTGTTATCTGGGCTGACTGCATGGCGCTAATGATGGACGATGACGTGTCCTTGGTTACCGGGGACAAGGCGTTTTACGAAGGGAAGGAACTTAGTAAAGGTCTTGCGAAGAGTCTATTCAGGGAGAGTCAAGCAATGCCATTTGGTATTTCGTTGTTTCCCACGCTTAGTGCGTTGGTTGATGAGCTCCGAATTGAGATCGATATACCCAAGAAGTTGCTTCTTGAAATTATCCTTCATAAAACCAGTTCAAGTGTCGCGAAAATATTACTGCGCTCGGGCTTCAGTGAAGCTGGAGAAGAAGCCACGGTCGACACCAAGGTTTTTGTGACTGAACGACCCGATTCCTTAGCGGTGGAGTTCTCAGTTAGCATGCCAATAAAGGATGTTCGAGGAGAGGGAAGAGTTGAAGCGTCGCTTACAATTATGGGTGAATGCACGTTCCTGCAGGGGTCTAGAGGGTTCTCAGACATTCGTCTCCACCAGGAAGGAGTTAGCTTTAACTCTGCAGATGGCATCCGATCAGGGTCGTCTCATGCCTACGGATATATAAATGCTTCATTTGGGGACCGAGATGTGCAACACACTGTCCGCCATGCCATTTGAAGTACAGGTGAAAGTTAACTACGCCGGAAAGTGAGCCGGAGGCAATTAGATTATTTTTCTGCGGAAGTAGTTGTTCGACTCTCCAAACCAGAACCGCTCCCCATGAGTAACGATCATCCGACACCGTCGCTTGATGGCTCCTGCCATTGCGGAGCCGTCCGCCTCATCCTTCCGGTAGCGCCCACCGAGGCGACGAGCTGCAATTGCTCGCTCCGCCGTCGCACGGGAGGCATTTGGGCCTACTACGCGTTGGGAGCGGTGCTGGTTCAGGGCCATCCCGAAAATACGGAGGAATACGTCTGGGGTAATCGTACGGAGAGGCACTTGCGCTGCAAGACCTGCGGAACCTTTACCCACTGGGAGCCGCTGGATGCCAAGCCGGGTGACCGGCACGGAGTGAATCTGCGCAACTTCGAGCCAGCGCTGCTGTTGGCAGTGCGGATCAGGCACTTCGACGGCGCAGACACCTGGGCATTCCTCGATTGAGCATGCACCGCGTCGTTCTGATCTGATCGCACTGTTGTCCGGTGAAGCCGAGCGCCGCGCTCGCGAAACCGAGCAACGAGGCGTCGTTCCCGCGAAGGCGGGAACCCAGTGACTTGCATGCCGCAAGGCGCTAGGCCCCAGCCTTTGCGGGGGCGACAAGCTTTGGAATCAAGCACTGACGCAAACGTGGACACCCATAGCCTGAAACTCAAACGACGCAAACGTGGACACCCATAGCCTGAAACTCAAACGCGTGGACATCGATGTCCGATGCGTGAAGCTAGTTCGTCGCAAGCAAGTGGCCAGCGGCGGCCCCACGCATCAAGTGCGAATCACTTACACCGCTGCCGGTCGAATTCACACGCTCGCCGACGATTCTGGACACCCACCGGATTGACGGTCGGTGCAACGCCCGGCCTTACGCCGGGCGTTGTCGTTATCGGCCCTTGCCCCCTCTGTCAACCGACTTGTCGCCGCAGCTGGGGCAAAACCCGCGCTTCTTGCAGGAAAACGCCAGCAGCCGTTACTCCGGGCTTCCTGCCCTACGCCCTTCCGGCCAGCCTACGGCTGTTCAAATTCGTTCCAGACGAATTTGTCCGCATGGCACTGCTCGCACACCACGCGCAGGAAGCCGTTCTCGAGCACGCCGCAGCGCAGGAACGCCTCGAACTCCTAGCGCACGTACGTGAGCAGCGAGCGGTCTTGCGCCTCAAGAAGTGCCATCAAATCCGGGTAGTGCGCCTGCACCAGCGCGTACAGCAGCGTGCGCTCGGGCGCATGCCGCGCGTAGGTCGGCGCGGCCGCCTGCGCGGTTGCTGCGGCGCTGGCAACGCGCGGCGTTGCGCGTCCCTCCAGTGCGGTGAGGCGCAGCACGAAACGCTCCTGTGCATCGACGGCTGCACAGTGTTTCGCGCGGCCTCATCGCCGCCTATCGGCGTTTGTCCAGCGCACGAGTAAGACATCAGCGCAGTGCAGGGAAGCAGGCAGGCGATAGCGACTCGGGTGCTCACAAGTTCTCCGGCGATTCGTGCTGGTTTGGTTCCTGAATCAGGCGGGCAGGATAAGCCTCTCATTGACTGCGCCGAAGTCCACGTGGCGCCGATTTCACCTTCCCAACTGGTCACGCTGTTGATGGACGGATGGCTGCTGTCCCTTGGGGTTAACGCGGGACGACACCGTAATCGATCACGGCGTGTGGTAACGAAGCCAAGCCCGAGTTCCTTGCATTGCGCTGCTCGCTCGCACGCTCCAGCGCAGCAGCGGAATCAGGGGCGCTCAACCCGACAATTGCCCAGCGCTCTGGCTTGCTTGATAAAGTCCGCATCGAAGGTCTTCATCGAGTCGCAGTCTTGGCTGTGCGACAGATGCAACGCGTCCGCGAAGTCCAGTCCCGATTGGTGCCAGCCAATGGCTTTGGCAAGCCGTTGGCCGTCTGCGACCACGACATTCGGCAGCCCCAGCAGACGCCTGAACGCATCGCACACGTTCGCGCACTCGAGCCGATAGGCTGCGCGCAAAACCCACTCGGTCTCCAGCAGCACCGTGTCCGGAATGAAGACCCGTTCACCCGAGAACAGCTTCGTGGCAGCTTTGAACTGAGTAGCATCATCGCCCGTCAGCAGCCGCACCAGGATATTGGTATCAGCCGCGATCACGCCAGCGTCTCCGGATCTCGTCGCCGAGCGCGGATTTAATCTGCGCATCGCTCTGCTTTGGCACCATAGACTTGAACATGCCCGCCACATCGGCAAGCACGGTAGAAACGAAGGGCGCCTTCGGCTTGAGCAGGATGCCGTCGCCGGTATCGATCACCACGAGATCCAGGCCCGCCTCCCAGCGGTGGCTGCTGCGGATGGACTTGGGGATGATGACCTGGCCTTTGCTTGAAAGCCTTGTGGTAGCCATTGCGCGACTCTAGGGTAAGACGCGTGTAAGACTACGCCGGACATGCTTGGCGGGTCAAGCAAACGAACGTGGACACCCATCCCCATCGGTGCTCTATCAGCGCGTACCGAGACTGACCGAAGCCCTGCGCATCGCCCATGCTGACGGCAGCTTTCGGCAAGCTGCTCAATCAGTTGGCGCGCATCGACATGCTGCTGCTCGACGACTGGGGGATGACGCCGCTCGACAAAGCCGGTCGACATGACTTGCTCGAAGTAATTGATGATCGCAGCAGCACCCGCTCCACGATCATCACCAGCCAACTGCCGATCGATCTCTGGCACGCCTGGCTCAACGATCCGACCGTCGCCGACGCCATCCTCGAGCGCCTCGTGCACCGCTCACATCGCATCGCACTGAAGGGCGAGCCGCTCCGCCGCAAAGCACCCGAAAAGACCAAAACCACCGACCCATCGTGACCGCTGCCGTACACTAAACCCAACGCACAACGACCTCGCCGCAACCGGTCACGATCAAGCGAAACGAGCGGTCACGATCAAGCGAAACGAGCGGTCACGATCAGCGAAATACTCACGAGGCCACTCACGCTCAAGGCGACTAGCCCCAAGGCGCTTCTCAAGGATCGCGATGGACGAGACCTCGATCAAAGCCGGCCGCCATCAAGGCTGGATGAAATCTGCGTACTTCTGGCCGGTCTTTGGTGACCAGGACGAGGTCTGCTTCCCCTTCTTCCCCACCCGCGAACACGGCAACGTGCTGCGCGCCTTGGGCGCACCGGGCATCCATGGCAGGGTGCTGCTTTCCGACGGCTACGCCGCCTATGCGGCCTACGCGAAAAAGACCGGGCTGACCCACGCCCAATGCTGGGCTCACGCCCGACGCGAGTTTTTCGATGCCAAAGATCAAGACCCCAAAGGCGTGAGCCAGGCCCTGCAACAGATCGGTGAGCTGCATGTCATCGAAGCACACATCCGCGATCACAAACTCGTCGGTGAAAGCAAACGCATGTATCGGCTGACCCATAGCAAACCAGTCGTGGCCAAGTTCTTCGACTGGATCGACCAACAGTTCCAGCGCCAAGGCCTGCTGCCGAGCAATCCCTTCACCAAGGCACTGGCCTATACGCGCGAGCGCCGGGCGTGTCTGGAAGTATTCCTCACCGACGCCGAGGTGCCGATCAACACCAATCACATCGAGCGCGCACTGCGCGCAATTCCGATGGGCCGTAAAAACTGGATGTTCTGCTGGACCGAACTCGGTGCCAAGCACGTCGGCATCGTGCAAAGCCTGATCGTCACCTGCCGACTGCACGACATCGACCCCTACCTGGTCGACGTCCTCCAGCGCGTAGCCTACACCCAGCCGCCCGCGTCGCCGAACTCACCCCCAGGCTGTGGAAACAGCACTTCGCCCACACCCCCCTGCGCTCCGACCTCTACGGCATCCGCGGTTTGCCGCTCGTCAAGAACGCCGGTGAGTTACCGCTTACTCCGCGCCCGCTCGTTGCCATTGATCGCTCCAGATATCGTCTGGAATCCGATTCCCCGCATTAAATACAGCAGCGGAAGAACGCCGGTGAGTTACCGCTTACTATTCCGCGCCGGTCTTGCGCGGCACCGAACCGACGTCCGCCTCGAGGTAAACCATGAACCGTGAACACAAATTGCCGGCTTTGCCAGACGAGGACTGGGGATCACGCGCCCACGTACACACCCTGGTGATGTTCGCGATCACCTTGATCGCTCTGTATTTGTGCTACCGGATGGCCGCGCCCTTTCTCCCAGCGCTCGCCTGGGCGTTGGCGATGTCGGTGCTGGCGATGCCCTTCCACCGTTGCTTGGAGGCGCGCCTCAAACGCCCGGGCACCGTCGCGGCGATCACCGTGATTGCTGCGGCGGTGACGATGGCTGCGCCGGTCGCATTGGTCAGCTCGAAGCTGTTGGCGGAAGTGGTCGACGCAGCACAATCGCTGCAGGCCCAAGTGGAGTCCGGCGAATGGCGACAGATGGTTGCACCGTACCCACAGCTAATGCGCTTGGTCGACTGGCTCGATCTTCAGTTCAATCTGCCCGAGACGGTCAACACGCTGACCGGAAGTCTCACCAAGTTTGCGGGACAATTCGTGCGCGGGTCTCTGCAGCAGGCGGTCATGCTGACGCTGACCTTTTACCTGTTGTTCTACTTCCTGCGTGATCGGGAACACGCTCTGACTGCCATCCGGCGTCTTTCGCCGTTGTCCAAGCCACAGATGGAACATCTCTTTCTTCGGCTCGGCGACACTCTGCACGCGACGCTTTTTGGCACCTTCGTTGTCGCCATCGTGCAAGGAGCGCTGGGTGGCTTGATGTTCTGGTGGCTGGGACTGCCGTCGCCGCTGCTCTGGGGCGTGATCATGGGGCTGCTCGCGATCATTCCGGTACTGGGAGCTTTCGTGATCTGGATTCCCGCCGCAGTGTTTCTGCTGGTCACCGGCGCTCCCGGCAAGGCTCTGCTGCTCGCGGTTTGGGGTACCGTGGTCGTAGGTGGGATCGACAACCTGCTCTACCCGATGTTGGTTGGCAATCGCATGCGCATGCATACGGTGCTGGTGTTCATTTCTATCGTCGGTGGGTTAATCGTGTTTGGCGCCGCAGGGCTGATACTGGGTCCGGTGATTCTCACGGTCACCTCGGTACTGATGGAAATATGGCGAAACCAGAATGATGAGCGAGTGTTGATCGCTGGCGGGACGACTGCTGTAGCGGGCAACCCGCTGGAAGCGGATTAAAATCTGACACCTAGGTCTCCTGCCGCAGTGGCTCAGCCAGCGGCGGGGTCGCCGAGTCAGCGGGGGCCACAGGCATCCGGACGGGTCAGGTCTTGCTTTTCCGTTCGCTCAGGCCTTGCGAGGCCTCTTCGCTCCTGCGCAACCACAACAGCCTTGAGGTTTCCGTCAATCGTGGTTGGATAGCCGAAGCGAAGCATCGCCGCGAACGGCCGAAACGGACTGCAGTAAGGCCCGACCCCTCTTGCGTACTTGAGCGACCCCTCGCCCCCTCTTTCTTGTTTGCCCAGCAAATTTCTCGGCTGGGTGTTGGATCAGCGTTTCATCGGAGCCATTGCGGGCTGGTCGGTCTCTTTAGTTCCGCTGGTCGGCACTTGAAATTGCAGCGATTGCGTGGAGGCTGGCTTTCCGCCTTTCTCACGCAAACGTGGACACCCACCCCCTCTGTCAACCTACTTGTCGCCGCAGTAAAAACCTCGGGGGCGACTAGGAAATGATGATGCAGACGATCCAGAAATACAGTCCAGAACAACGTGCTGAGGCATTGCAGCGTGTGGCGTTGCGTGGTGATCAGACCATTGAGCAGGTAGCAGACGCTTGCGGCGTGCTGGTTTACACCTTGAAGGGATGGATGCGAGCGGCTAGGCGTACGCGTGTGGGG
>Ga0163148_10004675_pt1 | contig 14143 bp, 16 predicted proteins | sample OliLakLV19MP7P2_FD_148606 | JGI IMG/M metagenome (GOLD analysis project Ga0163148, IMG submission 148606) | Freshwater microbial mat bacterial communities from Lake Vanda, McMurdo Dry Valleys, Antarctica- Oligotrophic Lake LV.19.MP7.P2 | ecosystem: Environmental > Aquatic > Freshwater > Lake >...
CGGTGGTCAGGACGCCGTTGGCAATCGGCACACCGGTTTCGAGCTGCACATCGGCAATACCGCGCGCGGACTCGTTCGATACGATTTCGAAGTGATAGGTTTCGCCGCGAATCACAGCACCGAGCGCCACCAGCGCATCGTACTGGCCGCTGATCGCCATCGCTTTCAGCGCCAGCGGAATTTCCAGCGCGCCGGGCACGGTGACGATGTACATGTCTTTTTTCGCCACACCGTGTTTGACCAGCGCCGCAGTGCAGCTCGACAGCAGCCCGTCGCCGATGTCGATGCTGAAACGCGCCATCACGATGCCGATGCGCAGGCCCGCGCCCCTGTGCTCCGGTTCCAGTTCTTCGATGTCGTCGTAACGGCTCATGGCTGGACCGTGAAGGTGTGAATGTGTGAATGTGTGAACGTGGCACTGCATCTCCCGATGAGATTACAGGCTTCCAGAATATCGCCCAGCATGTTGTCGTCCCCTTTCACGCCTTCACTCCTTCACCCATTCACCGTTTTCGGCGTTTTCGGCGGCTGCAGATAACCCGTCACTTCAAGGTCAAAACCCGCCATGCTCGGCATGCGCAGCGGCTGCGCCAGCACACGCATCTTTTTCACGCCGAGGTCGCGCAGGATCTGCGCACCGATGCCGTAATTGCGCAGCACGATTTTTGCCGTGCCGCCGCGCTCATGCTGCGGCCGCGCGCGCTCCAGCAATTCCGCCGCGGTTTCCTGACGGTGCAGCAACACGATCACGCCGCGACCTTCACCCGCAATGGTGGCCATCGCGTCATGCAGATTCCACGAGTGGCTGGTCGCGCCGGTGTCGAGCAGGTCGATCAGCGATACCGGCTGATGTACCCGCACCAGCACTTCGTCGCGCGCAGTGAATGTGCCACGCACCAGCGCGAGGTGGGTCTGCCGGCTTGCCGCCTCGGTATAGGCCACCAGCCGGAAGGTGCCGTGCGCGGTGTCGATGTCGCGCTCAGTCGCGCGTTTGACCAGCGATTCGGTACTGCTGCGGTACTGGATCAGGTCGGTGATGGTGCCGATTTTCAGTTTATGTTCTGCAGCGAATTCGATCAGGTCCGGCAGCCGCGCCATCTCGCCGTTGTCCTTGAGGATTTCGCAGATCACCGCCGCCGGCATCACCCCAGCCAGCCGCGCCAGATCACAGCCGGCCTCGGTATGCCCGGCCCGCACCAAGGTGCCGCCGTTCTGCGCCATTAGCGGAAAAATATGTCCCGGCTGCACGATGTCGGCCGGACCGGCATCGGGCCGGATCGCTGCCTGCACCGTGCACGCACGGTCCGCCGCCGAAATGCCGGTGGTGACGCCTTCAGCAGCTTCAATCGACAGCGTGAAATTGGTGCCCATCGGCGAACGGTTGTTGCTGACCATCAGCGGCAGGTTCAATTGCCGGCAACGCTCCTCGGTCAGCGTCAGACAGATCAGGCCGCGGCCGTAACGCGCCATGAAATTGATGGTTTCGGCCGTAGCGAATTCAGCGGCGAGGACCAGATCGCCTTCGTTCTCGCGATCTTCCTCGTCGACGAGCACGACCATGCGCCCGGCGCACATCTCGGCAATGATGTCGGCAGTGGAACTGATGGCCATATCGTCTTTACCTGATTTCAATTCTTATTCCTGATACTTTCCAAAGCCTTCTACGCTCCGGATTGCCGTTGAATACCTTACTTCTGCAACTCTCGCAGGTGCGGCAGCAAGGACGGGATGTCGGTCTGAATGATGCTCCATCACGTATCGTTATCGATACCAATATAACCATGAATCAGCCGGTTTCTGGTCGCAATAATCAAACGCCAGGGAATATCCGGATGCATCCGGCGGACCGCTTCCGGAATCCGCGTCGCAGCCTCGTCAATCAGCTCAAGATTCCTCAATGTTGCATCGTAATTCAGCCCGCTGACAGCAAACTTCTCCTGATCCATGCCAGCCGTATATGCGAGAACTTTTTCAGCACATCCGATCATGTCCTCAATGTAAAATCGCCACTCCCGCTCCCGGGCAGGAATCTCAGATATGCAGTGCTTCCATCTCTATGAACGGCCGCAATTCGGGACGCAATGCTTTTTCGGTAACAAGATCAACAGGACGTCCCAGCAGATCCTCCAGAAAAAACTGGACCCCGAAATAGCGATCAGAAGTCGCCGGCCCGTCAAATGCGACCAGCACGTCCACATCACTGTCATCGCCGGAGCGGTCGCGTGCCGTCGAACCAAACAGCGCCAGCCGTACGACACCAAACCGCCGCACCAACTCCGGCTTGTTCCGTGACAACACATCCATGGCTTGCTTGCGTCTCATGGCATCAGCACCGTCCACCAAACATCTGCACCTTCCATTAACCGACGTCCTGCAGGCGCTCAACATACCGCGCCAGCAAATCCACCTCAAGATTAACCGTCACGCCCGGCTGGAGCTGCTGCAATGTCGTCGTGCCCAGCGTGTGTGCAATCAGGTTCACTTCGAACGTATCACCTTCGACCGCATTCACCGTCAGGCTGACGCCGTCCACCGCCACCGAGCCCTTGCGCGCGATGTAGCGCGCAATCGCCGGCGGCACGGCAATCACGAGCCGCCGATTATCCCCCACCGGCTCGAAGCGCGATACCGTGCCGGTGCCGTCAACGTGCCCCGTCATCAGGTGCCCGCCCAGCCGGTCGGCCAGACGCAGTGCTTTTTCGAGGTTGACCGCGGCGCCCTGCGCAAAACAAAACCCGCAACCGTACCCAGTGACGCCTGCGACACCTCGGCTTCAAACCAGAGCTTGTCAAAAGCCACTACGGTCAGGCACACGCCGCTGACCGCGATGCTGTCACCCAACGCGACGTCATCCATGGCGAGTCCGTTGCCCGCGATGCGCAGCCGTACACCGCCCGGTGCAGGCGACACATTTTCAATACGACCGACGGCTGCGACAATGCCGGTGAACATCAGCCGTTCACCGGATAACCCGCGCCCGTACGCGCATATCGTCACCGAGCTGGCGGATATCGGTGATCTTCATATTAAGCCGCTCACCGAGGCTGGCCAGCGGTGGCAGATGGAACATGCCCTTTGCCGTGTCGCCCAGAACGCAGGGCGCCATGTAAATCAGCAATTCATCGACCAGACCTTCGGCGAGCAATGAACCATTCAGCTTGTATCCGGCCTCGACATGAATTTCATTGCAGCCGCGCCGTGCCAGTTCCTGCAACAGCGCCGGCAGTTCGACCTTGCCGTCGTGGTTGGGCAACACCACGACTTCGGCGCCCTTTGCGCGCAAGGCCACGCTGCGTGGCACGTCCGCCCCGGCCGCAGCAATCAGCGTGCCCGGTCCGATGACATTCGCCGTCAGCGGCGTCTGCATCCTGCTGTCCACCACCACCCGCAGCGGCTGGCGGGTGGTCATCACGTCGCGCACCGTGAGTTGCGGATTGTCATCCTTGACCGTGCCGACACCCGTCAGCACCGCACAGGCCCGCGCACGCCAGGCATGGCCGTCACGGCGCGCTTCAACACCGGTAATCCACTGGCTCTGGCCGTTGGCCAGTGCGGTACGGCCGTCAAGGCTGGCGGCAACTTTCATTCGCACCCACGGCGTGCCGCGGGTCATGCGTGAAATAAAACCGATGTTCAGTTCACGTGCTTCCATTTCCATCAAACCGACATCGACCTGGATGCCGGCGGCGCGCAATTGATCAAAACCCCTGCCCGCAGTTTTCGGATTGGGGTCCTGCATGGCAGCCACCACCCGCGCCGGTTTCGCCTTCAGCAGCGCATCGACGCAGGGCGGGGTGCGGCCGTGATGGGCGCAGGGCTCCAGCGTCACGTAAACCGTGGAGCCAGCCGCCTTGCTGCGCGCATGCTGCAAAGCAGTCGGCTCGGCATGCGCGGCACCGGCCTTTTCATGCCAGCCCTCACCGACCACCTTGTTGTTTTTGACGATCACGCAACCGACGCGCGGGTTGGGTGTGGTCGTGTACAGGCCGCGCGCTGCGAGTTCCAGCGCGTAAGCCATGTGGCGGTAATCGTCGGGTGTAAACATGAAATTATTGAAAGTTACATCAATAGTGAAAAAACATGCCTCTGCAATATGCCGCTGAAAGAGGTTGCCATGTTTTTGATATTACTCAATAACCATCGCCGAAGGGGCGACTGATTGTGACTTCAGCTTACTTGCGGACCGGCTTGCGCACTTCCTTGATGGCGTCGGTGAAATCATCGACGCCCTGGAAGCTGCGATAGACCGAGGCAAAACGGATATAGGCGACTTCGTCGAGCCTTTTCAGCTCGCGCATCACCATCTCGCCGACACGGCGCGCCTGCACTTCGCGCTCGCCCAGCGACAGCAGTTCGTTGGTCAGCGCGCCGATCGCCTCGTCAACCAGCGGGGTCGGCACCGGGCGCTTGTGCAGGGCGCGCATGAAACTGGTGCGCAGCTTGGCCATGTCGAATTCGGCGCGGCTGCCGTCCTGCTTGACCACCTGCGGCATGCGCAGCTCGACTGTCTCGTACGTGGTGAAGCGCTTGCTGCAGGAGACGCACTTGCGGCGCCGGCGGATACTCTCCCCGTCATCACTCTCGCGCGAGTCGATGACCTGGGTTTCGTCCGATTTGCAGAAAGGGCAGTTCATAAAGGCAGCGCGGAGTGATGAGTGATGAGTGCGGAACTGAATTCAACATCGGGGGATTTTGGTTTTTCGCTCATCACTCATCGCTCCGCGTTCATCACTGTCACTTGTAGACCGGGAATTCGTCGCACAGCAGCTTGACCTCACCGCGCACACGACTGATGGCAGCCTCGTCCTGCGGTGCATCGAGCACGTCGGCGATCAGGTGGCCGAGCCGCTCGGCTTCGAGTTCCCTGAAGCCGCGCGTCGTCATCGCCGGGGAGCCGATGCGCACGCCGCTGGTCACCGTCGGCGTGCGGGTGTCGTTGGGCACCGCATTCTTGTTGACCGTGATGTTGGCGCGGCCCAGCGCCTGCTCGCCTTCCAAGCCGGTCACCGGCTTGTCGCGCAGATCGAGCAAAAACAGGTGGCAATCGGTGCGGCCGGAAACAATGCGGTAACTGCGCTCCTGCATGACCTTCGCCATCACCCGCGCGTTATCAAGCACCTGCTGCTGGTAATTGCGGAAATCCTTCGACATCGCCTCTTTCAGTGCCACCGCCTTCGCTGCGATCACATGCATCAGCGGGCCGCCCTGCGAACCGGGAAACACCGCCGAGTTCAGCACTTTTTCGTGCCGGGCGTCAGCGAGGATCAGCCCGCCGCGCGGGCCGCGCAGCGTCTTGTGCGTGGTGGTGGTGACAAAATCGGCGATGCCCACCGGGCTCGGATACAGACCTGCGGCGACCAGGCCGGCGTAATGCGCCATGTCGGCCATCAGCAGCGCGCCGGTGTCGTCGGCAATCTTGCGGAATTTTTTCCAGTCGATGACCAGCGAATACGCTGAAGCGCCGGCGATAATCAGCTTGGGTTTGCGCACCTTGGCCAGCTCGGCGACTTCGTCGTAATCGATTTCCTGGGTTTTCGGATTGAGGCCGTACGACGCGGCGCTGTAATACTTGCCGCTGATGTTGACCTTGGAACCATGCGTCAGATGGCCGCCGTCCGACAGGCGCATGCCGAGAATGGCATCCCCCGGCTGCAACGTCGCCAGAAACACCGCGGCATTGGCCTGGGCGCCGGAGTGCGGCTGCACATTGGCATAACCGGCCTTGAACAGTTCTTTCGCGCGATCGATCGCCAGTTGCTCGGCGATATCAACATATTCACAACCGCCGTAATACCGCTTGCCGGGATAACCCTCGGCGTATTTGTTGGTCAGCACCGAACCCTGCGCGGCCAGCACGGCCGGGCTGGCGTAATTTTCGGACGCGATCAGCTCGATATGGTCTTCCTGGCGCTGTGCTTCCTGCTGCACGACGCGGAAAATTTCGGGATCGGTGGTTTCGAGGGTTTCGTCAAAAATGGTCATGGGCTGGGACCTGCGCGGCCAGCACGGCCGGGCTGGCGTAGTTTTCGGACGCGATCAGCTCGATATGGTCTTCCTGGCGCTGTGCTTCCTGCTGCACGACGCGGAAAATTTCGGGATCGGTGGTTTCGAGGGTTTCGTCAAAAATGGTCATGGGCTGGGACTGTTCAGGAGTTGCCGGCTGGGGCCCGGATTTTATCATGCGAAACGTCAGGTTCCCCTTATGATGTCGCCCTGGGGAGGGAGGAATCCAGATCATGAAACTGCTGCTGGCACTGTCACGCGCCATCGACACGCTGAACGAATATGCCGGCCGCGGCACTTGCTGGCTGGTCCTTGCCTGCATCCTCATCAGCGCCGGCAATGCCGTTGCCCGTTACGGCTTCAACCTGAGTTCCAACGGCTTTCTCGAAATCCAGTGGTACCTGTTTACGCTGGTGTTCCTCGGTGCCGCCGGCTACACGCTGAAACACAACGCCCATGTCCGCATCGACCTCATCGCCGGACGTCTTTCACCGCGGGCGCAGGCATGGATCGACATTTTCGGCCACGTGTTCATGCTGCTGCCGGTTTGCGCGATCATGCTGTGGTTCGGCTGGGCCGCTTTTGTCGAGTCGTACCGCGTCAATGAAATCTCCACCGACGCCGGCGGCCTGCTCAGATGGCCGATCAAACTTGTCGTGCCCGCCGCCTTTGCGCTGCTGATCCTGCAGGGCGTGTCGGAAACCATCAAGAAAGTTGCGCAACTGAGTTGCGCTGATGAGCGACCGGTGAACCAGTAAAGCATGGCCTTTGAACTGATGGCGCCGCTGATGTTCGCAGGCCTCGCGGCCTTGCTGCTGCTGGGTTACCCGGTCGCCTTCGCACTCGCCGCCAACGGCCTGCTGTTTGCATTCATCGGTTTCGAACTCGGCATGCTGCAGCCGGAACTGCTGCAGGCGCTGCCGCAGCGCCTCTACGGCATCATGGCCAACCCGCTGCTGCTGGCGATCCCGTTTTTCACCTTCATGGGACTGGTACTCGAGCGCAGCGGCATGGCCGAGGACCTGCTCGACGCCGTCGGCCAGTTGTTCGGTCCGGTGCGCGGCGGCGTCGCCTACGCGGTGATCTTCGTCGGTGCGCTGCTCGCGGCCACCACCGGCGTCATCGCCGCCTCGGTGATCGCGATGGGGCTGATCTCGCTGCCGGTCATGCTGCGTTACAACTATTCGCCGCGGCTCGCCAGCGGCGTGATCTGCGCCTCGGGCACGCTGGCGCAGATCATTCCACCCTCGATCGTGCTGATCGTGCTGGCCGACGTGCTCGGCGCGCCGGTAGGCGAAATTTACGCTGGCGCCGTGCTGCCGGGACTGCTGCTGGTGATCCTGATGATCGGCTATGTGTTCATCACCTCGATGGTGCATCCGGCGTCCGCACCGGCGCTGCCGCCGGAGGCCCGCCGCCTGCGCGGCGCGCCGCTCTATCGCCACGCAGCACTGGTCATGGTGCCGCCGCTGGTATTGATCATCCTGGTGCTGGGCTCGATCTTCGCCGGCATCGCCACACCATCGGAAGGCGGCGCACTGGGCGCGGTCGGCGCGCCGGCATCGCCACACCATCGGAAGGCGGCGCACTGGGCGCGGTCGGCGCGCTGGTGCTGGCCGCCATCAAACGCCGGCTGAACCTGAAAGTGCTGCGCGAGGCACTGGAAGCCACCACGAAACTGTCAAGTTTCGTGATGTTCATCCTGATCGGCTCCACGGTATTCGCGCTGGTATTCCGTGCGGTTGACGGCGACCTGTGGGTGGAACACCTGTTCACACTGGTGCCCGGTGGCGCCGTCGGTTTCCTGATCGTCGTGCACCTGATGATCTTCGTGCTCGGCTTTTTCATCGATTTTTTCGAAATCGCTTTCATCCTGCTGCCGCTGCTGGCCCCGGTGGCGGCCAAACTCGGCATCGATCCGGTGTGGTTCGCGGTGATGATCGGCATCAACCTGCAGACCTCGTTCCTGACACCGCCCTTCGGTTTTTCATTGTTCTACCTGCGCAGCGTCGCGCCGCCGCAGATCAAAACTGCCGACATCTACAAAGGCGTGATGCCGTTTGTCGCGGTGCAGCTCATCGCGCTGCTGCTGGTGGTGTTTTATCCGCAACTGGTGACTGCGTTCAGCGATGCCAAACCGGCGCGCGACAGCAGCAACATCGAAATCAACATTCCGACCGACTACGCGCCCGACAAACCCGATGCCGACGGCCTGACCCGGGAAGAAAAATCGGCGGCGGACATCGAACGCATGCTACGCGATGGAAAGTAAAAAATATCAATAAAAACAGCATCTTAAAAGAATTTCAGGTTGTGATGCCAGCCCTGCTGCCACATTTCGCTCACAGGAATAACTCCGTCACCACGGTAATCGCGCATGGAGGCATCACCATGAATCAGACCTATACCGCCGTTGTAAAGCAGGATGGCCGGTGGTGGATCGGGTGGATCGAGGAGGTCCCTGGCGTCAACTGCCAGGAACCTACACGCGACGAACTGCTGAAAACCCGGCGCGTGACACTGGGTGAAGCATTGGAAATGAACCGCGCGGATGCACGTAACGCTGCAGGCAATGACTACGAAGAGCTGAACATTGCGGTATGAAGCGTCGGGATTTACTGCGACATCTCACCGCACACGGCTGTTCGCTGCTCAGGGAAGGCGGCAATCATTCGTGGTGGCATAACCCAACGATGAACAGACGCAGTTCCATTCCCCGCCACAACGAAGTCAACGAGCATCTGGCGCAAAAAATTTGCGAAGACCCCGGTGTACTGCAACCGTAACCTGACACCGGACACCGGACCGGGATGGGCGGCGTGCTCGCCGCGCTGGCGGTGAAGCTCGCGTTCGAGCCGCGTCGCGGCTGACAACCCCGTCTTAGAACCCTGCGCTACTGCCGTGCCTCTGCTTCCGGGCTGAACCCACGGGGCTGCACGGTCCACATATAACGAACTGCAGCCTGTCATCACAGCCCGCAGTGTTAACCTGAATCCGGTTTCAATTTGTCCGAACGTATTCCATCCGCGCGGAGGAGAACAAATCCGCGCGGAGGAGAACAATGAGAAACGTCGCCGTTCCTGGCCTGCTCTGTCTCGCCCTTGCGTCATCAATGCCGGCAGTTGCTGCAGCACAGAATTATCCCAACAAACCGATCCGCATGATCGTGCCGTGGAATCCCGGCGGCACCTCCGACACCAGCGCCCGCATCATCGGCCAGAAAATGACCGAAGCCTGGGGCCAGCAGGTGGTGATCGACACCCGCGCCGGCGCCAGCGGCATTATCGGCACCGAGCTCGCGATGCGCGCGCCGGCCGACGGCTTCACGCTGCTCCATGCCAACATGAGCCAGTTCGCGACCAACCCCTTCCTCTACAAGGTCAGCTACGACACGCTGCGCGATTTCGCTCCGATCAGCATGGTGGCTTCAGCTCCCCAATTGCTGGTTGTGCATCCCGGCGTAGAAGCAAAATCAGTAAAGGAACTGATGCAGCTTGCCCGCGCAAAGCCGGGTGTTCTCAATTTCGGCTCCGGCGGTGCCGGCACCATCGCCTATCCGGCGGGCGTCATGTTCAAGACGATGACCGGCGTGAACATTGTCCACGTACCGTACAAAGGCACCATTCTCGCTCTCAACGACCTGCTCGGCGGCCGGCTGGAAATCTTGTTCTCGGATATGCCGATCGCACTTCCTCACGCCAGATCAGGCAAGGTGCGGGCGCTCGCGGTGACCAGTGCAAAGCGGTCCGAACTGCTGCCCGAAATGCCGACCGTCGCTGAATCCGGCGTAACCGGTTACGCCATCAATAACTCCTGGGGGGTTTTTGCCCGGCACGGCACCCCCCGTCCCATCGTCGCAAAACTCAACACCGAAATTATTCGTATCCATGCACTGCCGGAAGTCCGCGAGCGCTATGCCGGTCTCGGCCTCGAGGCGGTAACCAGCACTCCGGAGGAATTTCGCGGCATCATCCAATCGGAAACCGGGAAATTCGCCAAGATCATCAAAGCCACCGGCGCGAAGGTGGACTGAACAAACTGAAGAAAAGATAAACATGAAAATCACCGCCGTCACCACCTTCGTCAACCGCATGCCGCTGGTCCTCACCGGCGATGCGCCGATGGTCGGCGGTCAGGCCCGCACTGCGATGGAAACGCTGCTGGTGCGCGTCGACACCGACGCCGGCGTCACCGGCTGGGGCGAAGGTTTCGGCCATCGCGTGTGGCCGGCAACGCGCACCGCGCTCGACCGCATGCTCGCGCCGCTGTGCATCGGCCGCGACCCGACCGCCATTGCCGTGCTGCTGATGCATGACCTCGCGCGCGCCGTCCATGGCGCCGGGCGCAACGGACCGCTGATGTATGCGCTGTCGGCGATCGACATCGCCCTGTGGGACATTGCCGGCAAGATCGCCAACCGGCCGCTGTATCAATTGCTCGGCGGCAGCCCGCGCGCCGACCTGCCCGCCTACGCCAGCCTGCTGCGTTACGGCAAAACCGCCGCGATGGAACCGCGCATCGCCGAAGCGCTGCAACGCGGTTACAAGCTGATCAAGATTCATGAAATCGATCCCGCCATCATCCGCGCCGCACGCCGCGCTGTCGGCAACACTGTGCCGCTGATGGTGGACTGCAACTGCCCGTGGACCGTCGCCCAGGCGCTCGTCATCTGCCGCGAACTGCAGGACCTTGATCTGGAATGGCTCGAAGAGCCGGTATGGCCGCCGGAAGACCATGCGGGAATCGCGCGGGTGCGCGCCGAGGGCGGCATTGCCGTGGCCGGCGGTGAAAACGTCGGCAGCGCCAACGAATTCCACCGCCTGTTCGAACGCGGTGCGCTCGATATCGCTCAGCCCAGCATCACCAAGGTCGGCGGCGTCACCGAAATGCAGAAAGTGTTTGCGCTGGGCGAAGCCCACGGCGTGCGCGTGGTGCCGCATTCGGCATACTTCGGTCCGGGGCTGCTCGCCTCCATCCATGTCAGCGCGGCGCAGTCGCGCGAAGTCTGGATCGAACGGTTCTATTGCGATTTTGCCGAGACACCGTTTGGTGATGCGATCAATCCGCGCAATGGGCGCATCGCGATTCCGCAGGGACCGGGGCTCGGCTTCGATCCCGATCCGGCATTGCTGAAAAAACTGATGGTTGAACACTGAGCGGGCAGTGTGCTGCGAAACCGCACGGGCACGCATATGCACCGCGGATTTCGCTAAGCTGCAACCGCAATCAATAACAACAAACCGACCAAAGGAAGAGGACCATGAACCCAGTCATCCGCTTCACCGTGTTACTGCTGTGTTTCGCCGCCGCACCGTCGCTGGCCTTCGAAGACAAATACCTCGACGCCAACGGCGTCAAGATCCGCTATACCGACACCGGCAAGGGCGACGCCATCGTGCTGCTGCACGGCGGCACCTCGAACCTCGAGAGCTGGACCTCGCGCGGCGTGGTCGACAATCTGGCGAAGGATTTCCGCGTCATTGCGTTTGATGCCCGCGGCCACGGCAAAAGCGATTCGCCGCACGATCCCGCCGCCTACGGCCGGCAACAGGCACTGGACGTGGTGCGCATCCACGACGCGCTGAAAATCCAACGTGCACACATCATCGGTTTCTCGCTGGGCAGCAGCACCGTTGCGCAACTGCTGACCCTGCACCCGGAACGCTTCCTGACAGGTGTTCAGGTTGCCGGCGCAGGCCGCTCGCCGAAAGAAGCCAACAACCCGCGCATCGAAACCGAAGCCGCCGAAATTGCCCGTGACTGCATCAGCCGCAGCCGCGCCATGCGCCAGGCGCCGGCCGGCATGAAGCCGACCGAAGAAGAAATCCAGCAGCGCATCACCGCCTGCCGCGCTGACAAAAATTTCGACCAACTGGCGACCGCGGCATCGCTGCGCGGCTACAAGGATCAGGCGGTGACGTCGGAACAGATGGCCGCAGTCAAGGTGCCGACCATGGGCATCGTTGGCACGCTCGACCATACATTGAAGGACATGCAGGAACTCAAAACCCTGCGCCCCGGCATGAAGCTGGTGCTGCTCGAAGGCGTGTCGCACACCGGCAAAACCGGCATTCAGGGCGACCCGCGGCTGACCAGCGAAATCCGCAGCTTCATCGCCGAACAGCGCAAACCCGCACCCGCCGCTTCCACCAGCTACTGAGCACATCTCTTCCATCAGGCACAGATGCCGGGCAGAGTGAAACGCCGTTCAACGGGATACGGGCCGCTGCTGGCTTCTGATAAAAATATTAATTAAAACAATAACGTATCTATTCAGTGCGTGCGGCAAACTCAGCGACCTTCCCTCACCCCCGCCCTCTGCTCCGCTTCCAGTGTTCCCTTGTCCCGGAGGGAGAGGGAGCAACCCCCGTGCTACTCGATTCCAAGTGTTTGCTTGCCCCGGCGATGGTTTTCTCCCTCTCCCTCCGGCAGAGGGCGGGGTGAGGGAAGCTTTTGACTTTCCGCTCGCACTGAATAGTTACACAATAACTTACATAAAATCCCGGGGTGCGAACGAAAAAAAGCCGGGTATAGACGCCCGGCCGGTTTGATGCGCGCTGCGTTTATCGGGTATTCGCCGCGAAACAGTAAAACATGCCCGCGCCGCCCGAGGCGCGCAGATTGTCCTGGCTGCAGCCGCGCGACGGATGTGACGCATTCCACGAGCGCGCCGGCTCGTCACTCTGCAGGCCCCAGCGGTCATGGTGACCGACGATGGCCGCGCCTTCACCGCTTTTGCTCCAGTTGCCGCAGGTGGTGTCCTTGTCACCGGTTGCGACAGTGCCATCCGGCTTGGAACCGGTGAGGATGTCATGCATGTTCGGTGATTCGGCGCGGCCGTTGACCTTGGTATTTTTCTCGGTCAAGTTGGTATTTTTCTCGGTCAAGGCCGTCATGCGGTTAATGCCGTTCAGCGTATGCAGCTCATCGACGTTTCGCGCGACCAGCCGGCCTTCGGCGTTGTGCCACGGGCCCCTGCCGATGCGATCCCGCGCGTTGACCGCCGCTGTGCCGCCGGCGGCCGTCGTGCTCAGATAGGCGCGCCACTGTTTTTTGCCGGCACCCGCCGCGGTCGCGAGCTGCTGGCAATGCTGGTCAGCCCCGGCGAGTCCGCCGAGGTCGGCGCCCTGGCCGAGACCCGCGCTGGTCACGAAAAACGACATGTCGGGACTGGGTTGCGCAGCCTGCGCGCCCATTGCCAGAAATACTGCGGCTACGGTCACGCCTGTCTTGATCTTGTTCATTGCGTACCTCCAGTGGATGGTTTCACTTCACGCTGAGAACAGAGAAACACCCCCGCTTATTCCAGACTTGTTATTCGAGCAGCAGATTCGGCCGGCCCAGTTGCAGCAGCACACCAAGTTCGTCGGCAAAGGTCCAGCTACTGGTGATCGTGCCTTCGTCATCAAAATTGACCATCGCCACCGCGTTCACACCCATCCGGGCCCCTGTCGGCACGATGCCGCAGAACGGGCCGTTGTGGATGCCGTTGACATTGAAGCGCACCCAAACCTGATTGCCCTCCGCCAGCAGCACGTCCAGTCCGTAAAACCGCTCGGCGAAAGCCGCATTCAGATTGAGTTCGCCATGGCCATGCACCTTGCTGTAGCCGCGCGTGTGCTCAAAACCGTAGCGCAGGTTCTTGTGACCGACGGCCATCCCCTCCTTGGCCTGCGTCGACAGCCGCGTGCGCGCAGCGATGCGCTTGTTGCGGTCCAGTGCAGTCAGCACCGGCTGATCTTCCAACTTTTTGAAAAAGGTCGCGGCATCGTCGGTCTGCGGAAATGGCGGCGCAATCAGTTTGCCGTCGGGACGCAGCGGCAGCTTCGCGCCCAACTGCCGCAGCAACTCGGCCTCATCCATCATGTACCAGCCCTCAACCATCTGGCCGTTGACGATGCGCAGCAGCGCGACTTCATAAACGTCGATGCGTCTGCCGGTCGGCGGTATCCCGAAAAAATTTCCGGTATGCGTGCCGGTGACGCGGAATAGCAACCCCACCCGGTCACCATCGGCAATGACCTGCTCCATCACATCAACACGATCCGGCAATGCTGCGCGCAGATACAGCGCGGGATGCGGCCAGCCCTGATCGCGGGCATTGTTGGCGAGGTGCAGATTGCCGCCGCGCACCCGGTCG
>Ga0163148_10004688_pt1 | contig 14130 bp, 12 predicted proteins | sample OliLakLV19MP7P2_FD_148606 | JGI IMG/M metagenome (GOLD analysis project Ga0163148, IMG submission 148606) | Freshwater microbial mat bacterial communities from Lake Vanda, McMurdo Dry Valleys, Antarctica- Oligotrophic Lake LV.19.MP7.P2 | ecosystem: Environmental > Aquatic > Freshwater > Lake >...
CGAATCGTCTGCTCGGAACCGCAATCGGCACCGCCGCGAATCTCGCCGCCGAGGCAGAGCGTCGACGCAGAAGCCGTGTCGTTGCGATCAACCGATGCAACCGGTAGCCAGCGTGATGCGCTGAGCGACGCCGTCCTCAGCACCGCCAGACCACCGCAGTCAACACTCACGCCGTCGAGTCGATCCGACGTCAGCTGCCGCGCGCCCGTTCTCTGGCGAGCGGTCGCTCGACCGCGTCCCATACCCGCGCTTCTTGCCTCCCGGGGGGACTTCGAAGGCCCCCCACCCTCGCATGACGACACCGGCTCGCGATGGCGAGCTACGCCAGGCCAGCTATTTTGTGCGTGTCCAGTGTCCAGAGTGTCCAGAGAGTGTCCAGTTCCAGTGTCCAGTTCACAGTTCTGTGCGTGTCCAGTGTCCACCCCCTCAATCGGGCAGTCGCCCCAGATATCCAGAAGCAGTGCAAGGTCGGCACCGTCGATGGTCCCGTTCCCATCGAGATCGCCGGAGCCCGCACCACCCCAGTTGCTGAGCAGAGCGCCAAGGTCGGCGCCTCCGACTTCGCCATCGCCGTTGAGATCGCCGATGCAGACAACGAAGCCCGCCGCCGCGATCACGAACTTGCTGACCACGACCGGGGTGCGCGAGACGACTTCGGTCGGGTCGCGGAGCAGTTCCGCTTCGGTGTACGGCTCGATACCCCACGTGGTCACGGTGAGGTCCTGCGTGGAATCATTGATCTCGAACTCAGTCCAGCCGAAGACATGGACGGCGATGTAGCCGCCTTCGAGAAGCGTGGCGTCGACCGGGGAGCCCTGAAGTCCGATCGGGTCGTATCCCAAGGGCTGGATCGACGAATCGATCAGCGACTGGAGGAAGAGGTCCTGCTGCGCGGTCGGGAGGGAGAGATAGAAGGCGTACTGCGGCGGCGAGATCAGGCCGAGACTCGCGGCGATTCCCGCCACCGTCGGGCCGAACGGCGCATCGAAGGCCACCGAGCCGGTGGTGATCTCGAACATGCCGGTCGAGATCTGCGGCCCGAAGGGAGCGAGCTGATAGGTCAGGTTGTTGACAATCGTGCCGTGAATGTCCGCGGCGATGAAGACGACATTGTCGATTCCCGTGCTCTCGATGTAGCTCAGGATCTCGGTGCGCTCCGCGGCGTAGCCCTCGAAGCGGTCGCTCGCGGCGAGGACGCCCAGATTCTGGATCGGCTCCGGAACGACGACGAACTTCCACGTGACGCCGTCGCGCTGCGCCGCCGAGAGGTCGGCGAGGAGCTGAGCCTTCTGCGCCGAGCCGAGCATCGTGCGCGACGGATCAAAGCTCGCGGTGATGAAGGCGGCCACTTGGAAGAGATCCGTCGGATCGGCAACCGGTGGAAGTCCGGCGTCGCGGAACGAACGAGCGTCCAGCATGAAGATCGCGGCGTCGTTGCCCCAGCGGCTGGCGCGGTACAGATTCGGCCGTCCGTCCATGCGGTCGTCACCGGTCCCCTTGCCACGTCAGACTCTCGATGGCGTTCCACTCCTGGAATGTCTGAAGTCCGGCGACGTACAGCGGAGTCTGGTTCACATACTCGGGGCTCTTGAAAAGCGCCGTTTCCACCGACTCCCACGAAACAAGCTTGAAGTTGGTGGCGCCGTTCTCGAACTCGCCGTCGTCTTCGACAAGCACCCCGGGGAGAGCGTTGCCGTCCTGCACCACGAGAAGTCCCATCGGGTAGTTCGATCCGATCGGCGCTGCCACCACATCGGCGCCGTCGCACTGCTCGACGCCGTCCACGGTGCCGATGCCGCCGATCGTGAAGGAACCGATGAAGGCGTTGCCACCTTCGCGGGTGTAGCCCGCGAAGGTGTCGTCGCCCTGACTGCTGGCGAGCAGCCAGCCGGTGCCGGGTCCGGTCGGATAGATGGTCAGGCCTTCAACATCAGCCGACAGGACGTCACCCCCGCCGCCGTCGCCTTCGAACTCCCGCACGCGGTCGATCAGGACCGGCGCGTCGATCTAATCCGGCGCCGCTGAACCCTTCCAGATGCCCACCTGTTCCTGACCGAAGTACACCACGGCGAGTTCGTCATCGACGACGACGCCTTCGATCTGGGGATTCTCCGGGGTCCACGTGCCGCCGCCTGCGGGGAACGAGTCGGGGAACTCGATCGTCCGCACCTTGGTCCATCCGACCACACCGCCGTTGTCGACCAGCTCGAGCTGGGCGACCTCGCTGCGCGACCGGCGGCTCACGAAGGCGTACGAGTTGTCGCCGGAATCGGTGTAGCAGCCGACCCCGTAGACCGTCTCCTGTTCCTTGACATCGACGTCAGGGAAGACGCGGCCCATCACCGGGTCGGTCACGTCGCTCAGCGTGCGGGTGACGGGATTGATCGCAAAGAAGACCATCAGATCGTTCTGCCGGTCGCTCACCACGAAGATGTCGGCTGGCTCGCCCGCGAGATCGAACCCTGAAACGAGATCGACATTGTTGTAGCGGATGTCGGACGGGTTGATCTCCTGGAGCACGACACCGTTGATGTCGAAGACCGAGAGGCCGCCGTTCTTCTTCGTTCCAACGACGACGCTCAGTTCGGGATCAAGGGGATGCACCCAGATGGCGGGGTCAGCGCTGTCGGCGAATCCGCCTTCCTTTGAATCGATGACCGTGGGCGTCTCGGCAATGGCGATTGCCGTCGTGAACGCCGGATCGCCGGCCGGGGGCGCGCCACCCTGGAAGTCGTTGGTGACTTCGTGGTCGTCGATGGTCGCAAGAATTGTCGTGGTCGCCTGAAGATCGGCCCAGGCGTTCAGGCCGAATCGCTCCGAATAGACCTCGTCGTGCTTGAGCCGGTACTCCCACAGGGAGCGGCACTGAGCGGCTGGAACCGCCGGCGACGGAAAGTCGGCGTAGATCGTGTCCCCGAGCTTGAGAAAGAGGTCGAGTCCGCGCTCGTCGGCGTTGGTGATCGCAGGATACGGCGAGAGCTCGCCGCGCCAGTCGCCGCTCACGCCGAAGCGCACACCGCGCCTCTCGCCAGGAGCGGCGGGAGTCCGGAACCAGCCTGTGGTCGAGGCGCCGCCGGAAAGAGTCGCGCGGACGTGATAGATCGTCCAAGGCAGGAGATTCTCGGCGACAGCCTTGGCCGGAACGAGCGGATCCGTCTGGTTCACCGTGACGGCGCCGGCAATGACTTCGAAGTCCGGCGCGAGGGACCACTCAAAGGTCACGGCCGTTGCCAAGGAGGCGCGAGTCCAGAGGATCGCGCTCGTTGGCCTGGCATCGCCTACCGAGATTCCGTTGGGAAGAATTGGGCTGGCGGATCCGGCCGCAGCGGTCGATGCGACCAGCGTGGCCCCGCCGAGAGCGACGAGAGAGCAGATGAAGTGACGCATGGGCGAGAACGTGTCGGCGAGCATCATGCGAGGTGCTTTCGGTTGGTCAGGATCGCGTGAATCCTGATTGAGCGCGGCTGGAGCTTGAAGATCGCATGAACCGGAAGACGAACGGATCGTCGAGGGCCTGGGCACGGTGGCTGGGGCGGCAATGGCGCCGCGGACTTCGACGGAAGCGGCAGGCACTCGCCGCCGACTCTGCCGAGTCACTTCAGGTCGGTTCGATGAACCTTGCCGATCAGGTCGGTCTGCGTCGACACGACCCCGGCTTCCGCAGCGAACTCGCGCCACCGCGACACTGCTTCGATGACCTCGCGCGTGATCACCTCCGCCCGGCCGCGCTGCATCGAGGCAGTCATTGCAACTGTCTTCAGATCGTCCAGCGTGAAGCCATCCCGCTTGCCCGCCAGGCTCATCTGATGGTGGGCGGTCCAGGCGCCGGAGGGGTTGTATGCGTACATGACGTCGAAGGCGGGCGAGAGCGACCACGTCCCGGTCCTGTCCATGAGAAGGGCGATGTTCTTGACGTGGTCGTCCTGGTTGCGAGCGATCACGTTGAAGACCATCCGGCGAAACTGCTCTTCGATCTCATCCATCGGCAGGCCGAGCCTGCGGATGACGGCGATCGCCTGCTCGTACGAATGCGCCACGGGGTTCTTGAAGTCCAAGTGGGCCATCGCTCCCAACGACTGCATGTGCAGCTTCTCGCCGTCAGGGAGCCGATCGAAACGCCTGGTCATGAAGTGACGACGGCCGTTCTCTTCGAAGAGCCGGCACTCGGACATCCGAATGCCCGCCGCCCTGGCCATCAGCGAGTAGGCGTACTCGATTGCGCCGAATCCCTGCGGGTCGGCCAGATCGCGGTCCTGGTTGCCGGAGACGCCATCGAACTTCAGAAGCCAGTACTCAAACCCGCTCGGTGCCTTGACCTGACCGGAGCGGACTTCGTTGGTCGTTGGATTCCATGCGATGACGGCTTTGGCGCGAGCACCTCCGGCCGAGGCACCGACGCGGAGGATCTCGCGCAGCGCAAGCTCCTTCTCCTTGTCGGCAAATGACGCCTGGAGATGCTCCCGGTTGCTGAGGACACTCGAGGCCAACGCCACCAGCTCGTCGACCTTCAGGGGTGTCGACTCGCGATTCTGAGGTCCTCGCGCGGGCCTGAACTCAAGCGCCCCGATCCCCCGCGCCGCGGTGTAGCACAGGCGTTCGACCGCATCGATGTCCCGTGGCAGACGCCCCTGCGCCGCCAGCCATGCGTCGATCACCGCATTACCGAACGCATCGGGGAGCGCGTCAGCGAGCATTCCCGGCAATCCATGAAACGACTCCTTGGGAAGGTCGGGGAAGGTGTAGAGCGTCTCTGCGAGCGGCATCATGAGCGGCGCCACTTCGATTGCGCTCTGCCGAAATGCGGCGGTGTACTCGAAGACCGCGAGCTCTCCCGGACCATTCACAGAGACCGCGCCGATCGAACTGCCCCACAGACGAACTTCGGCAACCGTGCTCACGCTTCGCCTCCAGCCGTCGACGATTCGTCACCCCAGGTCCACCTGGTCGACGGCCCGCCCTTCTTCTGCGTTTGCGCTTCCGGAGACGCGCGTCGGCGTTCCTTGGCCCGTGATCGCAGTTGCGCAATCGGGCTCGGGAGCGGCTGCGGAATGAACGCATCGAGATTGCCGAGCAGCCCCAAGGCGCGGACCACGCGGATGAGGTTGGTGACCTGGCTCGATTCGCCGTTCTCCAGGCGGATCAGAGTGCGCGTGGAGACGCCCGCCTCGCGGGCCAGCTGCGCCTGGGTGAGATTCCGCTGGAGTCGGAGCCGCGCGAGCCGCGATCCGATCTCTGTCAGCACCGCTGAATCGGTCATGCTACCGAGTTGTGACATAAGTGACTCTTTTGGACAGTATATCTTTCATTCTGCTTTAAGAAGCCATTTATGTCACTTATACGCATATCTTCCCGTGGAGGTGCCGTGGGACGCGTCGGGTCCACCCGCCGACTACGGACGGCCCTCCTTGCGTCGACGCCACGCCGACTGCAGCCGCGATCTGGGCAGGCGCCGGGTGTGCGCTTCACAGCAAACATGCGTGTCCAAGATCGGTCCCAAGATCGGTCCCTCACAGCAAACATGCGTGTCCAAGATCGGTCCCCTGTCCAAGATCGGTCCCCCAGCAAACATGCGTGTCCAAGATCGGTCCCCCGTCGACTACGGACGGCCCTCCTTGCGTCGACGCCACGCCGACTGCAGCCGCGATCTGGGCAGGCGCCGGGTGTGCGCTTCACAGCAAACATGCGTGTCCAAGATCGGTCCCTCTTCCGACTGCAGCCGCGATCTGGGCAGGCGCCGGGTGTGCGCTTCACAGCAAACATGCGTGTCCAAGATCGGTCCCTCCCCCCAAGATCGGTCCCTCCTGCGTGTCCAAGATCGGTCCCTCCAGGATCGGTTCCAGAGGATCGGTCCAACGAGCGGCACTCTGCGGATCAGGCGAGCCTCCCGGGTCGTCACGGATCCGGGGAGCCTGCCGAGTCTTCCTCCGCAGTTCGAATCAGCCCGTCGAGCATTCCGCGGAACACGATCCCGTGCAACGGAAGGACCGAGTACCAGTAGGCGAGTCCGAGCAACCCGCGCGGGCGGAACCTCGCCGTCATCACCAATCGTGTGCCGGCGTGGAGTGCAGGCGCGGGGTCGAGATCGAAGGTGAGCGTGGCCACTCCCGGGAGCCTCATCTCGGCAGTCAGTTCAAGGCGGCGAGGCGCGGCGATCGCGCTGACTCGCCAGAAGTCCAGGGCATCGCCAAGTCGCAGTTCCTTTGGACTGCGCCGTCCCCGTCGAAGACCCGGGCCCCCGGCAAGTCGATCCAGAATGCCTCGCAGTCGCCACAGCCAATCGACCGCGTAGTAGCCGCGCTCGCCGCCGAGCACCGTGACCGCTTCCCATACCGCTGCGGGGGTTGCGAGCGTGCTCACTTCACGGCGATCCACAAAGACTGTTCCGCCGGCCCATGATGGGTCTCCCGGCATCACGCCGGCGTCCGACCACGCCGTTTCGATGTCACGGGCCTGGACCTTTGCGAGGGCCGCGTCCATTGCTTCGCGAATGGTCAGGCACCGATGCGGCATGAGTCGCAGGGCCTCATCGCTTCGGCACACCACGCGGTTGCGCAAACCCTCCGCGAGTGGACGGGCGATGCGTGCGTGCAGCGGTGTGACCAGATGGATCCACAGCGAGCTCAACCGCGGCGTCAGGACCGGCACCGGAATCACCACCCTCCGCCGCAGTCGCAAGGCCGAGGCCATCTCGCGCATCACTCGTTCGTAGGACCACACGTCGGGCCCTCCGATGTCAAGCGTCTTGCCGGTTGTCGCGGGCTCTTCGAGTGCCGCAATCAGATAGAACAGCACATCGCGAATGGCGATGGGCTGCGATTCGGTGCTCACCCAGCGGGGCGTGATCATGATCGGCAGTCGCTCGACGAGGTAGCGGAGTATCTCGAAGGACGCCGAGCCTGATCCGATGATCATCGCCGCGCGAAGCACCGTCACAGGCACGCCGCTCCGGGCGAGTGCAACCTCCACCTCGCGGCGCGACGCGAGATGCTCGCTGAGCCCGCTGCCGGTCTCGCCAAGCCCGCCCAGATAGATGATCCTCGCCACGCCGGCCCGCATGGCGGCACGCCCGAACGTCTCCGCGAGCGCCTGATCGCGGCGGCGATACTCCGGCCCCGCAGCATCCATCGAGTGCACCAGGTAGTACGCCGCGACGCAGCCCTTCATGGAGGCGGCGAGCCCCTCCTCATCGCTGGCGTCGCCCTCGACGACCTCAATCTGTTCGTGACCAGACCATGGTCGGGCCCGCAACTTGGCCTCGCTGCGGGCCAGGCATCGCAGGTGATAGCCGCGTTCGATCAGCCTCGGGGCCAGGCGTCCGCCGATGTAGCCGGTCGCGCCGGTCACAAACACCGTGGATGACGCTCGTGTGTTCATGCTGAGTCGTGGTGACCTGGGCAGACGAGACTCGCTCCGGGCGTTCACGGTCATCTGCTGCGGTCATTCCCGTCAATCCTGAGTTTCCTGCCGAGCAGGCTCGCGTGCGCACACCACGCGAACGTTCCGCTGCTGGCGTGCCGGTCGTGTCCGCACTCCCGCGTGCGGACAGGCTAAGGCATCCTCTCGGGTTCCGCGCGGACCCGCGGCATGCAGCAACTGTCTCCCCCCCGACCGCGTGCGGTGCAGCGGCCGGGGCGGCGTTCGACACCCGCGCCACGCCTCGATATCCGTGGGTCTGGTCACCGCCAGCGCCGACCCGCACCGGGTCGCCTCCTCGGCGCGTTTCAGTCGGCGTGTGCCGCCACGTCCAACGAACAGGAGCCCGATGACAGATGCCGCAAGAGCCGTTCTCATGACGCTGGTCGCGATCGTTGCATGTGTGGTTGCGACAGCATGTTCGCAGCCGAAGGTTGCCCCGGATCGCGCCACGGCGGGCACGGCACGCGGCGCAATTGCCAGCCTCGAGGGCACGTCGTGGGTTCTCGCTGCGCTGCGCGGACAGAGCGAAACCGCTGGTCAGCCCGCAACCGCGGAGTTCAATTCCGGGCGCGTCCACGGGACCGATGGTTGCAATCGGTACACCGCGCCCATCACGATCACCGGATCCACACTCACGGTGGGTCCTCGCGGCGCCACCACGCTGATGGAATGCCCACCCGTGGTGATGGCACAGGCAAACTCGTTCATGGCCGCGTTGACTGGCGCACGCCACTATCGAGTCATCGACAATCGGCTTGAACTTGTCTCCTCGAGCGGCGTCGTGCTCGCCAGCATGATCCCGCAGTCGACGTTCCCTGTCGGAGCGTGGGACGTCATCGGCATCAACAACGGCAGGCAGGCGGTCGTCGGCGTCCTGGACGACGCCGCGGTGGGCATGACCTTCACCTCCGACGGCACCGTCGCAGGCTCGGCGCGGTGCAATCAGTTCACTGCTCAATTCGTGGTCGACGGAGACTCGCTTCGCTTCACGCCCGCGGCCGCGAGTCGGCAGATGTGCCTGGGCGAAGGCGTGATGGAGCAGGAGCAGGCGTTCCTCAACGCCCTCACCACGGTCACGACCATGCGCATGGATGGCGACCTGCTCGAACTGCGCGGTGCCGACGGAGCGATGGCTCTCCTGCTGCGCCGCGTGCCTGGTTGATCGCCTCGCGCCTCCCCGCAGGCAGCGGATGGCGCGGGACGCCCGGTGTTCTCACCTGTCAGCGTCGCGCTGGTTTGCTCGAGTGGGAGCCTGCACACACGAGTATCGGCGAAGTCGGCCGAGCAGCGTGCGGCGTTCGCCCAGCGTCGTTTCCGATCCGTCCTACTCCGTGGCCCCGAAGATCGCTCCCACGCCTGCGGTCAGGCCCATCGCCAGTGCGCCCCAGAAGGTCACGCGGGCGGTGGACTTGAGCACTGGTGAGCCGCCCGCGCGGGCTGCAATTGCGCCGAGGAGCGCGAGAAAGACCAGCGACGCGCCGCTCACGCCCCAGACCAGCGCGGCCTGGGGCAGGACGAGCACCAGAAGGAGCGGAAGCGCGGCCCCGATCGTGAACGTTCCCGCAGAGGCGAAGGCGGCTTGCACGGGACGGGCCGCGAGTTCTTGGGTGATGCCCAGCTCATCGCGGGCGTGGGCGGTGAGGGCGTCCTTGGCCATGAGCTGCGTGGCGACTTCGCCCGCGAGTGTCTCATCCAGGCCGCGCTTGACATTGATCGCAGTGAGTTCGGCGTGCTCGAGGTCCGGCTGCGTCGCCAGTTCGTGGCGCTCACGCGCCAGGTCCGCACGTTCGGTGTCGGCCTGGGAGCTGACCGACACGTACTCCCCCGCAGCCATTGACATCGCCCCGGCGACCAATCCCGCAAGCCCCGCCACCAGGATGCCGCTGCGGGGAGTGTCGGCCGCGGCGACACCGACGATCAGACTCGCAGTCGAGACGATGCCGTCGTTCGCGCCCAGCACTGCGGCGCGGAGCCAGCCGATGCGGTGGGACCTGTGGGATTCGGCGTGCCTCATGAGGAGTTCTTCAGGTTGTGTCTGACGCATCACCGTAGGCCCCAACTTGATCATGGAGCGAGCAGGGAGTCGGCGTGCAAGGAGCCGAGGCGACGGCGTATCCGCAGTGATCCGCCGAGCCGCTGGCGACGCAGCCAGCCGGCTTCCTGCTCGCTCGAAGACGAGTGGAACCGTCAATCACAACCGAGCAGCGTGCGCCGTCTGCGTGACGCGCTCGAGCTCGCGATGACGTGTTCCCGTCGCCTCAGTCGCGGCACTCCTCTTCGCGCTGACGGCACTCCGTGATGCGTGCAGTGCGCGTGGGACTCTCATGGGTCATGCTCACGGTGACGCTCGAGCAGTCGCCCTCGCACCCTCTGCGCGGGTTTCCCCGACATCAAGCCGGGATTGACCCTTGATTCCTGCGTCACCATGGCGAGTTGTGCCTGTTCGCGGCTTTCCCTTCGGAATCTCCTGTGTAGCGTCCAGTGGATGACGGCACGTGACTCGCATCGCAAGGCGAGACGGTGCCCAGGTGTCATTCAGCACTCTGATCAGGAGAACGTCCATGTCGATTCGATCTCCAATTGGGGCAGTTGTCACTGCCGTCTGTTCGTGTATGTCTCTCATCTCCAGTGCCGCAGCTCAGTGCGGCACCGGCGGAAGCTGTTACAGCGTTCAATTCGCCCCCTACTGCAACGACGCGGCCTGCTGCGAAGCAGTCTGCGCGGTCGATGCCTTCTGCTGCTTCAACAGTTGGGATGCGGACTGTGTCGAGGAAGCCCAGACCATCTGCCTGACCTGCGGCGGGGCGGGCGCGGGCGACTGCTTCACCATCGGCGCGGCTGCGTGCAGTGACGCGGAATGCTGCGAAGCGGTCTGTGCCGACGACCCATTCTGCTGCTCGAACAGTTGGGATCTGGTCTGCGTGAGTGAAGCGATCGTGCGCTGCAAGACCTGCGGCGGGGTGGGTGCCGGAAGCTGATTCGCTGTCGGCGGCCCGACCTGCAACGATGCGGAGTGCTGCAACGCGGTGTGCGGCGCTGATCCGTTCTGCTGCAAGGTATCGTGGGACGGCACGTGCGTGAACGAAGCGGTGGTGTTCTGCCTGACCTGCGGTGGAGTCGGTGCGGGTGATTGCTTCGCGGTGGGCGGGCCCTCGTGCAACGACACGGATTGCTGCAACGCCGTCTGCGCCATCGATCCGACCTGCTGTTCGACCGGATGGGACTCGGACTGTGTGGCGTCGGCCAGCGATGTCTGTGTGGCGGAGGTCGTGCTGGGTCCGAAGATCAACTTCGCGAATGGCAACCTCTACTACCTGCTTGATCGATCGATCTGGCCCAAGGCCGAACTCAAGGCAGTTGCGCTCGGCGGTCATCTTGTGACGATCGATGACGTCGCAGAGAATCAGTGGGTCTTCGCCACCCTCGTGAGCGCGGCCGGCCCGCGCCCGATCTGGATCGGGTTGAATGATCTCGCGGTGCAAGGCACCTTCGTGTGGGTCAGCGGCCAGCCGGTCGGATTCACCGCCTGGGGTGCAGGCGAGCCGAACAACCTCGGTGGCACTGAGCGCTACGTCGAGATGTTCGCGGGAGCCCCGATCTGGAACGACAACGACTTGACAGGTACCGGTGGGCTCGAGAACTTTGCCGTGGTCGAGATCGAAGCGGTCGGCTGCGGGGATGCGGCCGCCGGGGAGTGCTTCGTTCCGCACACCGGTGTGGGGTGCAGTGATGCGGACTGCTGCTTCAACACCTGCGCCGCCGATCCATTCTGCTGCCAGACGAACTGGGACGCCACGTGCGCCAACTATGCCAACGTCACCTGCGGGCGGCTGCGGTGACCCGAGCACCGGGTCCTGCACGTCGGTGCATGGCCCCTATTGCAGCAATTTCACCTGCTGTCAGTCAGTCTGCGCCGCCGATCCATTCTGCTGCGAGTCGGGTAGGGATCTGGCGTGTGTCAACGGGGCGATCGTCACCTGCCTCGGGGGTTGCGTCGGTGACATTGACGGGAACGGCGCTGTCGACGGCGCCGATCTCGGCCTGCTGCTGTCGAATTGGGGGCAGCCCTCTGGAGGCCCCGGAGACGTGAACCTCGACGGGGTCACCGATGGCGCTGACCTTGGGGATCTCCTCAGTCGCTGGGGCGACTGCTGAGTGACGGATGAAGAACCGCTGCGCCTCCGCCTCGCCCACGATCGAGCAATCGTTCGCGGGCGAGGCGGGGGAAGGGGGATGCGGCCGCAGGAGGAGCGTGGCCCTCCGAATGATGAAGCGCCGCGGACCCGTCGACGAACGATGTCACTCCAAGGTGCCCTTCGGCCACTCCTCTTGGTCAACCGGTCCACGCCCCGAGGAGGATGCCGAGGTCGGCGCCGTTGACGACCCCGTCGCCGTTGAGGTCCGCTGACGAGGTGCCCCATGCTGCAAGGAGGATTCCGAGATCGGCGCCGTTCACCGTGCCGTCCCCGTTCAGATCCGCCGGAACGGTGAAGGGCCCACACGTGTTGAGCAGCACCGAGACGTTGTCGCTGCTCAGGTTCGCCACCGCGAGATCGGCGTCGCCATCGTTGTCGAGATCGCCGATTGCAACCCACTCCGCACCATCGCCGGTACCGAAGGGGACGCCGGCCGGAAAGGTGCCGTTGCCATTGTTCAGGAAGACCGAGACGGTGTCCGTACCGCTGTCGTTGGCCACGGCGACGTCGAGATCGCCATCGGCGTCGATGTCGGCGATGGCGACGGAGACCGGATCGGCCGTCGCGGAGGTCACGTGGGCGGCGAAGGTGCCGTTGCCGTTGTTCTTCAGGACCGAGATGGTGTCTCCGAACTGATTCGCGACAACCATGTCGCTGTCGCCATCACCATCGAGGTCGCCCAACGCCACCGACTCGGGCCCCTGGCCTGCGCCGTACCCGACGGGTGGCTGAAAGGTCCCGTTGCCGTTGCCGAGCAGGATCGAGACGGAACTGTTGCTGAAGCCGCCGTTGGCGATGGCCAGGTCGAGCTTCGCGTCTCCGTTGAGGTCCGCGACCGCCACCGCCGAGGGCGTGTTGCCGGCGGCGTACGAGACCGGCGCCGCGAACGTGGCGTTGCCGTTGTTGAGAAGGATCGACAGCCCGGGGCCGCCGAAGGCGTTGGTCACGGCCAAGTCGAGGTCGCCATCGTTGTCCAGCTTCGCAATCACCACCGAGAACGGGGTGATGCCCGCGGCGAAGGAGAGAGCGGCCGCGAACGTGCCGTTGCCATTGTTGCGAAGCACGGAGACGGTCCCGCTGCCGGTGTTCGCCGTGACGATGTCCGCGTCGCCGTCGCCGTCGAGATCGCCGATTGCGACCGCCTGCGGATTGTTGCCGGTCGCGTAAGGAACGTCCGCCGCAAAGGTGCCGTCACCGTCGTTGATCAGCACCGAGACCGTGTTCTCGGATTCGTTGGCCACCACGAGGTCGGCGAAGCCGTCGGCATTGAGCTGGGCGATGGCAATCGACCGCGGGAAGTCGCCCGCACCGTAGAGCTGATCGGGCGAGAAGAGCGGCGTCGGACATCCTCCAGCCATGACCGAGGGGGAGGCGACAGCGCAGGCCAAGGCGGCGGCGCCAAGGACGCGGAGCGTCAGAAGCGTCCGGTGTGTGACGGAAGCGGGTCTGGCGATCGCAGACGTGGGGGAAGCTGGTGCGGACATCTGGAATGGCATCTGGTCTGGCATCTGGTCTGGCATCTGGTCTGGCATCTGGGGTGGTCTCCTGAGCGCTGAGCAACCGACCGGACCGCGCGGAGAGCCTGTCGCGCCGCCGTGGCCCGCCGCCCGAAAACCGCCTCGGCCCTGTCGTGACGTTGCAGAAGCCACGTCGTCGGGCTTCCGCGCACCCGGAAATCGGATTCGCGTTCGAATGTTCGCCGTCCTCGGTGTCGCCCCACAAAGCGACACGCGGCGGGCGTCGGGTGCTCCTTGCCGCGAACATGCCTGACCAGAATCGGGGACTCGGTCAGAGCGTCGCCGTCCCAGTGCATTCGTGCCAGTTCCTTCGTCCCCGCCCCACGCGCCCCGAGCAGCTGGCCTTGATGAAATCATCGCGCGGAATGGCCGCGGTCACCTCGCGCGATGATCCTGATGATGCCGAAGATCCCGGTGATCGGTCGGCTTCGTGATCTGGCTGAGCGCTTCCTGGTGAAGAAGCCCAACGGCGCCATCACCGCCGACCCCACGTGGGGTCGCGTGGGCACGAGCACGAGCATGAACGGTCCCAACACCCGAAATCAGCGTCGATGGAAGCGTCATCACACTCGTGACGGCCGACGTGGTTCAGACGGGAGAGTACCAGTGGGTCGGAGCGACTCGGGCATTCCGGCAAACTCACCGTGATCGTGCGTGTCCGTGACGTGCATGCCCTGCATGCCCTGCATGATCTGCATGATCTGCATGATCTGCATGATCTGCATGATCTGCATGCCCTGCATGATCTGCATGCCCTGCATGATCTGCATGATCTGCATGATCTGCATGATCTGCACACTGAATACCGCGCCGCCGGATCAGTCCGGATCAGTCCGGATCAGTCCGGATCAGTCCGGATCAGTCCGGATCAGTCCGGATCATCGGGGATCGCTCCGGCGACCGACAATCTCGTGGCAACGTCCGTCGCCCGCACGCCCCTGAGGGCGTGCCGGATCGCGTCACGTGCACCGATGGCCTTGGGGGGCATCAACTGTTGCACC
>Ga0163148_10004689_pt1 | contig 14130 bp, 9 predicted proteins | sample OliLakLV19MP7P2_FD_148606 | JGI IMG/M metagenome (GOLD analysis project Ga0163148, IMG submission 148606) | Freshwater microbial mat bacterial communities from Lake Vanda, McMurdo Dry Valleys, Antarctica- Oligotrophic Lake LV.19.MP7.P2 | ecosystem: Environmental > Aquatic > Freshwater > Lake >...
CTTCCGTATTACGGGGGGGTCGACCGCGCAGCCGCTGCAATTGCCCGCCTGGGATTCGGAGATTGACGCTACCCGCCCTGACGTCTGGGTGGGACGCGAGTGGTACGGCATAACCCCTGCCTCGCGGCTCTTTCTGCTGTGGGGCCATAGCCACCTGCTGGGGAGCGGGTTGACAGGTTGGGGCCGGGGCAGGCTGCGGGCGCTTTCCGACCGGCTCCTCGGCTATCAGCGCGTTTCGGCTTACGACGTTCGACCGGAGAGCTTGCGGCATGCGGCCGACGTACTGGAACGAAACCCACCGGAGTACATCATAGGGTACAGCGTCGCTCTAGACCTCTTTGCCCAGGTCAATGCGGATCGTGCTGACCGGCTCCGGTCCCTGGGCGTGAAGGTGGTCATTGGCACGGCCGAGAGCTTCCCTTCGGACCAGTCAGCGGCCCGAATCCAGAGCTTGTTTGGGTGCCCGGTTGCCATGGAGTATGGCGCCGTTGAGACGGGGCTGTTGGCGCATACCCATCCCGCCGGCGGCTTCCGGGTCTTCTGGAAAACCTACATGGTGGACGCCGCCCCGTCGGATCAGGGTTACAAGCTGTTCGTAACCAGCCTCTACCCGCGGTGTTTTCCCCTGATCCGATATGAAATTGGCGACAATACCTTCCTGGCAGAGGACCGAACCGGTCCGGAAGTCGGCATTCGTCGCCTGGCTGCAGTGATTGGTCGCTGTAACGACTACGTTAGCTTGCCGACCGGCGCGATCGTGCACTCAGAGTTCTTCACCCACGCCCTTCGCATGTGTAGTGAAATCCACGCTTACCAGGTTGTGCAGGCAAATTCGGGAGTTTTTGTCCGCTTCGTGTCACCAGAGCCGCTCAAGGAAGCAACGCTGGCCGGCATCCGGGAACGACTCGCGCGAGTGCATCCGAGCCTGGACAGCATCCGCCTGGAGCGCGTCGACCAGCTGCGCCAGACGATTGCTGGCAAGACCCGCATGGTGGTCAGCGAGTAGGCGAATTCGAATGGGTGGGGGAAAAACCCGCATCCCCTGCGGGCCCGCCAACAGTGTGGGCTTGTGTGCCGAGCCTCTTTCGGCTGACGTGCGGCTGCTAGAGTATTAAGGAGTATTCATCACAAACGTCACCAAAGTTCACGATTGAACCGTACAGTTAGAAATGAGGGACCAATCAAAGCCGGGCTTATCCAAACCTCATCCAGTGATACGTTACCCATGTATAGCAACACTAGGGAGAGACGACAATGAATTCACGATCACATGTATCAGTAGCTCGTTTCTGGCTGTCCATTCTTTTTGTATTCACTAATCTTCTAAGTCCATCAATAGTAAATGCCGACGTTTTGCCCGAATCCTACCCTGGTTCCTGCACGCTCGGGATCAACGATACCGGTTGCTGGCAAGCAGCTATCAACGCTGCAAGTCCAAACGCCCCGCAGTTCGGCACAGTAGCGGCAGTTGCTGGAAAAGTTTACTACATCAAGGACACGCTGGTCGTCTGCAACGCCGTGGACGGCACCATAGATGGGCACGGCGCAATCTTGCGCTGGAGCGGTCCTGCAAACGTCCCGATTTTAAAGTTCTCAATTCTTACCACACACGATTTACTAATCTAAAGATCGAAAGCGGCACTTCATCGCCTTATACGGCCCTATATACGGCTTTCGAGTTTTCCAATTCAGCTAGCAATGAGGACTCCAACTGCGCGGGGAGTCCCTATTTCTCTTCAAAAAATTCAATTGACCACGTCACTGTCTCGTCCTCCAATCTAAACGGCCTAAATTACGGTGTACGGTTTACAGCGCCGTATGGAGCAGGTTCAAACGCCAGCAATGATATGACTACGATTTCCGATACAACGTTCAATGGTGTAACAAATGCCGCCGTCTATGTGGGGCACACACAGTCCCACCAAACGCGACTGATCGCCGTGAACGGATACGGTGCCGAGGGCAATGTAGGATGTTATGTAGAGGCAGATGTAGGGAATGTTTCTACGCAGGGAGGATTTCAGGGCAGTTGGGGCAAGGCGGTGTTCTGCATAGACGGAAGTTATGGTCAGTTTGACTTCGTCGATATCAACAGCGAAAGTAGCAACCGGCTGCTAATTTCCGGGGTGGCAACCGGGTATTCGACATTCCCGATGTCAGTAAGCATCCAAGGGGGCCGTTTCGCTGCAAACGCCCTGAACTCGGATGGAAAAGTCACCAGCTATAACCGCAATGGGTCTTTTGCCGTCCGAAGCCTGCGAATCGATGGCACGCCTCCAAATGGGGTCGCAGCCATAGTTGCTGAACCGGGTGGCGGAACTCTCGGCACGTCAGTGTTCGTCCAGGGGGTAGTCTTTGCCCACCCGGGATCCGACTCCTCGATGACGGTAAAAGCGCCGAACGCCATCACCTTAATAGCGAACGGCAATTCCTGCGTGACATCAGGAAGTAGTGTTCAACCCTGTCTGGCCCCTACTAGGTATTAACCTGACTTACTGTAGGGCCCCGCGTCGACCAGATGCGGGGCCCTAACCTTCTGTCGCGCTTCACGTCAGCCCGGACTAAACGCTTGAGCCAAGAACGGAGACTTTCGCCCCTTGGGCTGCCTGTGTGTAGCTTCAGTTACCTGCCACTCGCGGCGGCAGCCTAAAACCGCTGGGCTCCACTTATCCCGGCCGCGAATACTGTCTAGGAAAGCGGGGCCACCTCTCGGGAATGCCTGAAAGTTGGTCCGAGCTTTCCCGGGCTACCCTGCTACTGCCGCCAGGGGCGCCGCCGCAAACGATCCCTGCCCATCGACAAACTGTCGTGCCCAGATCTCCAGGGCGACGTAGGACCAGAACACTTCGCTGGTTTCGGGATCGACCACGTCGATGGTCCGCCAGAGTCGCTCAACTTCCGAGGCGCGGAGCAGTCCGCGCTGGCGCATGCCGGGCAGAACAACGTCTTCCATCAGTTCGCGAAATCGCGGGTGCCGGAAGTAGGCCTGTAAGGGCATGGTGAACCCGACTTTGGGCCGGTAGACAAAGCGGGAGTTGAAATAACGCAATGCCAGTTTCCGGAGCAGGATTTTGGTGCCCCGCGTGCGCAGCTGATCCACGCGGGCCGAGGCGGACACCAGGAAGCGCTCGGGAAGGTTACGCACGTACTCCACGAGCTCGTGATCGAGAAATGGCACCCGGTTTTCCAGGGAATGCGCCATGGTCATCTTGTCCTGCCGGATGAGCAGGTCGACCAGGTATGTGCGCAAATCGTACTTCAGGCAGTTCTGGAGGAAACTGCCGCTGCCCTCTGCAAATAGTGCACGTCGTTGGCGGGCAGGTTCATCAAAGCGCCCCTCGGGCCGTGCCGCTGCCAGAAGGTCCAGCCTCCGGACGCCGGATTGCAGGATGAACCAATCGGTGTCATCCATCCGATCCAGGTCGCCGAACTTGCCGGTGAGCCAGGCTCCAAGTCCCGGGATGCCACGCAGGCTGTGGTGGAAGGGACGCAGCTGGCGCCGCAAGGTGCCCCAAAGAAAGCGGTTGTAGCCGCCAAAGACCTCGTCGGCGCCTTCTCCACTGAGCAGTACCGTAACGTGGGCGCTGGCGCTTCGCGCCAGGTGATCGATGCCGATTGAGTTGGGGTGGGTGATGGGGCGGTCGAGATGCCATGTGCAGCGCTCGAAGGATCCCACCACGTCGTCGGGCGTCAGGACAAAGCGGTGACTGCGAACGCCGGCAGTCTCCGCCGCCTCGTTGATCCACGGTTCCTCGGAGAACTTCGGGTCATCGAAGATGATGGAGAACGCGTCCATGTTGGCGCCTGCTTGCCGGACCGCCAGCAGATTGACTATCGACGAGTCGACGCCACCGGACAGTTGGCATCCGACTTTCCGATCACTCAGCAGTTGCATTCGCACGCTTCGACCGAGCCGCTCCTCCAGCCCGTCGAGGGCCGCAGAAAACGACGGGTCTGGTGCCGGGCTTCGTTCGGGTACGGTCCAGTAGATGCCGCGTCGCTGGCCGTCGGGCGCGAAGCGCATCCAGCCGCCCGGAGGAATTTGCTGGACCCCGCGCAGGAGGTGACCGTCCCAGGCGCAGTAGCGATAGGCCAGGTACTCGTCCACCCGGTCCGGGTCGATGGTGCGTTCGAACCCCGGGTAACCGAGGAAGGCCTTGGCCTCCGACGCGAACAGCAGCGCGCCGTTCACCTCGCACCAATACAGCGGCTTTATTCCCAGCCGGTCCCGCGCCAGCCACAAGGCGCCGATCCGCAGATCGACGATGGCGATCGCAAACATGCCATTGAGTCGCTGAAGCATTCCTTCGAAGCCATGGCGCTCATAGAGGCGCAGGCAGACCTCGGTGTCGGAAGAACTCCGGAAACGGAAACCGTCAGCTTCGAGCCCGGGCCGCTGCTCAAAAGCGTTGTAGACCTCGCCGTTGAGCACGATGATCACCGTGGCGTCGTCGTTGGTCATCGGCTGATGACCGTTGGGGGACAGGTCGAGAATGCTCAGGCGATTGAAGCCCAGGCCACCTTCGAGGCCGGACGGATCACCAGCTGGAGAGACCGCGTCGACCTCCGCAGAGCTGCCCTTCGTGAGCGAGAACAGGCGAATCCCCTGGTCGTCGGGCCCGCGATGGCGCTGCATTCCCGACATCCTTCGCAGCGCGCTGCCATCGACAGGGGCGCCGGCGGCACTATAGATCCCGACAAGCCCGCACATCAGGCAAGAATCTCGTTGATCTGTGTCGTAAACCGCTCTCGGAACTTTTCGGCAGTGAACAACGTGTGCAGGCGCTCGAAGCCACGCTGCCCCATTGCCCGGGCACCCTCTGCGTCGTCGAGCAATCCCAGAATCGCGCCCGCCAACTCATCCTGATTCCGGGGGTCGCGAACCAGAACCCCGGTGACACCGTGTTCGATCACGTCCTCCGTCCCCTGGTCAAAGCACCCGAGGCAGGGTTTCGCGGCGTTCATTGCTTCGAGATACACGAGCCCAAACCCTTCCTGCGTGCTGGGCATGACGAAGGCATAACACTGCCGGAACAGGGCCTGCAACACCGTGACGGCGACCTGGCCTGGCAGGAACACCTGGCTCCCCAGGTGCAAGCGACGAACTTCGCTAACGAGATTCTCGTGATCCCCGCCGCTCCCGGTAAACACGAGCTGGACGCCCGGGTGCTGCGCCAGCACGCGGGGCAATACGGCAAGGACCTCGAGGTGCCCTTTCTGGCGCTCCGTGGGGTCCATCCGGGCCGCCAGCAACAAGACCCGCTGCCCGAGTTGCCGGATCACGCCGTTACAGTCCGGGAGGGAGAGGGGTTCGGAGGCAGGCCCCGGGGGCGTGACATTCAGGTGAAAGCCCGGATGTAGTCCCAGGGGGCAAGCCGCGACCCGGGCGTTTGGAAACCGGGCCTTGATCTTCTTTCGGGTGAATTCCGAGTTGGCCAGCACCCGTTCCGCGCTTCGCAATGACCAGGAATCCGTCCATTTGACGGTGCGCCAGTTTTCCCACCCGTGGGCAAAGATGGCGGTCCGCGAGTGCCCCAGAAGCGCAAGAGGCAACAGGGCGCGGGCCACGTTGACGTGATCGAAGACGAAGAGCGGCTTGTCGCTGGATCGGCGCCACAGGTCCATGGCCATGGCGTAGCGGTTGGAACGAAAGGCGCGATACTCGACCCCGTCGGGCAGGGACGCTGGCCGGTCATCGTCCTTCTCGTGGTAAGCGAGCACCGTCAGCAAAACGTTGTGCGCTCTGGCGATGGCTACCAGAGCTATGATGATATTCAGGTTCACTACTGCGATCCCGCCATGCAGTCCAGCGGCGCCTGTCATGGCAAAGACGATGGCTGGGGAGCGCATGGTCGACGTCTGTTCCTGATTTACGGTCATTGTTGTCATGGTTATAGTACACGGGCCGTGCAACTGTCTGGTTCCGACCCGCCCGGAGAGACAACTTGGCAACCACGTTGACCCTTCGCATCGCGGGACGAGTTGCCAACGGCGGGCACGCCTTACTTCGCCGACGTGACGGATCGCACGGGTAGCCGATACATCATTCCCGATACGTTGATTCTTGAGTCGATGTATCGCGGCACCATCGACGGCAATGGCTCCCTGCGCCTAACGCAAAGGGCCAACCAGTTTCCCCGGCGCCCCGGAGACAAAAAACGTCAGTACCGTCGTGATTGCGACAGAACCCAGGGTGCCAAGCGCTGCTCCCAGGGCGCCGAGCGGCGGAATCAGGATGAAGAACAGGACGACGGCCGAGATGGCGGCAGCAACCTGCAGGACCAGCAGCTTCCGGGAGTGCCCGTGGGCAAACAGAATGATCTCGAAGGACTGCTGGAGCATCTGCAACGCATAAGCGGCAGCGATCCACGGCAGCAGGTCGGCGGCAGCCCGGAACGACCGTCCGAGCAGCAGAGCGGCCAGTGGCTGCGCCAGGAGGGTGACGAGCAGCCAGCCGCCTGCCGCGATACCTGCAGTCACCAGCATCCAGGACCGCAGGATGCGCCGTTCCTCTGCCAGGTTGCCCTGGGCGACAGCGTCGTACAAAACCGGACGCAAGGTCGTGTGGACAAGTGAGCTCGCGGCAATAAAGGGCTGGCTGCCGATGGCGTAGGCCGCCCAGTACAAACCAACGACCTCCGTGCCCCAGTGGGCCGCCAGGACATAGCGATCCCCCATGCTCATGGTCCAGTTGAGGATGGCCAGCGGTACGAGCGGCGTGGCATAGCGCAGAAAGGCGGAACGGTGACTGGCGATCCAGGCCTCAGCTGCCCCCGCTGCCGCGGCAGGGGTGTTTGCTGTGGCCTCGCCTGCAACGATCCGGCGCCGGAACAGCAGGCCTGTCGTGGCGGACCCTAACGCGAAGCCAAGCACCACCGGCAAAGCGGACGGTCCCAGCAGCACTGCCAGCCCGACGGCCGCGCCATTCCGCGCCAGGGCATCGAACGCGTAGCGCTGGGCGTAGTCGCGCTGACGACGCGCGCCATTCAGGAAGGCCGACTCGTAATTGCGCCACGCGTCGAAGGCCACGACGAAAGCCACGGCGAGAAAAAGCGCGAACGACACAGGGCTGGACCCGAACAGGCTCCACCCCAATCCGGCCAGCAGCAGCAGGGCAGCGATGCCGATGACGCCCCGACGGACATGGCGCGCCGCCAGGGCACGCAGGGCCCCGACCTGGCCCGCTTCCCGGGCATCCGGAAAAGCGCGGAGAGTGGCCTGCAGGAAGGGCGTGCACAGGAGTCCCATGCCGAGCGCCGCCAGGCCCATAACGAGCGAGACTTCCCCATAGTCAGCCGGCGACAGCAGCGTCGTCAGGACCCTCGTCCCGGCGAGTCCGACAATGACGACGGTGGCCTGACCGAGCGCAAGCCAGACCGCATCCCGGCCAATCATCGTGGACGATTAAAGCGCCGGTTACGGACGGAACACAGGAGTGCTGTCGTTTGCCATAAACAGTGAGGAAACCGCTGAAATTGAGGCACTTTGGCTTTACCCTGCGAGACGCCATCGCTATAGTACACCGCCTCTCGATGGGACCCTCATCGCGAGGTTCAGCTGGACGTCCGGAGGCAACTGGCAGGCGTGTCCACACTTTCCTGGAGATGGCGTCTCGCCGGCAGACTTCGTGCGCTCCCCGAGTTTCGTGGCAGGGATCGGCTGGAAGGTCTGATGCGCAGGGGCGCCCCACTGCCGTCCGGCGCCGTTCGCTGCGTCATCGGTCCGGATCTGATCTTTGATGCCCGGATGGGCGATGACGGCTCGTGGGTTGACCTCTTTTTCCTCCAGTACGAACCGCCGGCCCTGACGCCGGTACTCGAAGCCTTCCTGGTGCGGGGCGGGTCGTTTGTTGATGTCGGGGCCAACATCGGCATCTACACCGCCTGGGCCTCGCGCCTGGTGGGCGCCGAAGGCCGCGTGCTCGCCTTCGAACCCGTGCCGGCCACCCGGCGCGATCTGGAAAGTGTGATCACGGTAAATAATCTCAGCAACGTCACGGTGGTGCCGAAAGCTCTCGGAGAGGAGTCCGGCGAGATTGCGCTGTGGGTGACGCCCCATGCCTCCGGACTCACCACCGCCCTGCCGCCAATCGGGGCATCCACGGCACAGCGCGTTGATGTCCCTGTCGCAAGACTGGATGACGAAATAGCGGCCAGCGGAATTGCCGATCCGGCACTGGTCAAGATTGATGTGGAGGGCCTCGAGATGTCCGTGCTGCGGGGCGCACCGCGGATGCTGGCCGCTATCCGACCGCCTGCCGTGGTCTTCGAAACTGACGCCAGCCATCTGGCGCGGGCCGGGGTCCGCTTCAGCGAGGTCGTCACCTGGTTTGAAAGCGAGTTTGGTTTCCGGCTCTTTGCCTTGCTGCCGGCGGGCCTGCAGCCCATTGGCCGTGACAGTGACCAGCCCCCGGCCGGCAACACCCTGGCGCTGCACCCGGAAAAGCACCGCGTGGCCTTCGAGCGCCTGCGGCATTACCGCTTTCGCCGGAACCAGTCCTGCTAGTGGCTACCATTCCTGAAGCGGGCCGCCAACGTGTCCTGCTCGTTGGCCAGGCGGTTTACGACTCCGTCGTCGACTCCTATCGCCGGGCACTGTCCCCCTATTACGACGTGGAAGTCTGCGATCCCTACGCCGTGCTCGGGCCACTGGGCGACCGGCTTGGGCACGTCTGGGCGGGGAGAGCGGCTGAGGCCACCAAGTTGTTGTCCCGGGCCTTCTTTCGCGAGCCGCTGGCCCTGTCCGAAGCGCGGCTCAAACGGGTGGCGAAGTCGTTCGCCCCCGATCTCGTTCTGGTTACCTGCATCGGCGACCTGCGCCCCGATGTGGTTGCTGGCTTGCGTGGTGGCAACAGTCAGGCAAAGGTCTTCGGCGTGTACTCCGACGCCATCGTGAACTTTGGTCGCGCGTACTTTTTTGCCTCGGACTACGACACCCTGTTTTTCAAGGACCACTACATCATCGATAAGCTCCGCACCAAGCTGGGCTGGAAGCACGTCTACTATCTGCCCCAGGCCTGCGACCGCCAGCTGCACCGGCCTGTGCCGCTGACGCCGGAAGATCTCGACCGGTATGGTTGCGACATAGCCCTCGCCGGCAACCCCTATCTTTTTCGTAATGAGAGCCTCCGCCCGCTGATCGGGCGCAACATGAAGATCTGGGGGCCGCCACCGCCGGTGTGGGTGCAGCACCCGGCGACCATCCATTTCACGGGCCGCTACGTGAGCGGCGTGGAAAAGTGCAAGGCCATGCTGGCGACCAAGATTGCCCTCAACCAGAATCACTACGCGGAGATTGCGGGTACCAACAAGAGGACTTTCGAAGTGGCCGCCATTGGAGCCTTTCAGCTGACCGACACGCCGGCCCTGCGGGATGTCTTCGACCCGGAGACCGAGGTTGCCTACTTTGATACCCAGCAGGAACTGCTCGAGCAGATTGACCACTTTCTGGGCGCTCCGGAGCAGCGGGCCGCGATGGCTGCCCGGGCCCAGCGGCGGGCGCACGCCGAGCACACGTACGAGCATCGGTGGACGGCCCACCTGGAGAGGCTGGGGCTGCGGCCACCGCCTGACTTTCCTGTGCAGCCAGAATCACTGAAAGTCCGGGCGTACTAGCCCGCTCTCACGTCCATGTGCGGGATTGTGTCTCTCTGGGATCCGTCGATCACCGGGCCTGAACGTCACCGGCTTGCCGGGCGCCTCAGTCAGGCGTTGTTTCACCGGGGGCCCGACGGGGGTGGTCAATGGGACGCGCAGGACGCGTCCGTTCCCCTGGTCATTGGCCACCGGCGTCTGGCTATTCGCGGGCTTGGCGAGCAGGGTGCCCAGCCCATGCAGGGCACGCACAGCGTGCTGTCTTTCAATGGCGAACTGTTTGGCGTGGCGGGAGTGCGCAGGGATCTGCTGGCGAAAGGCGTGGTCCTGCGGGGTTCCAGTGACACGGAAATTCTCCTGTGTGCCCTTGAGCAGTGGGGAATTCCCGGTGCGCTGGCGCGCCTGCAGGGCCAGTTCGCCTTCGTGTGGTGGACCCACGCCGAACAGAAGTTGTATCTGGTCCGGGACCGGGTCGGCATCCGGCCACTTTACTGGGCGCAGGTGGGGTCCCGGCTAGCCGTGGCTTCCGAGCAAAAGGCCCTGTTGCTGCTGCCTTGGGTCGACGCGTCCCCCGCCATCGACCCCATGCGGCGCTTCCTGGCGATGGGCCGCACGGACGACGTGCCCTTCGACACCCTGCTGGCGGGTGTCCGTAGTCTGCCTGCCGGACATTGGGCGTGCTGGGACGGTTCGGCACTGCACATTGCCCGTTACGACCGCATCGATGCGGCGCCGCCTGTGGCGTCCATTGACCAGCTGAGGCTTGAACTGGTTCGGGCCGTCGACGAGCAGCTGGTGTCCGACGTGCCGATCGGCGCCACGGTCTCGGGCGGGCTGGACTCGTCCACCGTGGTGGCTCTGGCTGACCAGGCGCGAGTGACTCGCAGTGACACCACCACGCTGCATCTATTTGCCTATCACGACGAGCGCGCTGAGCAGGATGAAAGCCTGTACCAGAAGGCGGTCATCAAGGCCGTACGGAGCCCAAGCCAGGCTCACTGGGTTTCGTCAAGTCCGGAACTCCTGGCGCAGCGTTTTGCACGCTACGTCCACCATCAGGAAGAACCCTACGGAGACGTGTCGAGCTACGCGGAGTTCTGTCTGGCGGAAGAGGCGCACAGCCACGGTGTCAAGGTTCTGCTCAGCGGCCTCGGTGGCGACGAGGTCTTTGTGGGGTACGTCTCGTTCTTCGGTCCGCTCGTTCTTGACCTGTTGCGCAAGGGGGACTTTGCAGCGCTGCGGCAGACGGCCCTGGTGGCACCGGAAGTGTTCGGCCGCCCGGGGACTGCCTGGCTGCCGTTTGCCGCGGCCGCTTATCACGCGTTGCCGGCGCGCCTGCGCAATGCCTGGTCGGCCTTGCGCAATGCCCGGTCTGCTGGACTGCGCACCGTGGACGTACTGGCGGGTGGGGCAGACGCCTGGCGAACCTGGCACCGGCACGACGGCAGGGGTCCGACCAACGCGGCCCTGCGGGGCGCGGTGGAGTCCTGGTGTATTCCCCGCTACCTCCTCCACAGCGATCGCATGGGACTGGCCCACGGTGTGGAAGGTCGCGTGCCCTTGCTGGACGATGGGGTTATCCGCACCGCGTTTGGCATCCCGCCTGCGCAGCGGGTGGGAGTGCATGGCCTGAAAGCCAGTCTGCGGCGGGCGGTCGGCGACCTGCTGCCCCGCGCCGTTGCGGAACGACGCTGGAAGCTCGGGTTTCATGCGCCGCTCAATGCCTATGTAAAGGCCCTCGAAGAGCCCTTGCGCGCGGGGCATCAGCTCACCTGCGAGATTCTCGGTGGTGGACCCGGATGGGACACACTGCCTCCTTCAGCACGCTGGACCTGGGGTGCCCTCGGGTCATACCTCCGCTGGGCCCGGGCACAGCAGGCCGCATAGGGACACGCTATGGTCGCATCAGTTGGAGTCATTGGGGCGGGGGTCATCTCCCGCACTGTTCACCTGCCCGTGCTGACGGCGATGACGGAGGCGCGGGTCGCGTGGGTAGCGGATGCCAACGATGCACAGGCAGCCGCCGTGGCTGCCGCCTTTGACGTGCCTCACGCACCGATCGCCACGCTCACCTCAGCTCTCGGCACCTGCGACGCTGTCCTGCTGGCGATCCCCATTGGCGTCCGGGCCGCTTATCTCCAGGAACTGGCCCGCCAGAACGTCGCGGTGCTCGTTGAAAAGCCCTTTGCCAGGAATCGTCGCGAGTTCGACGAGAATATCGCCCTCTTTCCCGAGCACCGCATTGCCTGCGGGTTCATGCGCCGCGCTTACGACTCAACGCTGCAGATGCAGCGGATCCTCCGGGAGGGCTGGTTCGGCCAGCCGTTGCGGGTGCGAATTTCGGAGGGTGGCCGCACGACGCGGACGGGCGCTGACCGGAGCTACTTTGACGATCCTGCCGCCGGGGGTGGGGGCATCCTGCTGGAACTCGGGTGCCACGCGCTCGACGTCGTGTTGTACCTGCTGGCGACGGAGGACCATGAGATCGTCAGCCAGCGAATGATTCTTGACGGCCATGCGGACCGGAAGGCTGAGGCCGAAGTTCTTCTTTATCCCGGATCCGGTCGGGGCGGTCAGCCGGTCGTACTCAACTATGTGTTCAGCTGGCTGGACTCCCAGGAGAACTACATCGATTTTGAGTTTCCGACGGCCCGGGTCCGCTTCGGGACGCAACCCGATGCGACGGTGCTCGTGTACGGGAAGAGCTCGGCCGCGAAAGGTCTGGAGTTTCTGCCCTCGGCAGGGGGTGTCTCCACAACCAATCAGGCCTTTTACAGGGAATGGCGGTGGTTGCTGGAGGGCCTGGCTACCGGGGTCCCTTCGCCCGTCGCTGCCCGCACGTGCCTGCGGGTCACCTCGCTGGTGGAGGATCTTTACGCTGTGGCCAGGCAATCCGCATGAAGATCGCCGTCCTCGGGGCCAATGGTCAGGTCGGGGCTGAAGTCAGTCTGCTGCTCAGCCGGACGGCCGGTATTGAGGTGGTGCCTGTCTGCCGGAATCGTTCCGGCTCCGCGTTCCTGCGGGCGCACGGCCTTCGTTGCCGGCACGGGCTGGCCGCTGATCCTGTCGAGGCGCGGGGTCTGCTGGGTGATTGCGATGTGATCGCCAACTTCGCGCTGGCGCTCGGGAGACCGCGCGAGGCCCGGGAGGCGAATCGCCGCCTGATCGAAGCTGCCGCCGCCGCTGCGAAACCTGGCAGCCGGATAGTCTTCTTCAGCACGCTTGCCGTGTACAACGATTTTGTGGAGGCGGGCACACCGCCGGCCAGCACGGCCTACGGCAAGGAAAAGCTCCGTGGGGAGCGTGAAGCGATGCGCGCCGGTCGTCGCCTTGGCCATGAGACCTGGGTGTTGCGCCTGGGCCATGTGTACGGTCAGCTCCAGGGCATTCGGGCCCAAATGAGGAATCTGGTGTGTTCCGGCCCGGTGGTCGTCCCGCGCGGCGGTTCGCTCGGCTCCAACGTCACTCACACGGTCACGATCGTCGATGCGCTGCTGAAAATTGGTCAGGGTAAGGAGAACCCCGGCGTCTACGATTTGCTGTCCTTTCCTTCCTGGTCATGGAACGACGTGCTGCTCCATGAGGCGCGGACCGCCGGCGTTGACCTGCAACGAGCCTCGCCCGACACCGATCCCTTTGATTCGGCCCGGATGGGAGTGACCGGGCGTGTTCGTCAGGAATTGCGACGACGGGTCGGTGCTCTTCTGGGGTCGCCGAGGGTGCGGGAAATTGGCCTCACCTGGATCGCGTACCTGCCGGAGGCGATCAACCTCCAGTTGCAGTCCCGCCATTTCCGACGCCGGGCGGTCAGCGATATTGCCCGATTGAATCATCGGCCCGTCTCACATCAAGCCTTTGGTATTCCCCCAGTCAACGCTACTGAGCTGGTGTCACTCACGCCGACGATGGAACTGCTGCTGAACGGGAAGGGCGACGTTCCACTACTCGAAGGCGGAGCGTTCCAGCCCGACCTCCCGCTGTACCCGAATGCCTAAGCGGCTGATCCTCTGCTTCGCCAGCTGGTACCTGCCAGGATTCTATGCCGGCGGTCCCGTGCGCAGCCTGGCCAGGTTGTGCGAATGGTTGCAGGATGACTTCGAGTTCCGGGTGGTGACCCGGGACCGGGACCTGGGCTGCGACGAGCCGTATCCCGGGAGGGCCGACGGTCAATGGTATCCGGAAGGGGAGGCTCTCGTGACCTACGTGTCGCCGCCGCACTGGCTGCCATTGCGATTCCTGCGCCTCGTGAAGAGCTGTCGTCCTGATCTCCTCTACTTCCACAGCTTCCTGGATCCGGCGCTCGTCATCACGCCGCTGCTGCTGCGCAGACTGGGATTAATCCCACCGACGATTCCTGTCCTGATCGCTCCCCGCGGTGAGTTCTCCCCCGGCGCGCTCCGGTTGAAAAGTGGGCGCAAAAAGGCCTGGTTTGCCCTTGCCCGCCTCCTCGGTGTCTATCGAAATGTGGTCTGGCAGGCCACCGACGACAAGGAGGTCGTCCTTATCCGGGCGCATTGGGGCGACAAGGTTCGCGTCC
>Ga0163148_10004696_pt1 | contig 14122 bp, 10 predicted proteins | sample OliLakLV19MP7P2_FD_148606 | JGI IMG/M metagenome (GOLD analysis project Ga0163148, IMG submission 148606) | Freshwater microbial mat bacterial communities from Lake Vanda, McMurdo Dry Valleys, Antarctica- Oligotrophic Lake LV.19.MP7.P2 | ecosystem: Environmental > Aquatic > Freshwater > Lake >...
CAGCTACCTTGCGACGATCCTAATAGAATTTAGCTTATTCGAGATTAACTGTGCTCTATTATTAGGTTAATGACACTCCACTAATAGTAGCCTAAGATTGATTGACAAAGGTGGCCCGCCACTAACCAAAAGAGTCTACTGGCCCACAAAGTTGTCAAAATTGAACATAAAGTGAGACCCAGTTTCATAAGACTCCCACACTAGTGACTGAGGCTGGCCCATACACAAAAGCGTCGCAGACGCATCAGAACCCATCTGATGGCATGTGTGCAAACATTCCCTACCAGCAACTGCTGAAAAGAAGCTCACATCATCATTATATTTTGTGCTGCTCGGTAGAACAAGACACCACATGTTCAAAAACCAAGTTAGTCCATTAGCTAAAAGTTTGGCAAATAGAAGTCACTCTGACTTGAAGAGCCACAGAGATGTGGTGCCATCGTGAGCTCACCGTGAATGTTTTGATGAAGTTGTCAAATCATTTCAGATTGGTTTGATAAGCTCACAACATTTCTTTATCGACTTCACCATGGCTTCTGCAGTTGCATCCAATGTCCACAGGAAATGTCCCTCCAAATTTGCCTGCCAAAGATGAGCTGTAGTCCATCAAAGTTTGCTGAACATGCAACTCAAAACAACCACATTGCAATTGGCAATCTAGAAATGCCAACCACGTCTTGCTGATTGCTAGCATTCTGGGGACCACATGCTACTCTTTTTTTTTGGAACTGTTTTTGCCAATGAACTTGGAATGTGTCAAGGTATTCTGATAGGCTGCATGTGCAGCCTTAGCCAGATGATTGCACTGAAGGGTGCCTCTGCAGTCTGCGGCACAGTTCTGCAACTGCAGCTGCTAGCACCCAGAGTGACAACGATCTCAAAGGATCAATGACACAAAATGGTGTTTCATTTGATTGCCAATGTTGTGGCCAATGTCTGTTTGATTTTTGAACAACTTAAAGGAGGGGATTTACAAAGGGGCCACTTCTGCATTTTTTTCGCAAACAGCACATGCTAGACAATTTGTCAAGTTCAGCTAGGAGCCAAAAATGTCACATCAAAATGCATAACAGAACATGCTAGTACAAATGTGCACAAAATCTCACTTCAAAAGACATTTTCAACCTATGCTATGAGTTCTTACAGACATGGAATGATCATTTGACACATGACACAGAAGCTGTTTCAAGTTTCCATGCTTCAGGTGCAAAGCGCAGGCGGGGAGCGACAAGCGAAGCGAGGAGTGAGCCAACTGGCCATGCCACACATCTGCTTCTCCATCAAGACATGCTTTGTTGCACCCCTTCTTTGCCTGTAGCTCCTGAAATCAAACTGCTTTGCAGACAATTTTGATCAGTGTGGTGTGACAGGGGGCCCTTTTTGTTGCAAAAGAAACAGCACCTTTGTTTGTTCTTGTCATTTGGGGATGTGTCCTTTCATTCATCCTCTCCTCATCTTTCAGCAAAGAATTCTTTTGGGGTGTGGCTTGCATGTTTCAGTTGGTGTTTGTTCAACAATGGCTAGTAGCAGAACAAAATGAAGTTTCTTCGGTGGAGAGGTGATGTTTCCCATGTTTCTACTACTCTCTAGTAGGGTTAGAGGTACATCCAAGTTGAAGTTTGGATCGGCAAGGTGGAGACCACAACACCTTCCTCATTCATTCACTTATTCTCTCATGACCATGGAAAGGAGTCCATCGCAACAGCTTCCCCAACTATTATTCTTCTAGCTAGCTAGCTAGTTTAGGTTCTTGTGATCAACTATTATTAATTAGTCTAAGAGCAACTACCAGGCACGATTATGGTTAATGGACGACAGTAGCAACAATAGGTTCTCCAAGTGCTATAGTTGACTAGTCCATCGCCGACAACAGCTTCTCCAACCGATTGGTACAGCATCTCCAACCTATTGATTCTCCAACGACGACATCAGCCTCTCCAAGGGCATGGCCGTTTGGTGAAGTGATTTGTGTGGTTAATTCCGTTAACGAACGAGACCACTGCCTGCTAAATAGTCCATCGACGACAACAGCATCTCCAACTGCTGCAGTGGCTGCTAGCTACTACGAAAAACAATCCCGGCAGACTCGAGCTAATACGCAGCTTGTCCCGACTGACTCGGCTTTGAGGAAGCTACTACGAAGCTGCCCGACAGACTCGGCGTTGTTTCATTCATTCTGCTCAAGCCGTTGAATACCCAACAAGAGACCATACAGACGATCGTCCAGTCCATAGTCTACACTACCGGTAGACGACACAACTTACTAGTACACTCCTGCAAGTACTCTGGATTATTGGTTTAACACGGGAAAGTGCACTGCTTGTACTTGGATGTTTGGCTTACTTCAGGATATACCATGCGCTATTCTTTCCGATTCGCGGTTTTACTGGGTGGCTGTTGCCTGTCGGCTATTTGTCATGGCTTTGCCATTCAACAAGAACGATGGATGTTTCAAGGCCATCCAATTGCCTATGATCTGGCAACCCCAACTACTGCTACTACGACTTCTCCAAAAAAGACACAACCCATGCTCTTGTTAAATGGATTTGGAGTGGGATCCTTTCATCAACATCGCCTTATGGAACAGTTGCAAGGACAAGCCACGGATCGTATTATCTATACCATGGACTATTTGGGTCAAGGACGATCATGGCCTGAGAACTGTGAAGATGGCATGTCCCCATCCGAAAAAGGGCTGATCTATTCAGGGGACATGTAAGTGACGAACTCGCCGATTGAATTCGAATCATATCTTTGTCAGCTCAAGCTCACAGGCTGCTGGCGCAAATTCTTTTGTTTGTTTAGGTGGGTGAACCAAGCCATTCAGTTTATTGAGCAAGTGGTTCTTCCGCAGCATGTCTCGGGCACCAAAGTTCACTTGGTTGGGAATAGTGTGGGTGGGCATCTGGCAGTGTTTCTGGCAGCACTGAGACCTGATTTGATAGAAAGTGTGTGCTTGCTCAATGCTACACCAGTATGGGGCCTCAATTTGCCAGGATGGTAAGTGCTGTTGTGCGTTGGAAGCTTGCTCAATGCCACACGTTTTCCAACACGCTGCCATTTGTTTCAACAGGTCTGGGGAGCTTCCTGCACCCTTGGTTCCTAAAATAGTTGGACGGTATCTGTTTGATAGAATGAGGGACTTGAACACCATCAGAAAGTTCCTAGACAACTCATATGCCAACCGTGCAGCCTTTGATGAAGAGCTTGTCCAGCAAATCAGAGACTGCACAGAAGGATCAGGTGGGCATGCAGCTTTTGCCTCCATCTTGTGGTCCCCTCCTGTTGGTTCTGTCAAAGTAAGATACTGTTTCCTCTATCAGATTATATGATGACTAGCATGTGTGCTAACGCAGCCTTATTATTTCCCAACTTGCAGGAGGGGGAAGCCAAGAAGGGTTTCTATGATTGTCTGGCTGCTCTGGACTGTGATGTTCTTATTGTCTTCGGGAAAGATGACCCATGGTGCAAACCAGCCTTTGCCAAGAAGATGTTACAATCTCTGGATTCTCGTCACCCTGATAGAGTCCATAGATATGTGGAGCTTTCCAATGTGGGCCATTGCCCGAACCATGAGGCACCACAAGCTGTAGCCCATCTGCTGAGTGTCTGGGCTGGAGTAGCAAGTGAGGAGCGACAGAGCGCCTGTCTTATGGAAGGAAAGATGGTCTTGAAAGAAAAGTGGGGGGAGATAACTGCAGAAGAAAGGCAATCTGATCAAATTCAAGTCAGCTTCATAGACCAGCTTGCTACTGTGTTTGTTGGATGAGCTTCATGGAAAGCATGTTGAAAGACTTTGTTGTTCCATTGTCGACAACGCGTCCAGAATATGCGGCGGATGCGGGATTGAGCCACCCCAACGAAGAATGAGTGCTGGTGCTAGTGAGGCTCAATAATAATACGGATTCTTGGCTATTGATCTATTAGTTGTCCCGTGTCTTCAGATAGCGGCGCATGGCGGGCGTAGACATAGATGTCTTCCCTGGAGAAGTTGCACGCATTGCCAATGTTGCCCAGTCCCTACCTTTACATATTTTTATACCTCAGAGGTTTTGGCAACACTGTGGGCCTCTCCGTCTGGCAGAAGGTGGATTCATGAGTTGGATTGGATGCTTGAGGGCATGCAGACAGGATAGATAGTTTGGTAGAAGTGATCTTTATTTAGCTTAGCATTCCTAGGGTGCCCCCCACTGAGCTGTGGGGGCACATCCTTTGGGGTGGCTTCCCAAAACGGGGGGCATGCCTAGTCACACCAGAAGAGATTTACCAATGCCAATGTCATTTTTGTTCAGACAAATTGTTGTTGTCTTTCAAACCCAAAAACTTGAAGACAGAAATGTTGTAGCCTTCACTGTGCTTTCAGAGCCAAGACAACACAAGGGCTTTACAAAATAATTGTGAACATGATGCCTGACAATGTCTGTCTGTTTCTTGTCTTCTAGTCAACTCTGTGGGACAAACAAAGATGTGCTCACGGTCTTTTTCTTTTGACTTGGTTGTGTGCAACTGCCATCTTATGAAAGAAGCAAACCAAGACGCATTTGAATCACAGATAAAGACATGCAAGGAACATTGATTTGCCAGCACCCAAGCCATGTCACATCCTTGCTCAGAGCTTGCAGTTCATTCGTCATGACAGACCTGCAAACCAAAAGTTGTCTCATTGAAGCAAACATGTCCCCACAAAATTAATCTAAAAGTCTCACAATTTTGTTGTTCCCAATGCATTTGTTTTCCCTCACCACACTTTCGCACTCTGGGCCATGTTTTTGCATGACTCTTTCGTGAACATCCAATGCACCTGATTTTGTGTCACCAAAGCCATGCAAAGCTAACAGCATGTGCTTTAACTCAATCCACACACCAGCACCAGATCGACTTAGTGAAAATCAATTGTTGTTGAATGAGTTGATTGCACAGCACCAGTGCTTCAATGTGCAGCGTGGCCACACAAGGACAAGATGGTGGAGCTGGAGACCTCCGCTATAAAGATTTTTTTGAAAACTTGTCACTCCACCACAAACATTTGCAAGACTGTGTAGAATTTGCACCAGAAGGGGGGGGGGGCACCCTTGACAATCTGTTTTTGTGTCACATTCTTCAGTCATCCATTTCATTCCAACTACTTTGACACAGAGACAAGCAGCATTGAAGCAATTGTTTGTCTGAAAATGCACAAATCTGAATGAGATTCAAGAGGATGAACAATTTCTAGCGGCTGCAAGTTGCAAAGCATCATGAGCAATGTTGGTTGAAACAGCTGTTGAAGCACACACAAGTCAGACTGACAACAGACGTCAGTTGCAATCTTGATCAGTCAAGTCAGTGGTGCTTTGTTCAGTTGTGGCAGTTGCATGCAAACCAGCTCTTGTGTGATGCATGTTGCAAGTTGGAGTGCACATCAGTTGACCCCAGACAGGTTTTGTCAGTTGAAGAAGGCACTGACTAAATGAGTTTGTCATTGTGGATTCCAACTGACATTTGAGTTGTCACCAGCATGAGCAAATGCAGTGATGCATTTCAAAGCGTGATGATGTGGGAATTGTCAGGAGCGTTGCTCATAATGCCAAAAGAGCCCTTAAAATAGAGCACAGTTCAAGACTCCCCCCTAAGTTTAGGGGAGAGTTTCAAAATGCACTCCAAACTCTGCTCCAACTCAGGGGAGAGTTTCAAAACTCTCCCCTGATTTAGGGGAGAGTTTTGAACATGAATAAAAAAATGTCACAGTTCTTTCATGTCAAATGACTCTCCCCTAAAACTCTCCCCTATTTCAGGGGAGAGTTTTGAACTCTCCCCTAAGATAGGGGAGAGTCTCAGACTCTCCCCCAATCCTTGACTCTCCCCTGATTTAGGGGATCCACTGTCAAATGCTGTCTTGTTAAAATGACCAACGCTCCAGTTGGAGTGCACACCAGGTTTGAGCACAATTTGAGTGCTAGTAGAGTGTGCATTGGTTGGAGTTGACACAGTGAGTTTTGTCTCGAATGAGCAAATTTTTAAGGTCAAAAGCCATCCAATGGGGGGGGGGGATACCCCCCCAGTAGCTTCGCCTTTGGCGGCTACATTTTTGAGTTGAGGGGGGCACCCCCATTTCACTCGTCGGCGGCGTAGAAATCTACTGGATGCCGGACCGCCTCAGTGGAGCCTGCAAATGTTCAATCGCCCCTGCTGCGAGCCCATCCCCTCCCCCGATTTTCAAATTATTTTCGGGTTTTGAGGTGAAGCGGCCGCACGCGCGCTGCTTTTCAAATTATTCTATTTCGCACTGTGGAGCATGTTTCCATGCATAATATTTCTTGCGTCTATTATACTGGACGAAACATTTTACATTCATTATACTTTTGACTATAAATTAGTATTCAAAACATGGCTCCAGCCAAGCGATCTGCGGATGAGAAAGATTGCGCTTTTGATTCTCGCCCCCCGCGTCGTAGTCGCCGAACTCCCAAACCGAGAGATTTCTATTTGAAGCAAGTGTTGACTGCTGATGGTGTTATAGAGTGGACGACGGAGGAAATCCGTGGACTTAATCAACCGGGCGAACACAAATTGGCAGAGGAGCAACGTGCCGAAAAGCAAGGCTTTGCACTTTATCACAAGCATTTGGTACCGGCTGGCTGGACCCACATAAAGCGGCCAGGTCTCGGCTCTAGCTACATCTATGTAGCACCAGGCACCCCAACAGAGAAGGAAGAAAAGGGAGTCAACATGTTTGTTTCGTACGAGGACATTTTTTACCAATACGAAAAAGATGGGCAAACAATGGAAACAATTCTTACCCGGTGTGGCCGGAAGAGCAATACAGGTAGCAGGGGCGGCTCCCCTGCACCTGGCATCAGGGGCAACCCGAATGTTGATGCCGCCTCACGCATAGTTACACCTGCTGCAGATGTTGCAGTCAAGAGAGAGGAAGATACGCCAATCTCCCATACTGTAGCTGCAGTTTCCGCCGCCGCTACAAACCAAGAAGAGCCCTTTCGTTTGAATCATCATAGTGTACGCAATGTCCCACCAGTTATTGCCCCGACCGCATCCGAAGCAGCATCAATCCAACGCGAACAAGATAACACCAATCTACATCAAAACAATATTACACCTCGAACTGCATCCGCCGCTACCCGTGCCATTAAGCAAGAAGATACACCCGCGGAAGATGCCACCAATCTACATCAAAACGATGTTACTCCTCGAACTGCATCCGCCGCCACCCGTGCCATTAAGCAAGAAGATACATCCGCGGAGGCCAGTACTCGGGAACGAAATGAAGAGATAGTTTTAAGTTCTGATAGCGAAGACGACGACGAGGAGGGACAACGACCTGAAGTAGTCACTGTTCGTAGTAGTACGATCGAAGTTAGCCTTGCAAATTCCAATGATGACGTTGATGGCGAAGAAGAGGCAGAACACCGCATTCGACAACTGCGTGATTGGATCATGAAGGATGTAATTGGTCACGATCCTGTACAAAAGGTAATCGAAAGCTATGCTCGAGAACTCTACAAAGAGGGCTATCATTCCATCCAAATGGTCAGAGCTTTTTTGCAAGAGAATGAGGTCATGGCGTATCCATGGATGGCCCCACTTCACAAACGACGATTCTTGGCTTGTATCAGAGACGGATGGTAGTCCTCTACGGGAGCAGCTGCTGGGGCTACGACAGAGCCATCTAGAACCAAAATGTATGGACCGCGTGTATTGAATTCCTTAAGATTTATTCTTCTCTTTGTTGACCCTGCGACACGAGGATGTTGCAACTTCCCGGATCGAGTCACGTTCTACTCATGCAGGTAGGAAGGACCTGGGATGGATCAGCGGATGGGCGGTGCCCAAAGCTGTCCCTATGTGTATAGTATTTATCAGTTTCCAGTGACGCGTCAGCCTCTTTTCGCACTCGTAAGCAATATGTAGACCAATTGCGTTGCCATTTCATTGTTTCTCTATCTTGTGGATTGTTCGCAACCTGCATTTGCATTCTCCAGCATACAAAAAGCCCAAACAGACTCACTACAAAGGCTGTGTAGTGGTAAAACTGTGGCGCCTTCATGAGAAAAGAACACCCGTGAGTGATGGGTGGCCAATTTCAAACCAATGCTTACCAGCCAATTGTAGAATGGTGTTCACCTCGTACCAATCACTCATTCTGTTTCAATCCAAAATGAAACTGCTTGGCCTGGAGGCACTCAACGCCTTCCCTGAACTCATCGTAAAGGCTGGAAACCAGCATCTTCGTGTGTTAGGGTTGCTGAGAACTGGAAACTGCTATTTTAGCAGCTCGCAGCTTGTTGTAGAAATATAATCACTCGCCCCAAGTAGCATTAGCTACGCATTGCCACTTTTCTTCTTTGGGCAGCAAAAACAAAAGCCACACTTTGGTTCCATCCAGACCCCGCCGTCATTCCACACGCATTGTATCGGAAAGTCACTTTATATCGTACCAGCCCTGGAAGGGATCCGAAAACAAGGGAAACTTCAAGTGCATTTCCCGCAGATGTGCCACATTGGAATCCCAGTTGCCAAACCCAGATTTCTGTGGTTGTTGTTGCAGCTGCTTGGCGAATCGTAGTACCACTGTTGCTGTTCCTGTCACCGATGCGAATCAGATTTCATCCGTACAACAAAATCATAAAAAGGCATCGTGGCAGCCGGATGTAGCTGCTGGATCTCTTTCTGAAAAAGAACCAACTGATTTTCGGATTGGTTTCTATGATGGACTGGAGTTCTTCCGATACTACTATGGAAGAACCAGCATCGTCCAGAAGCCAAAGTTTGACTTCTTCTGTTATTAATGCTTTCAATCGACAAAGTGCTTGCTCGACGTCATTGCTTTATTCCATGACAGTTTCTACTTCCTTAAAAAACGAAGCATCCTGGTCGTCTCGATTGTTGTTTGTTTCGTCTGTATTAATTGTTGTGGAACTGAGCCGACTCCATTCTCAACAGCAAGCAATAGCTCGGACAATCGATCGATCATCATGTCGTGGCTGCTACTGCGTCATCTGAGTTACACAGTGATGGCGGTGTGGTAGATAGTACTGATACTAATACACGATCATGGCGCCGCTGCATGCTGCCTTGATACTCGATTCTCTCATTTTCTTCGATATTACTGTTTTGTACAGTACGGTGCTTCACGATGTATGATGGATGACACACGAATCAATGAATCCAGAAAAAAACCGAACCCTCATTTATTTATGAGGTTAGTGTGCGTGCCAAAGCAAATTTCATGATTGTGACCTGGATCCTTGATGTGCGAAAACCGCGATGTCAATGAATCCATGCAGGATTTGACAACCAACTCAGATCCAAACGTAAGATGCAAACAGGAGTTGGCCGCTTTCATCCATTTCTTCAGCTATCCAAATCGGTCTCTCTCCCCTGCCATGCAAGTTACATCATTCCTCTTGAGATTTGTTGGCATTCTTTCGTTCGGTCTTTTCCTTTCCACAACAAGTTTGAGCCCTACCACCATTACTACTACAAGCATGTCGGCAGCCGCCAAAGCGATCTTGGCCTTGAACACGAAATGCATTGTTAAAGGAGAATTCCTTTTGGACTTTCAAAAAGCCTTGTGTTCCAATGCGGTTCAAACACTCGAGGAACCAGGATGTTTGCAAATTGTAGTGGGCAAAGACGCCAACTTGCCGGATAAGAATGTATTTTACGTCCACGATCAATTTGTCGATTTGCAAGCCTATCAAGAACACGAAGGATTGCCACATTTTCGAGACTTTCTGGAAAGGGTGCGACCCATGTTAGAGGCACCACCTGTATCCAACAAATTGCTATTGCACAAAGACGATAATAATGGCGACTCGACAGCATCTTCTGCTATTCAGAAACCATCACCTCCCACCACCTACTGCCTCAATGTTGAATCTGTAATCAAACCCCATCTTCGTGACGATTTTGTCCAACTCCTTACCAACCATGCCATTCACAGTCGATCCGAACCTGCCTGTTTGCAATTTGATTGGGGAGAATCTTTGGATGCGCCCAATTCCTTTTATATGCACGAAGAGTATACGGATTTGGCCGGCTTTCAAGCGCACACGGTATCGCCGCATTTTGCACGATTTGTCAAGTTTAACAAGGAACAAGAACCCTATGAAATACCTCAGGTGGTCGATTTTTATGAGACCATTCCAATACAGTAGTACAGTATATCGAGTAAACTAGGGATCTCTCTACGAAGACTGAAAGACCAGTGACAGGGAGATTGGATTATATATCTTACTATACAGAAAAAATACCTAAAGAATGAACCAATTCATAAGAGTGCATGCTGCCCTGGGACGGGCAGTTACTATCACGATCATTATTTTAACAAAAAATATACTTTGCCAGTAAACGAGCTGTGTTGTGATCGTGAATGATTCTTACCATCCCGTCCAGCAAGAAAGATTATTGGAAGACCCGTACCATAGCTACTAGTACAGTAGACATAAGTCATAGAGTTTGCAGCTAGCTAAGCCGACCATAAATCCCATAGAAAATAAAGGACGTGCATGTCCTCCTCGCAAATGGAATGCTCCCGGTTGTCGTCTTTGGTTCCGTTCTTGCCTGAGCGGTCGCCATGCATTGCCGCTTCCCTCTGTAGAACGGCTCGGCATTGTTGTAGTAATATTTGTCATCTCTTCACAAACTGCCCTCTATATCAGTGTGCCATAAACTGTACGTATCAGCGAGCCATGGATAGATACACAGTCAAAACGTCCACCCATCTAGCTAGATAGCCATTTCGCTCAATGCTTTCATTGTCGCGGAGAAATTTTAAATGTTATACGAGGCTCTTGTTGACAAACTCGACAAAGGAAGTGATTCGATCCTGCATTTGTTGGTCTTCTTGTTTTTGAATGGCAGGCACGGCGTCCCCTTTCTCTTCCATCTTCGTCGTGTCGTTGCTGTTGTTGGGTGGAAGAAATATTAAAATGGAAACTCGCTTGGTTCCCATGGCCTTTCCTAATTCGTGCGAAGCTCGTCCCGGAAGCAACAATATAGGTATGTCGCGACTATTATTTGGCGATTGTTGTTGCTTCCATTGATGTACCATGACGGGGACATGAGACAGCATAGTGGGAGGATACATGTCTCGTGCCAATACAATCAAGGACGGAATTATTATAGGCCCGTCTTGTTGGTTGTCCGAACCAATATCTTTATTGCAAGACGCACGCAATAATCGTTCCAAAATGCGCGTACATTGATTGGTTCCCACGACCATTCGATGTTTCCATGTAGGACCAACATCCTTCTTGGGCACGATTTTCCCCTTTGCTTTTGATTTTGCCTTTTCTTCGAGTTGTGTTTGAATTTGTCGCTTCATGGTTGCATAGGTTTGGGGTCCTTGTCCCTTCTTTTTCGTCTGAGTTTTGGGATTGAAAAATTGCAGGACTTCCTTTTCCAATCGATCCAGAAAGACTTCCTTGTCATGAACCGATGCCACCTTGGTACGAATGACACTGCCACGACCATAAGGCGAAGACACGGCCGCCAACGATTCGTTTTCAAGCCAGGAACGGGGATATTCTTTTTGTGGTTGGACTTTGGTTCGTAATGAGGATGATCGTTGGTTCATTTTGATGCAAGAAATTTGCAAATCAAAATATAATAATCAAAATCAAAAAGATCGTCCTGCCTTCACAGACAGAGTTGTGTCTTGAAAGTGATGAATTCAATATAGAGACCTGAAACACTAGTCCATCCGTTGATCCTGGGTGGTCCAAAACCGTTCTGTGTTGGCTTATTTTTTTCGTACCAATCACCTTCCAAGCGACGAAGAAATCTGTGTCATTCTACGAGCAAACGAATAGGTGGCTGCTATAGCTGGTAGCTAGATACTAGCTAGACAAGTACTGTACAACAGGCCAGCTATCTACCATAGTACAACACTACCTCACGCACTTCGTCCGAGTGTCGTGTGCTACTGAACAGTGCTTCGATAACTGCTGGTGGTACCAGTAGCTACTTAGCTACTAGTAGCTGGCTATGTGGACATTTTCGTTATTTGCACGGTTTATCTCCGGTTTATTACACAGCTAAAGCTACTGGTACAAATGATACAGAGCAAGCTACTGCAATGATAGCTTCTAGTACAATTTGCTACATAGAAAGATAGGTGGTTACTTATGCAGAATTCAAATCCATCAATTCCACATTTTGGTGCCAAAAATGGGTTGGGTTTCGTTTTAAACTAGGTTTTTCCAATCTGGGTGCCCGTTTTAACATTGTACTGAACATTCCTGTGAATCTATGGTACCAGTTCTTTGCCATTTTGTTGCGTACAGTTTAACATTGTTCTTTGGTACCAGTTCAAAAAGCACTGGTACTAAACAACGACGTGTAACATTACACAACAAATAGCTTAAGAACTGGTGCTAAAAAAGCACGTAGAGAGTCAGTGCAGCAACTCCACAGCAAAAGCACGTTGAAACTCTACTAGCACAGTTAGCTCTAGCGAAACATAGCTTCTGCACAGTTGGTAGCTAACGTTGCCATCTACTCGAACTGCTGTGGGACCAAATTAAATTACGTGATTGAGGTCTGTAAGGGTCATAAGGCAGCAATCTGATTGGTCGAGACTCAAGTAAGACACACTTATGCTTAGAGGTGTGACATCATCATTTCAAGGAGCCAATCTGCTACTTCTTGCCTTTCGAGCCACCTTTGCTTTATCAAGAGCAATAGAAATGTGGATTCCATGCGCGACAATGACCAAATTGGCCGTCATTTGTAGCTGATCTAGCCACAACAACAACACCAAAATGAGTGGAGGCAACGTCCAGGGGCCACCGGCCAATCCGTGCGCGAAGAGGCCACCTCCGGTCGGTCACAATGTAGAAAACATGGGTCGTCAATCTCAACAAAGGATTGGTAACCAACACAAGAGAAAGTGCAAGCTGGCCTCATCACACACGCCCTAAAGGAGAAAAGGGCAACAACAAACACTTCTGGGCGACATCGCATTTGAAGCCGAGCAAGACTGTGTTGTGTGCAAAGCCAGGGCATTGAAACGGATTGTTTCTACATGCAGAGTTCCCAATAGGTCCCACCACGTCTTGTGTTCCAAAAATGCAAAGACTCATGGTAGAGGAGAGTTGACAGACTCACAGCTTGCCACATTAGAAGACAATCAAAGATTCAAGTCGCTTGCACAACCTGTCACCGCAGCAGAAAAAGCGAGTGCGAAACACTTACCTAGGGACGGTGGCGCGGCTTGCTTCGCTCCACGAAAAGTTACTAAAATGGCGACAACAACAACAAGAACAACAACAACATCCAATGACAGTCAAAAACAGGACTCACAACCCATAAATTTTTGTCAAGTTGTGTCAAAGCTCGCATCCGATCCGGTGTTCATCGACAAACACAAGGCAAAAGCGGCACCATTACCCATGATGGCATTTGCAGAGGAAGCAGCAGACAAGACAATTGTCAAAAAGAAAACAAATGAACATTTTGATGGCCTTGCAATAGAGGTTCCTTCATGTGATGAAGGCTACAACAATCCACAATGCCATTCGATTGTGGGCCAAAAGCTGTTGCATGTCGACTGGACACGAATGTGCGGTTTGCAGGTTCCTTGCCCTGATGGAAGCTGTCAAGGAACACTTGAAAATGATAGGTCCAACTGCTCTAAGAATAAAACTTTATTCCCAATCTTCCATCTGGATGCCCCCCCAACATGGTGTGTCACAATGAAAATGGAATGCTCCTGTTGCCATAGGCCATTCGATTCTAATGATGGAGATGTGTTGGTTAATTTGCCAGACTATGCGGCGGATCAGCATCCGGTGGACACGCAATGTGCTTTTACCAACTATGCCTCACATTTGTCAAGGGCAACTACAGATGTGTTCTCTTCCATCATGCTGACTTATGGAAATGGAGAACTTTGTAGCAAGCTGTTGTGTAACACAATGAACAGGGCTTATGTTCGTCGGCTGAAAGCCTGTTATTCTGTGGCGAAAAAGAATGCGGTGTCGGTCCCTGACTATGTGCCAAAGGATGGCGTTTACATCAAAACATACCCACCACACGGAGACACAATGCGGGACATGTTCCAGGACGCTGCTTGCAGTAAAAAGAATCCATGGCGTGTTAGTGATTTTGAACGGCATAC
>Ga0163148_10004708_pt1 | contig 14098 bp, 28 predicted proteins | sample OliLakLV19MP7P2_FD_148606 | JGI IMG/M metagenome (GOLD analysis project Ga0163148, IMG submission 148606) | Freshwater microbial mat bacterial communities from Lake Vanda, McMurdo Dry Valleys, Antarctica- Oligotrophic Lake LV.19.MP7.P2 | ecosystem: Environmental > Aquatic > Freshwater > Lake >...
TGGAATCAAAACTGAAACCATTGAACAAACTCAAGTAAAAAAAGACTTGGAGGCAGTGAAAAAATATGGAAGAGCATTGAAGGATGTCAAAATCCAAACTCCAGAGATTTGTTTGGAGGCGGTGAAAAATGATGGGTGGGTATTGGAAATTGTCAAAATCCAAACTCCAGAGATTTGTTTGGAGGCGGTGAAAAATGATGGGTGGGTATTGGAAATTGTCAAAATCCAAACTTCAGAGATTTGTTTGGAGGCAGTGAAACAAAATGGAAGGGCATTGGAATTTGTCAACATCCAAACTCCAGAGATTTGTTTGGAGGCGGTGAAAGAAAATGGGTGGGCATTGCAATATATAAAAATCCAAACTCCAGAGATTTGTTTGGAGGCGGTGAAACAAAATGGAAGGGCATTGCAACTTGTTAACATCCAAACTCCAGAGATTTGTTTGGAGGCGGTGAAAGAAAGTGGATGGGCATTGCAACTTGTTAACATCCAAACTCCAGAGATTTGTTTGGAGGCGGTGAAACAAAATGGATGGGCATTGCAACTTGTCAAAATCCAAACTCCAGAAATTTGTTTGGAGGCGGTGAAACGAAATGGAATGGCATTGGAATTTGTCAAAATCCAAACTCCAGAGATTTGTTTGGAGGCGGTGAAAGAAAATAAGGAAGCAATTAAATTTGTTAAAAAAGAGATATTCAATTAATTTAAGATCCCCATTCATTTATTTGGATGGGGATTTTTTTTCTTTGGCTGAAACTCTCCCTTGATTGTTATTATAAGTATGGAAAACGAAAATGTATTTAATAGAGGTGTATTAACTGAGATGGAATTTTTCAGAATGTGGAAATTTTCAAATCAGGGTATATTAAAGAATCTTTATAATGAAGGTATTAAGCAAGCTGATATTATGCTTGTCGATATACCGAGTTATGAAGAATATTGCGCAAATATGTATCAAAATAAAAATTGGATGATTCCAAATGTAAACAATTAGAAATGTATGGAAAATAAAGTAAAATCAATGATAGTTGAGTTGAAAGAGGAAAATAATCGAAGAGTAAAGTAAATGAATACTGGAAATTTGGAACAATCCACTTACTCTATTTATGTTCATTTGTATAACCATAATTTGGAGATCATAAAAAAACTTGAAAACGTTTTAAAATAACTTAAAAAAGATAAAGATATGGAAATAGAAAGCACATTAATCACATTCCACACAGGTAGAGGCGGTAGATTTAATAACTCAGGATTTAGAAGTTATTGTGACCAAGGCCGAGAAATTGATTCTTATACAGATGCTTTGTTTGTTAATTACGAAAATCAATATAACATTTTAAAGGAGTATAAAAAGTACGATAATATTTTCAGAGCTTTGGAACAAGCAATTGAATGTGATTTCCCTTCAAACCACGAAAAGATATTAATAAGACTTGGGTTAACAGCAGAATCTTTTGGTAAAAAGGTTTACCAAGATGGATCAGGCAACCCAGTGGGACTTGATTTCGATAACGATGGCACAGGTTCAATCAATATAGATAATGACTATGATACAACTACTGTTGTTAGATTGTCAGAGTGTGATGAGACTGACTTTAGAATGATATTGGATTCTACTAGTTGGAAGTCAGCAAATGTGGAGGATTATTGCAAAACACAACTTGCAGAGATGGGTGTTTATGATTATGAAGATGGAATTGAAGATTAATTTTAAATAAAACTCTCCCTATGATGATGGGGTTTAAAATAAAGAAACTATGAAAAATAAAATAATAAATATGAAACTTCAATATATAATTTCTATCTTGTTTGTGATACTTTTGCTAACTGGTTGTGCTGATGTAAGCCCACATGCTCAAGACTGTATCACAAGTAGTTCATATGGTTTTTTTGGAGGGGTATGGCATGGATTTGTATTGCCAATATCTTGGCTTGGTAGTTTATTAATGGATGATGTTGCAATTTATGCATACAACAACAATGGCGGGTGGTATAATTTTGGATTTGCAATTGGGGCTTATCTTATTTCACGTATTACAATATTGTATAGTAAATAAAACTCTCCCTATGATGAAAAATAACAGATATAAATTGAATACCACACAAATGGTATTGAACAGGTTTAAAAATAAGTGCATTATGACTTGGAAAGAAATATTGGTGGTTATGTTTTATAATATAGGAATTATGGTGAATCATATTTATTTTTGGTTGGTTAAATGGTTGGTTTTAAAACCTATGATTCAAATTGGTTATATCATTAATGGAAAGTTAATTGGATGTAAAAAATGGTATCAAAGAAGTTGGGATGGAAAAGTTAGAAACAACTGGATCCATATCACTTCCTATAAATTGACAAAACATGTTCTTTTTGACAAAAAAACATTAAACGATTTTTGAAAAGAAAGAGTTGGCTGAAACATATAAATCATTGTTATTATAGATATGGAAATAGAAGAACTAAATTTTAAGTTTAGAGAGTTGGAAAAAGCTCTTGATTTAGAAAAAAATAAAATAATAATAGAATACTGTGATTCAAAAAATCAACATCAAGTTGGTTCAGTATTTACAGATCATATTGGTTCTATTATGATTGAGAAGATCAGTTATACCAAAATATTTCGTGTAGAAGATTATGCGTGTAAATATTTTGGTTCAGAATTAAATAAAGATGGTACACCAAAAAAGAATGGAAATAAAAGAACCGCATATCAAGAACATGAAAAAAAGTAATTATTATGAAAATAACACACAAATTATATAACCCATCACAAATTCAACCAATTGAATTTTATGGGAGTCCAATTGATTATAAATACGATGGGGTTTATGGTTATTTGATTCCAAGTGGAAATAAGGTTTTATTCTTTTTTCCTACTTTTGAGTCTGTTGATCATAAAGAAATGATTGATTGGGTTGCTGTTGATTGTGAAAAAGAACGGATGAAATGTTTGTTAACTAAATCATTTGACCTTTGCGATAAACTTAGGTTCCCAACTGAATCTGAATTAAATGAATTGAGAGATGAATTGAGAGAAATATATATGGATATAAAATCTGAATCTTAAATTGACATGTACTATAGTATATAGTGGATACAGAATTAGTTTGACAACCAAAAAAGATAATTTATGAAAGACTTCAAAGAAGAAATGAGAACCAATTTTATACCACGTGTGGAATGTATGATTGAAAAAGAAGAAGCTCATTTAAAAGCCATTGAGTCTTATAAAGGGAGCGTTGCAAACAGTTTTTATGAGGAGTGTAAAAAAACTTCAATAAATTCATTGAATCATTTAAAAATTAGACTTTTAGAGTATAAGGAGTATGTAAAAAAAGATATTTAAAAATGGAAGAAAAAAAACCAAAAAAAGAAATTAGAGTTGGCATTATTGGTGGTGGAAGTGCTGGAATAAAAGTTTTAATGGAACTTGAAAAACATGGTTTTGATCCTTTTATTATTCCAGTTAATGATAATACTATTAACATTCTTGGAACAAGTTATGAAGAGATTAAGCAGGTTGATGCTACATTTAATAAAAAACTATTCATTCCAATTGGGTATGATTTTGATGACAAGAAGGAACGAGCTCACCCAAAGGTTGATCTGGTCACAGAATTTAAATTAATTCAACAGAAGCAGTCTAACCTATCAAAATGGGAACGTGACTGGGTTGTCCTGGAGTTTAATAAAAGATTTAAAAAAATTTAGTATTATTTTGACTGAAACTCCCACTATGTTGTTATGTATTGGGATTCCACAGACAAAATATATTATGAAGTGAAACATAAATATACCAGAAATAAAAGTTGGCTGAAATATTTAATCCATTGTTATAAAAAACAAACAAATAAAGATTATTAAAATAAAATTATGATACCAGCAATAATAATATGCTCCATTTGGACAATAACAATTCTATTAATTTCTGATTATCCTAAAGGTAGTGGTAAGTGGGGATTTGTTTATGTACATGAATTACTCAACAAAATAATTAAACATAAATAAAAGTTGGCTGAAACATTTAACGTATTGTTATTAGAACTAAATAAACAAATATTATGAAAATAAAAGATTTAATAGAAAGTGTAAATAAAATTAAACAATTTGAAGATAAGATATTTATAGGCGATTTTGCTGAAAAAGCATTTGATTTACAATATATACAAAATTGGGATGACCAAACAAGGTTAATATCTTACTATTTAGGTAATTGGCATTGTACTGATAGTATGGTTGGCTATAAAGTGTATTTTTTTGATGATAAACCTGTTGCCATTAGTTCGCAATTAAGTAGGAAAATGTATGAGGAAATTGAGTGGATTTCAAAAGAATGTTACAAAACAGTAAAAGACTATATAATGTCATTTGCAGAAGAGTTTGAAGATGCACCTACTATTGTTGATTTACAGCAAGAATTTGGAAAAACATATAAGGTTGATTTTTATTGTCAAATGTATGAACATCATAAAAACAATGCTATTTATGGTAGTGAAACGGTAAAAATATTAAAACATAAAAATAGTTTTAATGATGGTAAATATAATCCTGAAACTGTACAAATACAATATGTTGATGGTAGAAAAGAATGGATTGAAACTAAATTATTAATATTTCCTTTCAATATACACAGTCCTTTATGAAGGAGTGGTATTAAACCACAAAATTTTAGTTGAAATACAAAGCTTGAAAATATGAAAAATGTTGATTTGAGAAACGAAACCTCCACTTTTGGCAATGCACTATGTGTATCTGGGCTTGTTACGGTTCTAAAAACACCAATAACAGAAAGATATTGTAAGGTAGGTGATACCGCCACCTTAGATTTAAACAATAAACAAATTAGATGTAGTGGGGCTTGGTTTAAATTCGATGAACGTTGGGTGGTTCAACCTTATAAATCCTAATTTGATCCTGGCTGAAACATTTAACGCATTGTTATTATAACTAAATAAACAAATGTTATGAAAAAAGTAAAAAACAAATTAAGAGTATTACATTATCCACAAATCCCTTGCGAACCATTTTTTGTCAATGTAAAAGATGAAGAACAAGCATTTCTAATCATAGAAACATTAGCTAATCAACATTTATTTCTTTACGACAAGAACATTATTCCTGATTACTCAAATACAATACAGGTTGTAATGTGGGATGAAAATTCAGATGGTGAAGGAAATCCTGATTTGGTTGATTATTACAATGAAGAAGAAGAAATGGAATTTGATGAATTTGTCGAAACATATCTGTCTGTCGAACGTGGTCATGAGTTACAACAACACGTTAAATCTGATTTAGAATATTTGTCGGAATGGATTGATTTAAAAATAAGTAAATGTGATGAAACAGGAACTATCATAATTGAAAAAATTACAGAGATGTTAAAACAAAAAATGTAGTATCTTATAAGTATATAAACTCAGTAAATTGTTTTAATAATAAAACAAATGAATATAGAAACCACAAATTTTGAAAATTACACAGCCGATGAATATCGTAATAATTTATTGCGTTTAGGTGCTGTTAGCCACAGTTCTTTAGTTGGTAAAACAGTTTATTATTCAAAGAAAGTATATGGTGAACACAAGGTTGTGAAATGGGATCTAAATAAAGCAGAGTTCTTACTTGATTTGGATGGTAAAAAGTTTTGGTCAAATCCGTTTATGGTTCATAATTGCGACTAACTAATTGCAACTATATTTATTTGTGTACTTACGAAGCACAAAAATTTGAATTAATCACAAAATTAAATTAGAAAATATGAACTCAAATAAACCACAAAAACCACAATTGAATACAACTATTGTTAACGGTAGTTTTTATTGGGTAAAACCTTTTTACAATGATGAATTTGAACCAGCAAAAGTAAAAGACCGACATCAAAATGGTGTGCTATATTTCTACTTTACAAACGGAAGTGTCATGGAGATAGATAGAGCTTGGGAAGTAGAACCATTAAATTACTGCTAAACATATCTATATACACACCTTTATAAATCCTAATTTGATCCTGGCTGAAACATTTAACGCATTGTTATTATAACTAAATACAAATGTTATGAAAAAAAAATATAGATTAATGATTTATTTTGCTCACAGCACAATTATAATATATGAAAAAGGAGTTGTTTCACACGATAAAATGACTGTTGCAGAATTTAGAGAATCGAATCAAGATCTAATAAAAAGAATTTTTGATGAAGGTTTATCTATAATGGATTATGAATTAAGCTATGATCAAGTTAGTAAGGCTTGTCTTGTTTATTTGCAATCCAAATACTTTCCAAGATCAGTTAAAGAAACTGAAGTATATCAATTAAAAAAAGAAAGTTGCTAATAATCTAAAAATGTGAACATCATGTGGGTGAAAATCTCGTCAATCTAATACCTTTATAAAATAATAACAGGATTGGCTGAAACTCCATTTATATTGTTATTATAATCAAACGAAATTGATATGAAAAAAAGCGAAATTAAAATAAAAGTAAAACTTAGAGATGTATTAGGAGCTCCACTTAGTAGTGCATGGGAAAGAATGTGTAAAAAGTATGGCATAAATGAATGGTGTTTGAATGAAGGTATGGCGGATGGTGATGATACAGTAGATATTAGTTTAGAAGATGCTGAACTATATGGTTTGATTACTGAATAACTTCTTGGCTGAAACTCCATTTATATTGTTATTTACACCATAATTTAAACTAAACGAAATTGATATGACAGAAAACAATTTACATAAATACAATGAATGGTTGACTGAAGTTTGGAGTAAACAAATAAGCATTCCTTTTATGATAGATGCTCCAAGTGCATTTTTTCGTTATAACAAAGAAAAGTGTGAGAAAGATAGGTTAGATAAACTAAAAAAACAAAACTTCTTCAAAAGGGGTACGATCAAATGTTGTTTTTGCAAAACGGTTTTACATTTCGAAAATTATATGGGTATAAGAATTACTTATGAAAATATGTATAATAGTTATTGTCCAAATTGCAAAAAAAATTATAAAGTAAAAGTATAACTTCTTGGCTGAAACTCCATTTATAATGTTATTATAACCAAACGAAATTGATATGAAAAAAAGAGAAAAAGCAATTGAGGAATTTTTAAGCAAACCAATCGCCATTGGAGATTGGATTAAAGTTATTGGTATAGAATATAAAAAAGACAAACCAACTTCTTGTGAGGTTAAATCAATCAATGAAGATGGTACTTTTTTGGTAGAAGAAATGAATACAAATTCAAAACCATTTACGATCAATTTAGATCAGGTGACTCAAAGAGAACTATTCAAAGTTGGTCCAGATAATTTCACACGTAGCACATCAAGACTTCGAATGGTAAATTTCTCACTTGAGTCAATACTCCATTCAATTGGTTATGAAAGAAACAAAAGAGTATTGAGAACAGATAGATTAGATGGTGTTGAAATAGATGAACTAAATTGGAATCCAATAATTGTTGATATTGGAAATAATATAATACCATACCAAAGAGGTTTTGTTTGGTCATTAGAAGATAAACAATTATTGATTGAATCCATATATCAAGGTTTGGATATTGGAAAAATTATCATCAAAAAGAATTCATTTGGATATATTCGAGAACAAATAAACATTGGAAAAAAAGTAGCCTTCAAAGATATAGTTGATGGGAAACAAAGATTAAATGCCTTACTTGGATTTGTAATGGATGAATTTGAGGATTTACATGGAAACTTATTCTCTGATCTATCTGATAAAGCAAAGCATAAATTTAAATCATTTCAAGGTGTTTCTTATGGAGAGTTGGATGAAGAAACAACAGATAAAGAAATCCAAGAAACGTTTATGAAAATAAACTTCACTGGAGTACAAATAACAAAAGAACATTTAGATTTTGTAAAAAATATTAATTGTAAATAAATATGGAAGATAAAAAATATATACCAGAAGCTGGGGATGTAATCTCATTTTGTGATGAAGAATATGTATGCATACAATCAAATGCAACAACTGGAGTTGTTAATCCAATTGGGCAAACTTTCTATCTAAGAAATTTCTATTGGGAATTGAAGGGAGAGTATGTTAAATTCATAAGAAAATCCACCCAAGAAGAATTGTCTAAATTGGGATTGTGTTAATATAACAATGATATAAAAAAATAAACATGAAAAAGCTAACAGAATATCAAAAAAGTTTCTTGCTTAACTATTTCTTTAAAAACGAAAATTTTGCTGGTTGGAAAAATATCGCAGATAGACTTTTAGAATCAGGAAAATGTATTGTTCCTGGAAAAGAATGTATTTGGATTGGTGGAATTGGGAATTTTATCGAAGTAACAAATACAAAAGAGGCAATTGGGTGTGTTTTGTATACATTTGATCTGGATTATTTCTTAACGTCAAATTGGTATAAAGAAATTCATAATGAATACAAAATTCAACTATCAGTTAAGAAAAAGGAAATAGATTTTGAATATGGTGAAATAAGCAATATGTAGTGGTATTAGATTGAGGTGGTATTACATGGCAAAAAGAAAGTTGCTGCTGATAATCTAAAAAATGTGGACAGTATGCGGGTGAAAATCTCGTCAATCTAATACCTTTATAAAATAATAACAGGATTGGCTGAAACTCCAGACCTATTGTTATTATAATCATGGTACAGGTGAAATTTTTCACAATAACAAAAAAGAAATTATAAAAATAACCACTGACTCTACAGGTCAAAATGGTGTTACTTAAAACAAAAATAACTTATACAAGGAAAATTAATTAAATAATAAAAATTATGGATTATTGTAAAATGCTAACAGAATATTTAATTAAATATCATGATAATCATTACACAGAAATAGATGTGCAGCATTGGGATGATTTAGGACATACTATTAAAGTAAGATATTATGCAAATCAAAGTGAAAAAAAAATAGAAATTACACCATTTGAGTTATTAACATTTATATATGAAAAATATTCGATTAAATAACCAAAACTACTTATTAGTAGAAGTGATTGAGAAATTCTTAATTTGGTACAGTAAAAACAACAAAACAAATGAAAACAACAAATAAAATTGAAGTAGACTACAAGCAAGGGCAAACTTGGTGGTTTGTTGATGGTGAAAAAATTAGAAAATGTGAATATCTTTGTGTATTTCCAGTACATAATCCTGTTAATTTAAGAATTTATGATATAATTATTTGGAAAGATTTAGATGAACCAGAAAAAATATATCGTAAAAAATTAGTAGATTTGGTTGAAAGAAACAAACACATAACTTCTTATGAAGATGCTAAAATTGAATTACTAAAACAAGCAGAAGAACATTTAATGAATTTAAAAATAATTTATGCAGCATATTAATAATGATATACAAGAACAAAGAGTGGGATTTCCTAATGCTAAACTTTTAAAAGAAAAAGGGTTTAAAGTATATGGATATGAATTTTATACACCAAATGGTAAAAAAGATCCTTATATTGCTTATGGTATAGAATACATGTCTGATTGTAAGTGTAAAGCAGATTGGAATACATTAGTTCCTTATCCCACTAACGAGGAAGATGTTTTATGTTCAGCACCCACCCAACAAATAGTTCTTGATTGGATATTAGAAAATTTTTATCTCCATTTAATCGTTATACCTACTGTTACAGGACATTACACTTTTAAATGGATAGATGTACAATTAGATCCTGAGAATGTTATAGAAAGACCTCCGTATATAAATGTAGATAGTAATGATTATAACACTTCCAAAGAGACTAAAGAAGGAGCGATTAATCACGTTTTAACTAAATTAATATAACTTGGCTGAAGTGAACTACCCACCCACGCCAAAGGCGATGGGATGGGCTTCAGGTTTCATAGAGTGTGCGTTATTGCTAACGTCTGATTTACTCTCCACCTTTGTAATCGCCAGTTCCTGACGATATATTTTTAATCCTTCATTTAGAATGTTCTTTGCAGCGTTTAAATCACGATCTAATTTATGACCATTTTTGCAAGTCCATTCTCTAATTGAAAGGTTTAAGTCTTGATTTATCCAACCGCATTCACAACAAGTTTTTGATGATGGATACCAGCGATTGATTTTAACAACTTCTTTGTCGTTCCAATCTGCTTTATATTCAATCAACCGAACAAATGCACCCCAACTTGCATCAGAGATATGTTTGGCAAGTTTATGGTTTTTGACCATTCCTTTAACATTCAAATCTTCTAATGCAATTATATCATAATCTGATACCAATTGTTGAGATATCTTATGCAAGTTATCCATTCGTGAATTGGTTATCTTCTCGTGAATTAAAGCTGTTTTTCGTCTTTGTTTTTCAAACGAATTACTTCCTTTTGTTTTACGAGAAAGATGTTTTTGTGCTTTCGCTAACTTTCTTTCATATTGCTTCGTGTATTTGTTGTTTTTAAATTTAATTCCATCAGACGTAATGGCAAAGTCTTTCAAACCTAAATCTATTCCACATACTGCACCAGTCTTTTCTTTTGAAATATATTGTTCTTCTGACAGAATAGATACAAAATATTTTCCAGTAGGTGTTTTACTTAAAGTGCATTTACCTATTTCGCCTTTCACTTCACGATGAATATTTATTTTAATACCTTCTTTGAATTTTGGTGCATAAAATCTATCACCATCCAATTTAGCGAATTGTGGAACAGTAAATGTATTTTTATTTTTTCTTGACTTAAATCTTGGAAACTTTGCATTGCCACGAAAGAAGTTTACATAGGCAGTATCTAAACATCTTAAAGCAAACTGTAACGATTGGCTGTTCACTTCTCTAAGCCAAATTGTTTCTTCTTTTTTCTTTAATTCAGTAAGCGTTGCTGCTTGTGCATAGTAGTTATCTGATTTCTTATCTACTTGATATTGTTCTTTTCTTTCATTTAAAAAGTGATTATAAACGTAGCGGATACATCCAAAATGCTTATCCAATAGCGTTTTCTGCTCTTGAGTAGGCATTAATTCAAATTGATATGTCCGAAATATTGTTTTCATCTATTATTAAATAGTCTAATATTTTGTAAAGATACAATTTATTTATACAATCCACTACGTTTTTTGTAAATATTTCCATTTTGATTGAGAAACATTCACAAAAAAACTCCACTATTATATCTAAAAAAATCTAATTAAATCATCAAAAACCGCTCTAAACACCTTTTAATCTTTGTATGTAGTCGCTTACATCCCACCCACGTAAAAACGATGGGTGGGTTTTGCGCTCCGTTTTATAAATAAATTATTGTTATTAAAAGTATAGGTTAAACATTGAAGCCTTTGTAAATAGATTTTACCACGATAGTGAAAGTAAATTGATACATAAAAATACTAACAGTAATGTTAGTTAGATGTCAGTAGTTAATAAGTGGTAAAGTTGTCAAAGCCGCCAGAAGAAGAATTTAATATAAAACACATGAGTATATTACGACAAAATGATATACAAACGATTAGATTAGAATTAACTACATGGACTCTTAGCTCAGTCGGTTAGAGCAACTGACTCATAATCAGTAGGTCCCAGGTTCGATTCCTGGAGGGTCCACAACTTAATAGAGGTCAACTTCATCCAGTATATAATCTGGAATAGGGGCAATATTTGCAAATAATGCTCAAACAAAATTTAGTATCCTTGACATGGGTATCTATTAAGTTTTTATAAAATATTAGTGGTAGCATTGACACAAGGTGTCATTGCAACCATCAATATTTTTTATTTTTTATTTAATCTTGGCTGAAACTCCAGATCCATTGTTATTATAAGTGAACTCAAAAAGAGGAGAGCCGAAGAAAAGGAAATTAGAAAACGGTTATTGCAGGGTTCCATTTAATCGAGTCTTCTTGAAACCTTTTGGCTGAAACTACAGACCCATTGTTATTGAGTATGAAATTTAACTTAAACAAAAGAAGATTATGAAAGATTTACAAAAAACATTAGATTGGAACATTCAAGAAAAAGAGCTTATGGTTGAGAATGCAATTGTACCCAACTTTAAAGCACTTTTACGATCAGATAACAATGAGGTCGTACACATACATAAAAACTCCTATCAGGTGTTCAATAATCAAAAAATAATGGATGTGACACACGAGATTGCAAAAGTGTCTGGAGGATCAGTAGAAGGGTTCTCAGAATTCAAAAAAGGAAAAAGAATTTTGGGGTTTGTTAAACCAGCAGTACATGAAGGAAATATTGGAAAAAACCAAATAAACGACTATATCGTTATTGGAAACTCCCACGATGGTTCTACTGGAATTTTTCTTGGAACATCAACAAAACTTATCCGTTGTACAAATGACTTCTCAAAAATTATGAAAGACCATGTGATTAGACATACAAAAAATGCAAACATCAGCATGGAACAAATGGTACAAACATACCATTACTACAATATGGAAAAAAATGAACTTTATCAATCTTTTGATAAAATGGCAAAAATCCACGTAGATAAAGGATTGATCGAATCACTTACAAATAGAATATTTGAAGTTGATCATACACAAGAACTATCAACAAACAAAACAAACAAAATTGAACTATTCAAAAATTCAATTGAATCTGAAATGACTGATCTTGGATCTAATATGTGGGGCTTCTTCAATGCAGTAACGCACTACTCCACACACACCATCAAACAAAAAGATGCCACATTTGGAAATGTATTTGGAACAAGTGCGGAGTTTAATAAGAGAGCTTTAAAAGAAATTGAATTAGCAATGTGTCTATAATCAATGGGGAGAAAACATAATTCTCCCCATTTTTGTTTTGGCTGAAACTCTCCCTTTATTGTTATTATAAGTGAATTAAAAAAATAAATATATGAAAATAGGAACTACAAAATTAACTGCAAACGATTTAAGAGAAATCGTAAGTGAAATTCATAATAATATGAATATTATTGATTTATTATTAGATCAGGGATATTTAAATGATGACCTAACAATAAAAGACACCGTATCAACAAAGGATATTAATGACTACCTTGGTGATCTTGGATATTTCAGATTAGAAGACTATACAGACTTTAATGGATTTGTAAAAGAAACAAAAAATCTTGCAAAAACATTCTCGAATCTTTAAAAATATGAAACAGAAAACACCATAGAAAAGAACATGGTGATTATACAGGTAGTATATACCATCAAAAGATTTTTTAAAACAAATAAAACAAATAAAATTATGAAACCAATACTTAAAATATTATTTAATTTATTAATCTTAATAAGATCAATATTCATGCAAATACTTGGATTATTATGGTATGGTAAACTAATGAAAGTGTCTCCATATCATGAACAAGATAAACCTTTTTATAGTTTTTATGAATTATTTAATGATCCATTAATCCAAAGCAAATATGTTGTTCACCCCAATTCAAAAAAAGATGGAGCAGAGGAATTTCTTCAAGAATTAATAAATAATGATAAGTTCATAACATTTTTGTCTGCGGAAACCCAATCATCACGAAGTGTGGTTGGGAGGAGCAGACATCTTTTTAGTGAATAAACGCAAATATACAAAAAATATTCAGATAAACTTTCTTTTTTTTTAATTTTGCGTATATTTATAATAAATAAGAAACAAATTGATAACTTATAACACAGAACTTATTCCAACAAACCCAGATGACATGAATTTAATCATGAACATCATGGAGGAATATCGTTCTGTCGTTAATGAAGCAAGTCAACTTCAATTTTCCAATCTCAAGAGTTTAAGCGCACTCAAACCATTGCATAACGCATTTTATTACCCAACAAGAGAATCTCATTCTGATTTCCCTTCTCAGATGGTCATTCGTGCCGAGATGGAGTGTCTTGCATCATATAAGTCAATCAAGTCCAATAAACATAAGATATCGAAGCCATTCGAGAAACGCAATCTCTCAATGAGACTCGACAAGAGGATTTATTCTCACGTAAATGGTGATCCAACGAAGATAAGGATAACAACCAAGGAAAAGAAAAAAGAGTTCTCAATTGTTCTTTATCCGAAGCTTGAGGAGTTAATGAACAAGCATCAATTTGTTGACCCATTAATTTTTGTGAGGAACGGAAAATTAATGATTGCCTTGACCTTTGACAATGCAATTA
>Ga0163148_10004711_pt1 | contig 14095 bp, 17 predicted proteins | sample OliLakLV19MP7P2_FD_148606 | JGI IMG/M metagenome (GOLD analysis project Ga0163148, IMG submission 148606) | Freshwater microbial mat bacterial communities from Lake Vanda, McMurdo Dry Valleys, Antarctica- Oligotrophic Lake LV.19.MP7.P2 | ecosystem: Environmental > Aquatic > Freshwater > Lake >...
AAGCGGAGCGCGCCGCGACGCTCGCGCTGCGTGCCATGCGTCTAAAGACACCGCGCGCCCACACTGAACTTCCGCCGCATTACGATCCGGCCTTCCTCAACACCGACCGTGATCTTGAGGCGCTTGCACGCGGCCTCGCGGTTGGACGCAATGCACGGCTTTGCCTTTACGGCCCGCCCGGCACCGGCAAGACGGCGTTCGGTCACCACTTGGCTAACGTGATCGACAAGCCTTTGCACGTGAAGCGTGCATCGGATCTGATCAGCAAGTGGGTCGGCGAAACAGAACGAAACCTTGCGGAGGCGTTTCGTGCCGCCAGCGACGAAGGTGCGATCTTGCTGATCGACGAAGCCGATAGTTTTCTGCAGGACCGCGGGCGCGCGCAGCACAGTTGGGAAGTGACAGCGGTCAACGAAATGCTCACCCAAATGGAATCGTTCGACGGCCTATTTATTGCGTCCACTAATCTAGTGGACAGCCTCGATGCGGCCTCGCTCCGACGGTTCGATTTCAAGATTCGATTTGACTGCCTCACGCGCGATCAACGTCGATCTCTATTCGCGCGAGTTTCCGAACCGGCAGGCGACACGTCGCTGAACGATGTAGAAGGCCACCGCCTCGACCGCATGGATCGCCTGGTCCCCGGTGACATCGCCAACGTGCTGCGCCAGCTTCGAACGATGGGTGAAGCACCCACGTCAACGCGCCTGCTCAACCTGCTGGAGGCCGAGCAGCGGCTCAAGCCAGGCGCAAGTGCGCGCACTATTGGATTTTGAGAATGCGCGATGGGGTGACAGAAGAATCAATGCCCGCCCCTTCGCGCGATGCCTGCGCTCCGCCACAACCTCTCCGTCAGGAATGTGACCCAACGATGCCAACGATCACGCGTACACCCACCCTCTCCAAGTCACGTATCCAGTCAGGCCGCCAGTGCGAGAAGCGTCTTTGGCTGGAGTTGAATCGGCGTGACGCCATCGAGTGGGGCACGGCAGCACAGCAGCGTCTGGATGAAGGCACGCGCTTCGGTGAGCTAGCGCAGGAGCTACTTGGAGGCGGCACGCTCATCTCTGCTGATCATCGTCAGGCGATGCAGGCCCTAGCCGACACGCAGACAGCACTCAGTAGGCCTCGCAAGCTGGCGCCACGACTTTTTGAGGCCGCATTCGAGCACAAGCACGTCCGCGTGCGAGTCGATGCATTCGAGCGTCGAGCCACCGGTGACACGCTGATCGAGGTGAAATCCACCACCAGCGTCAAGGAAGAACACGTATGGGATTGCGCTATCCAAACTTGGGTGGCGCGCGGCGCCGGGCGCAAGGTTGATCGCATCGTTCTGGCGCATGTGAATAATACCTTCGTCTATCGCCGCGAGGGCGACTATGACGGCCTGCTCGCCTTGCAGGACATCACCGACCAAGTCGAAGCAAAGATGCCTGAGATTCCTCGCATTGTGGCGCGATTGAAGCGCGTCGCCTCAGATGCTGAACCCGCTATTGGCACCGGCCCACATTGCTCGAAGCCTTATGGTTGTCCGTGCTTGAGCTATTGCCAAGCATCCGAACCACCGGCACCGGATTTTCCCGTCGAACTGTTGCCGTATGCGGCAAGCCTCGTGGCCACGCTGAAGGCGGATGGCTATTTCGATCTGCGCAAGGTGCCGATGGAGCGCTTAACGAATGCCCGCCACCAGCGCATCGCCCACGTGACGCGCAGCGGCAAGCCATTTGTATCGCCGGCACTAGCGGAAACGCTCGATGCGTTGCCGTTTCCCCGCTATTACCTCGACTTTGAAACGATCGCCTTTGTCACCCCGCGTTGGCTTGGCACGCGTCCTTTCCAGCAAGTACCTTTCCAGTTCTCGTGCCACGTCGAAAGTGCAGCGGAAAAGTTAGAACATCGCCACTTCTTGGATGTGAGCGGCGCGTCCCCGATGGCCGCTTTCGTTGATGCGTTGCTCGCCACCCTGCGCAAGCGAGGCCCCATCCTTGTTTGGAATCAGAGTTTCGAAGCCACGCGCATCAAAGAACTGGCGCTCATGTTTCCCGAACACGAAGCGGCTCTGCACGCACTTATCGCACGCATGGTCGATCTGCTTCAGATCTATCGCGAACACTACTATCACCGTGACATGCTCGGCTCATGGTCAATCAAGGCGGTTCTACCGACCATCGCGCCAGACCTCGATTACGAGACGTTGGAAATTGGTGATGGCGGTGCCGCACAGGAAGGCTATCTAAGCGCCATCGCAGCCGAAACCAGTGCCGCGGAACGGGAAGTTCTTCAGCGAAATCTGCTGGCGTATTGCGAGCGGGACACGCTTGCCATGGTGCGGCTCGCACAGTGGCGTCCCGAGTGAGCCTCCTCATCTCAAGTGCAAGGCAGGTCCGATGAACGACAAGCCCCAATCCATGCACATCATCCTGAGTCCGGATCAGACACAACGAATATTCGAACTATCACGCGAAAAAACGCGCGCCGAAGTCGAAGCCAGCTGCGAGCCCTCTGGTTTCTATATTGAGCTGCTCATAGGTGTGGGCGCAGGCTTTCCATCGTCTGCCGACGTGCGCTTCAACGGCAAAGATATCGACCTAGGCGATGTCGAGGTAACGCTGGTAGATGAATAGACCAGCCGAGAGTCTTATGCCGACGAACGAGTCTTTATGTGTCGCCTTCTGCATGGGAAGGGGAAGCTGCCCGACGCAACAGGATGCAATCTGGATCAACGACAAGGTCTTCCAGCAGCCTAACCACGCGTCCAGCGAATTCAGACTGGAAGCGGACACGCTGTTCATCGTCGCCGATGGCGTAGCAGTAAGCCCAAGCGCCGCTCGGGCTAGCAAACTTGCTGTGCGGGCGCTGGCAGAAAGTGTGAAAGCACATGCTGGCTGGTCGTTTGACGGCATGATTGCAGCGCGCCACGTCCGTGCCGCACAGCAGCGAATGTGTGAGGCGCTGGAGAAGAGAACGCTGGACTATGGCGCATCTACCACCATCGTCGCTGTGCAACTTCGGGGCAACGAACTCGCGATGGTCAACACCGGCGACAGCCGCGCCTACCTGCTGCGCCGCGATGGCACTATCCAAATGCTCAGCCGCGACCACACAGAGAAGCAAAAGTTGCTGGACGAAGGCACCGCAACCGAAGGTACCGACTACGCGAGCGTCTACGATTCCTTAAGCGATCCTGATTAGCCCCAATCCTCAGCAGAGCAAATTGGTCGCCAAGCGACCGATTTGCCCTGCACAAGGCTTGCAGCCCATTATCGCGGCGGCCAGGCGTAGCAGCAGATCGGTAAATCGAATGTGCACCTTCATCCGGCGCTGCGCATCGCCTAATCCGGGCGGTGGAAGCTGATGATGCTGAGGATCAGGGCTAATCAGGTAAGCGATTGCCTAATCGCCGATCCGGAGGCAGAGGGTTTCGCAGCTCACCGAGAGACCGCCACACTGCAACCTGGCGAAAGAGTTATTCTCTGCAGCGATGGCGTCCATGACGTGTTTGACCAGTCAGAGTGGTTATCCGCGATGGTGCAAGAAGCAACGCCCTTGAGCATGGCTGCGGAGACACGACGACGAGTGCTTCTTAGTGGGGCGCCGGACAACTTTTCGATTATTACTTTGCGTTTGGGATATTAAATATGGAAAGCAAGGAAATAAAGGCAGTCAGCGACCTATTTTTTCAGGAACTTCTAGAACACATAATCTCACTTCGCGATGTGCCAAAGGTTCAGCTAGAAAGGGTAATTGGACCCGTCATTGGATTCTTCATTGAAGACATCGCAAGCGCACTTCTCGATGGCGATGAAATAGTCAACTTGGGTGCAGAGTTTCCGCTGAAGAAAGCAAAAAACCTGCAGTCAACCAACATCGATTGGTTGCTTTTTAATAAATCTCGAGATGAGCTTGTTTTTTTTGAATTGAAAACAAGCGTCTCTTCCTACAGTGATAAACAATTTCAAACCTATCGCACTTGGTCAAGCCGAGAAAAAGCACCGTGGACGGAATTAAAAAATAACTATGATGCGATCGCAAAGGATGGCAATGAAAAGTACCGGAAAGCTAAGCAGCTTTTGGATTTAGCAGAGAAGGGATTGCCCAATATAAAAGGCGCCAAAGCATCGATCGTCTACCTTATTCCAACTGGAAAATTCCCGTCCGGCAAGCACCCTGTCGAAGAAAAAGAAAACGAGCATTTCTTTTCTTTCATGAATTTGGCAACAAAAGTTAGCGAAAACTTTCAATCGAGAAAATGGTCGGAGTTTTCTGGCCCACTTATGATGTTATGTCAAAAACTTCAGGAACTTGACATCGAAAATCAGGACGCGCGAGTTGAAAGGTCTCTAAACTACAGTGGTAGAGAGACCGGCCTGGCGGATATTGTAAAGCGGGCGCGTCAGCATGGGGATGAAATCACTGTTGGATTCACGGGCGGCATTTCTCTATTGGCTTCTAGCCTGCCGGATGGACTCAAAAATAGACTGTTTTTATGGGATTGGACGGACTATACGAGAGCAGCTGCAGGAAAAAAAGATGGCAGAAACTGGCTTTCGGGGAGTATTTTCTTAGAAATAGTCGAAGAAATAATCCCAAATATTTGATTTAACTAATCATTCGATAGCCAAGATGTCCGGCCTCCACATCTTGGTGGCATGCCGCGCCTCTATAAATGGACTAGTTAACCTTAGCGGAGTTGAGCGAAAAATTATGAGGAGGCCTCCCCGACGAAAATTACTCGCGGAGTAATTCTCTAGCATCGCCCGCACCGATGGGCCTTCTATTCACGTAGCCTCGTACGCTCGAGTAATCGCCGCCAGATCGAATGGTTCAGAGATGTTCGAAATATCGAATTCCGCTGCCTCTTCGAATCGCTTATGCGATAGCCCCCGGTAGGTAAGAATCACTCCATTCGGCAGAGTGACCTGATAGTTCGGTGCAATCCCTTGGCCCATCTGACCGAACCTTACTACCGAGCTGAGATGGCCGCGCATGTTGTCGCGGACTTTGCGCAAGAAGATGCGCCCCAGGCTGATGAGGATGTCTTCGTTCCACACAAGTTTTGTCATGACGTTTCTCCAAGGTCACATTTCAACTATCGCGCCGCCAGAGGACCTGACTCGCGCTAGAAGGAGCCGATGAATTCCACCAATTATTGTCCGCCTGCATATTTGTCAAACAGTCGCCCGAACTCCTTGGCCAGTCGCTTACGCAGCACTGCTGGCTGCAGCACCTCGACCGCTTCTCCGTGGCTCCGCAGCCACCAGATCAATCGCTCGCTGTCTCGAACGACAGCTTGGACGGTCCAGCTCGCCTCATCGTGCCCGTCTTGCTTGACCGTCTGATCCGTTGCGAGCGGTCGTTCTTCCAAATGCCGCGCCATCCATTCGGTCACACGTAGCTTCAGTTTTAGCTCGCGCTCACCGGGGATGTCGAATGCAGCATCCTCCTTCAGATAGCGTTGCAAATCGAAGCCCTCCGGCTCAGAAGCTTTCGTCTCTAGGGCTTTGGCGTTGCTCATTCGATGCAGCGCAAGGTGCCTTACGTCGGCGTAATCCCAAAGTGTAGCGATGAGGTAGCCGACACTGCCCACATGGACAATCGCGATGGGATTGAGCTCGTAACGGCGCGGTGCTTCCGCGAACATTGAGCGGTACTCGAGACTCATTCGGCGCTGATGCAGCAGGCTGTCATGCACCACTGCCACGACGTCGGGCGAGACCTGCGGCGCTTGTAGCGGTTGTCCGTCGTCCACGAAGGCGACACGTGATTTCCAACGTGCGAGAGGGCCTTTCCCCAATAAGCGCAGCGTGGCTCGCGCTTCACTTAATCGAGGCGCGAGGCTCTGCCAAACGGTGACCGGCAACAGCGGTCTCAGGTAGCGGGCTGCCAACTCCAACTCCATGGCCTCCGCCGCATCCATTCCCGGTGCGCTAAAGCCTTCCCCACTGGCCCAACTCCAGCCTGCTGGTCGACCTTTGTCGTTTAACAGGATGGGAAACGAAGTTGAAAGCTTGACCAAGTCGCGCTCGATACTGCGACGGGTCACCGGATAGCCTGCAGCCTCCAGTTTCGAGCGCAACTCGGACACCGCAATCCCCGGCGGATGGCCTGGCAACATGCGCAGCATTTCGATGTATCGCAGGGAGGTGTCAGCCATGTCGCAATTGGTTCGATGGGTCCCGGAACTTGTAACAGTCGCCACTACCCCGGCACAGCGACTGGCGGTACCAGCTTGCTCATCCATCCAGTCGTATCAGCCTTCCCCGAGAGGGTTGTCAGGTCGGCCTGTGCATCGTCCTTTTCGAGGCTTGCTCGGCGTTCACTCGCGTTACGGCCTGCACACTCGCGCTGTCACCGTATGTCGTGACACGCTTCACCGAAGGCTTCAGCCATTTCGTTACCTCCATAGCTGCTCCGGTTGCTTCCGGCTGGAGCGGTTGCCGGGTGGGACTTGCACCCACTGGAAAAGCGCCGCCTTATCACGGCGCACACCCACAGGAGTCATCCAGCCGGGGGCTCGAGAACGACAGAGCGGTCATTTGCTTAACCGTTACGCAATAATGCTGACCGAGCGCCTCCATGGAAATCGAGGTTTTCAATTGAGTGGTGAGCTGCGGCGGCAGTGGGATGCAGTAGAAGCGAGTCAGGCCGAGCCTCGATCGAGCAGTTCGCGCAACATTTCCAAGCGCTCACGCACTGTGGCAACAAGATGCGGGTTGCTCCAGGCGACCACGACCGAGCCGTCCGAGACGCGGTCGACCAGGTAAGGGCACTTCGACTGATTCGAAGGCCGAAGTCGCTGGAACAAGGTGAGTTTGTCTTGCTCCATTCGTTCCAGTTCATCGATCAACCGTTCGCCGACATCCTTCTGTGCAAACGAGAAGGCAATGAGCGGCTCGCGTACTTTTGTGGGCCTGCCGTTGATCGTAGTCCGGCCTTCCATCTCGCCCTGCCAGAATAGATACGGAACTTCCCGGCCGTCGCCCAACGCCATGGTGTTCGAGTAGCAGAGCCAGTGGTTACTGCTGCCGAGTTTCTCCAGGAGCAGCGCTGAGACATGCGGCCGGTTGCTGAATTTATTTTCCACCAGCCATTCGACCAAGGCTGTCCCGCGTTCACGCTGCGCGCAGTAGATCGCAGCCATCAGGAGCGGTATCGGTAGGAGGATGCCCGCGACGAGCGTTGCACGCGTGGGAAGTAAAAGCAGCACCACCACCGCGGCATGCAAACCGAGGAAGAGAGAACTCGAGCGCGGCGCGATCCGATGCCATACCCGGAAAGAAAATACGTAGATCGAAAGCGATAGCAGCCCGATGAAGACGTCGCCTGTCCTGCGCTGCTCGGGATCGAGGAGGAGGAAGCAGAGGCCGACGATCAGCGCATACGCGATCACCACCAGGTTTTCGATTCTGAGCAGCTGCATCAGCGGTTACCTTGCAGGTCGATCGTGATTGCTATGCTTTGCTCGTCACTGCTGAAGTCTTGTTCCCTCATGAACACTCACCATCTATTTCCGCTCCTAGCTTTCGGTTTTGCAGTCGGGTCGCTGCTGCCGGCGCGCGCCCAAGATGCGGCCCCGGTTTCGATGGAGTTTGCGATCCCGCAAAAGAAAGGGGTGTCGCCGATGCACGCGTCCCTAGTATGGGAGAACTCCGTGTTGCAGGCGATCGAGATCCGCGCTAAATCTGGCGGCCCGGTCGCGCAGCGCATCAAGGTTGGTGAATCGGAGGCCGTCGCATGCGACCTGGACCAGGCGAACCTCCCACCGAATTGGATCGGGACCCTCGACCATAACAATGACGGCTGGGAGGATATCTACGTCCAAACGGCGCAGGGGAGCGACGCGCCTTACGCCGTGCTCCTCTACGATGCGAAGACAAAACAATTCGTCGCAAGCGAAGCCATGGCGGAAGTCCGAGGGCTAGACATGAGCCGCGGCGGAAGTCCCTCTTCGGCAACGGCCGGTGCGCGCAAACTCGAGCACAGCTTCGGTGTGGTGACGAAGGCGCCTAACGAGCCGCCGAAGTTGGCCATTGTCGGTCCGCCGCTGGCGAAGGGCACGAGCTTCCACGTTGTGTCGCACGAGGATCAGCGCGTCATCGATGCCGAATTAGTGTCGGCCCGGCATGCAGCGGCCGACGAGGTGATGGCGGAGGGCGATTCGAGTTACACGATTGAATTCATCACTAGCTACAGCGCGCGGATTTCGGATGAAGAATCATTCCTCGGGATCGCGGTCGTCGGAGCGGGTGATGGCGTCACAACCAGTGGCGGGAAGGCGAGCGCGCAGCTACCGAATGCGCCTGCCGGAAAGCGTCTTTCCTTCCGCGTCTGCACGTCGAGCGAAGGCATGCACATGACGGCGTGGTTGGGGAAGCCGTTAGCGGGCAAGCGCGTGTGGCATGCCTACCACTACCTCGGCTACGACGTGGAGCCGAATTGCATGCCGAAGGATTACGAAGAGTAAGCCGGTCACCACGGCGGACACGTTGGTGGAGGACCTGACGTCGACTGCCGAGACCGACACGTTCATCCCGACGCTTGCGCTGCTTCTGGCTACGGCGCGGACGGCGCAAAACGGCGATTGAGTTTTCTACACTTCGATGATGACTCACGCCACGCTTGCGCTGGCTAAAGTTAACAGTGTCTGGTTTGCGACCCTGTCCACGCCTTCGGGAATTGATCATGTCCTTCTCGTTCAGATTACCCTGGCTCGCGATGGTGCTGGCGGCAAGTTTCGAAATGGAAACGGTGAGCGTCGAGTATCGGGGCGACAATGGATCGGTGCCGCCGCCCTATCGATGGTCGACCGACATCCGTATCGATGCGGACGGCAGTGGGACGCTGACCCGCTTGCACGGCTACGACTACGGCGACTCGTCCCAGCGTTTCCAAACTGCATTTGTCGTGTCGCCCGAGCAGCACCACGAGTTTGCGCAACGTCTGCAGCAACTCGGTCTATGGGATACCCGTTGGCGCGAACGCGAGGGTGTTCCGGTCGGCGGGCCGCGGGTCTATCTCAGCTTCAGCCGCGGTGCGCAGAAAGTGACCCTGCCGGCGTTTCCGATCACGCGCCAGCAGCAGGCGGTCGACGCACTGCGCGCCGAAGTGCTGGCACTGGTGCCCGAGACCGCTACGGCAGCCCGGCAAGCGTGGGAGCGGGGCATGCCTGATTCGGAGTAGTACGGATCGCAGGGCTGCGTGGCTTCTTTGCGCCCTGTCCGTCGCCTACGCAGTCATTGTTCAGCGCGATCTGTAGCTACGAGCGCGGATTAACGATTGATCTGAATCAGGATGCTTCCCAATTTTCGCATGCAGCGGCGGCGCAGGTCGCAAACGGAATGCCGCAGCTGCTACCAGTGAACTGAGTCAGTTGCGCCTTACGCCTAGAACAGCGCGCGCTCGATCTGCGCGACCGTGCCGTCTGGATTTGCCCGGGCAAACCAAAAATGCTCGGCGCTGTCGTTCGCTGCCTGTAGCCAAGGGCGTGTTTCCTTGCTGGCGGTGTCCAGCAGTTCGCATCGCGCGTCGCGCACCACGTAGCGCGAGCCGTCGGAATTCCCATTGCGCCAATCGCTGCCGTACAGCATTTCGTAGATCGCCTCAAGCGCCGACCCGCTCAACTGGCCATTTGCTAGCCAATTGGCCGGCATTCGGCAGTACACCACGCAGCGGTGACTTGACGGCGCGACTTGTCCGGACGGGAACGCCAAGCCGTCCTGAAAGCTTACCCTGACTACCCCGCCTAAGCCGCAGCCGGCCAGATAACTCTCGCGGAGTTGCAGATCCACGCGCAGCACCGCGTCGATCTGATGTGCTGCTTCACTCAACGGCAGCGCTTGTTGCACGGCCAACTCGTGCACCGCGCGCAGGCGCTCGCCGCTGCGTAGCATCTCAATAATGTCGGTTGGCAGCGCGCTGCTCAGGGCAAGCTGGTAAGCGTCTAGCCGCGCTATTGCGGCCACTAAACCCAAGCCTGGCTCCAGTTCGCGCAGCAACTGGATTGCCGCGAGCTTGCCGTGTTGTTGCAGTTCGACGATCACTGAAGCCGGCAGCGTTGCGTTGTTATGGGGCATCCATTTGTACTCTGAAGACATAGGCGGCCTAATCTTAGGAGCTGTGCACAAGCGTTGCTACGCAACGCACTGGCGAATGAACAATGAACCGCCCCGGCTTTCGCGGAGTCGGTCTTGTCTAAGCGCCCGCACGTAAGGGCGCAAGCCGACCCGTTTCGGCCATTCGGATTGCAGGAAGTATTTCCGAGAACGGACATTCGCCCATAGCGCTGCCGAACACCCACCAACCGGCCGAAACCCCCTGCGATGATGTCCCGAGCACGGCTAAAGCGACGCTTGCACCGCCTCTGGCTACCGCGCAGACTGTCCGAAGAGGGCGTTTGAATCTCCTAGACCTCCAGAAGGTCCGGGCGATCGGCGCGAGCCGATCGCGTCGTTCGACGCGGCCTGTGCGCGGAAGTAATTTGCGCGCGTCGCTCGACCGCCGCGAATCAATGCCCGAGGCGCGTGTAGGTGTAGGCGACGCGGCACCCGTAGAAGCGCAGGTTGCTGCTGGCGCCAGTCACGCTGAACGTCGCGATCATCGAGATCGTCGCGTCGTCTTCGGGGTTCGCATTAATGTTCGCGGTCGCGGTCTGGATCGCGGTCGACGCCCCCGATGTCGTGATCGCCGCGACCGCATCGCCGTTCGTCAGGGCCAAGCCCGGAAACTGACGCCGCACGTTCACCGAGAGCGTGAGGTTCTGCGTCGCGTCGTTGTCGTAGACATCGCAGGTGATCGAGGTCGGATCGACGCCGACGGGCAGGTAGAGTGGCGCGGACAGGCGTACGTCCAGTGGCGCGGTTCCCGTGATCGTCCCCCAGACATCGGTGTTCCAATCGTAGGTGTCGTCGTCGATATTTGCGCGGTTCTGCACGAAATTACTCGCTCCAGTGGCGAGGTAGCCCGTCGCTGGCGCCGCGAGCAGATGGTCAGACGCAGATACGGTGCCGGTGAAGCGACCGTTCCCGGTCACGTCGAGTCGTTGCGCCGGGGCTGCATTCGCGATGCCGATGCGTCCGTTGGGATAGTCGATCACGAGGACGTTGGCGCCGAACACTTGGTTGCCGGCGGCGGCAAGCTTACTTGGCACGACGACCGGGTCGATCGCGAGCGTCCCGCCCGACAGTGCGCCCGCGGAAATGCCGTTCCCCGCCGCGTACTGCGAGGCCAGTTCGCACGTCACCGTGCCGTCGACGCCGATCGCACGGATCGTCTGGCCGGCGGGGCAGGCGCCGGCGACGCGCCGCTGTACCGCGTTCGGGTCGATATCGGCGGAGCCGATCGAGCCGTTGGCGATCTCGTTCGTGCCGATACTGTCGAGCGCGACGCTCTCGGAGTGCAGCGCATACGGCGAGGGTCGCACGCGCTGGCGCGGGACCAGGCTCTGGAACCCGAGCGTGTTCCCGGCGCCGCCGGCGGCGCCGTCGCGCACGCCGATCTCGAGGAACACCGGCGTGCCGACGAACGTCGCCGCGCCGAAGTCGAGCGTGACGGTAAACACGCCACCCGCGACGGCCACGTTGTCGAGTACGAGCGGCACGGCGTTGAGCGGTACGCCGGTGTCGGCGGTTGCGTAGGCGTCGAAGCGCAGGTCGTAGTCACCGTTCGCGGGCTGGCCGCTGACGCTCAGCGCGCCCTGGTAGGTGAACGCAGTGCCGACGAGCTGCGCGGACGCGCACGATGCGAGTGCAAGCGCGAGCCACGCGGCGTGGCGGATCATCGAAATCATCAGAGCTTCTCCTTCATTCGAAACCGTTCGAGAACACCGCATCGCTGGGCGCCGGCCCGGCCGACATCGACCAGAATCCGCCCGCTAGAACGTAGGCGCCGCCGCTCGAGCGTGCCGCATCGGGTTGGCCGATTGTGCCCTGGAGCGAGAACACGCCGCCCTGAGAGCGGCCGCCGCCGCCGTCGAGCGTGCTGCGGTCGATGCGGAACGCACCGCCGCTGGGCGGCAATTCCCCAGCCCCCGCGCCGCAGGCTGCGATTGCAAGCGCTAGCGCGACACGTCCCCGCGTTATTGCGATGCGAGCCCCGTTCATGACCTAGTCCGCGTGAGGCGGGATCGCCTAATCGCTTGAAGTATACGTGCTTCGTCAAAGTACCTGCGGGACTGCCCGGGGCACATGTCAGGGTGTCGGGAGGTAGCGTCTTCGTCGATGGTCGACGCTACGGCGACCCCTGTTTTACGTGAGCGACGCCGAGCTCGTGAATCCCCCGGGATTCGCGGACGCTATTTAGTTTTGACTCGGGCGGCTACCTCGACGCAGTGACTGGCGAGTCCAAGAAGCCAACGTTCGCACCTGCCAATGACCGCTCCAACAAGGGGGGGCAGGTTCAACAAGGGGGGTCAGGTTCACTTCCCGAGGGCTGCTCATCGCCGCTAGCGGCGAATGGGATACGAACAGATCAGGCTGCTTCGAGAACCCGCAGCTCAATGTGAAGCCCAGCCGCTGTTGCCATGTTGACCAGTGAGTCAAGCCCAAACAAGTTGATCTTGCCCCGCATCAGGTCAGAGATGCGCGGCTGAGTTACACCGAACAGCTTGGCAGCTTCTGCTTGGCTCATTTTGGTGCGGGCAAGGTGGCTCTTTAGCGCCGTCATCAGGACGGAACGCAGCTTCATGTTTTCCGCTTCCTCAGGGGTGTCCTCGATGGCATCCCAGACGTTGGCAAACCGTTGCTTGCTCATTGACCCAGCTCCTTCAGAACTTCTCGGTAACGCTTTGCCGCCAAGTCCACATCTACCTTGCTGGTTTTCTGCGTCTTCTTCTGGAAGCAGTGAAGCACGTAGACCGCATCGGCGAGCTTGGCAACGTAAAGGATTCGAAATGCTCCGGAAGCATCTTGAATCCGAATCTCCTTCACACCTTGGCCGACTGTGTTCATGGGCTTCCAGTCGTCCGGTTCCTGGCCGTTTTGAACCTGATCGAGTTGATGCCCTGCCTCGCGCCTTGCCGAGAGCGGGAAGACTCGAAGATCATCGAGGGAGCTGCCCCGGAACTCGACAGATTTGGAATCGGCCATGAGACGACTATATAAAATATTATATGGACTGGCAAGGCGGCTTGGCGCGCGCAGAAGCTGAGAAATGGTGAGGTGAAGCTGCCTCCGAGATTCCCGAGTGGCCCCTTCGGAGCAGTGATCTCGCAAATGGAATGAGTGACTGTTGTTGGCCGGATGGCTCCCGCTTAGCCGGGCGCCTTCGGACTGCTTCCGCCTAGACCTCGGTCTGCTCGGCCATCTCAAGCGCGTCATCGACCTCAATGCCGAGATAACGAACGGTGCTTTCCAACTTGGTGTGGCCGAGCAGAAGCTGGACCGCTCGTAGATTCTTCGTTCGGCGATAGATCAGTGATGCTTTCGTTCGACGCATCGTGTGAGTTCCGTACGCTGCGTCGTCCAAACCGATCCCAGCCACCCAGCGGTGAACGATCCGAGCGTACTGTCGGGTCGAGAGATGAGCGGAGTCGTGCAAGCGACTGGGGAATAGGGCATCGCCCGGCTGAATTTTCGCCTCGTCGACCCACGCTCGAATAGCCATTCTCGTTGGCTCGGTGATCTCGAAGTGGACCGGCCGCTTGGTCTTCTGCTGCATGACAATCGCCCGACTTCCGATCTGGGTGCCATGCGCGATGTCGCGCAACGTGAGCTTCACGAGATCGCAGGCACGAAGCTTCGAATCAATGGCAAGGTTGAACAAGGCCAGGTCCCGAGTCGCGTGAGCCAGTTGGAGGCGTACTCGGATCGCCCAGACGTCGCAGAGCCGCAGCGGCGCCTTCTGGCCCGTGAGTTTTCCTTTGTTCCAAGGACTGGATTGCTTCTTGCTTGATACGTTCATCGGAATCCCCGCAGTTTGAGGGACACCCATCTTGCGCCCGGCGGCGGCTATCCACTTCTGAGTGGCGACATCGAGTTCGGCGGCCCGCAACCGACCCATAAGAGTCATTCAAAGACGTCGCCAGAACCAGAGAGCAGTCATTCGCAGGTGGCCCCCGTTGGACGACAGCCTGGACGCACTGCGGATGAGTTCGATCACT
>Ga0163148_10004715_pt1 | contig 14090 bp, 10 predicted proteins | sample OliLakLV19MP7P2_FD_148606 | JGI IMG/M metagenome (GOLD analysis project Ga0163148, IMG submission 148606) | Freshwater microbial mat bacterial communities from Lake Vanda, McMurdo Dry Valleys, Antarctica- Oligotrophic Lake LV.19.MP7.P2 | ecosystem: Environmental > Aquatic > Freshwater > Lake >...
TTTTATAATAAAATATGGAAAAGTCTTTCGATTCCGCCACATATGCAAAGAAGTTTGCATATTCTAGGCCACAAAAAACCTTGTTTTTTTGAGACCTAGGGCGGCTATCTCGCCTTACTGTCGCGGGTACTTTTCCATTTTATAATAAAATATGGAAAAGTCTTTCGATTCCGCCACATATGCAAAGAAGTTTGCATATTCTAGGCCACAAAAAACCTTGTTTTTTTGAGACCTAGGGCGGAATCGAACCGCCGTGTAAGAGTTTTGCAGACTCTTGCCTTACCACTTGGCGACTAGGTCAGCTTTATAGCAAGCGCAAGCTGAAATATAGCTACACTACTGTATACTAGCTATTTTTAAGTAATTCGTCAATTTTTTGACGATTCTTTTCTCCCTCATCTATTTCAACTTCTAGAAATGGGATTGGGTTTATCTTAAGTCGCTCTTGCATATACTTACGCATTTCACCAAGGTTACGTCTCACAAAACCCCAAGCAGCCTTTTCTTTTTCCTTGGGCAAAACAGTAATCATTATTTTCCCATACTTGCCATCTGGTGATAATATTACGCGAGTGACAGTGACGAGTGAAGCTCCCGAACCTTCACGCTCTATCCAGAGTGCTGCAAGTTCACGGACATGGTTAGTTATTTTTTCTTGTCTGAATTCTGACATAAAATTATTTAATCGAAATTATAAATGCCTCTAATACATCCCCTGGGGCTATCGTCATTTTCGACTCTATTTGTATTCCGCAATCTGAACCTTCTAAAACTTCTTTGGATTTAATTTTATTTAGCTGAAGTCCGACTATTTTACCATTACCTATTTCGAAATCTCTTCGCATTATACGGACAGTTCCACTGTCGGTGACACGACCGGTTGTGACCTTACCACCTATTATCTGTCTATCTTTAGTTGCCCCGAAAGTTCTTAATACTTTTAAAGCTCCAGTAACTTCGACTGCTTCTTGTCTTGGGCGACGAGTTTCTATTGTCTCCTTGAGCCAATCTATAAGCTTGTAAATAATGTCAAAAGTTTTCACTTCTACTTTTAAAGTTTCATTGATATTACGAGCTTCATTGTCTATCTTTGTGTTAAATCCTACAATAATACTTTCTTTATTTATGCTAGCCATTTTGATATCTCCCTCATTGATAGCTCCAGCACCAGAACCGATAATCTTGAAAGAGATTTCGCTTGTGTTCAACTTCTCTACTTCTTTTATAAGAGCTTCGATTGTTCCCATGACATCCGTCTTAATTATAAGAGGAATTATTTTGCCTGTAAACAGAACTCCTTTTTCTTTTGTTGTGACTTTTTTATTATTGTATAATTCTTTCACATAATCCTCTGCTTCTTTCTTTGTTTTAAAAGAGAAAAATGTACTACCAATCTCAGGCATTGATTCAAAGCAGGTTAAACGAATAGGCGAGGAGAACTCAGCTTCTTTTATTGGTTTACCTAAAAAGTTTTCCATTATGCGGGTTGTGACGATAGCTTGTCCACAAGCGACAAACATTCCCGAGCGAAGAGTTCCGTTCTTTATAATACAAGATGCAGAAATACCTCTTTTTGGTTCGCGGTTGGCTTCTATTATAATACCTGTGGCGTTAGCTTCTGTGTCTCCAGTAAATGAAGCTAGGTCTGCCACTAATATAATCATATCAAGGAGGTCGTTTATCCCAGTACCGGCTTTGGCTGAAATGAGTACGAATGGTATATCACCACCCATACCTTCAAGGTAAACACCTTTCTCAGCTAACTCCATTTTCACTTTTTCAATATTGGCGTTAGGTTTGTCTATTTTATTTATGGCAACTATGTATGGAATTTTGCTTTCTATAATCGTATTATAAGCCTCAAGTGTCTGAACTTTAACTCCATCTTCAGCGGACACTATAAGTATTGCGATGTCCGCTGCATCTGCTCCACGAGCACGCATTTTTGAAAATGCTTCGTGTCCGGGAGTATCTAGAAAGGTAATCTTGCGGTCTAGTCCAGACTCACTCTTATGAACAACCTCATATGCACTAATGTGTTGAGTAATGCTTCCAGCTTCACCCTCAACAACATTCGATTTACGAATGTAATCAAGAAGTGTCGATTTCCCATGGTCAACATGCCCCATGATAACGACAACAGGAGGACGAACCATAACCTGCCCGAAACGCTCGGGCGGGCGAGTATTTATTTGTGTATCAATTTTGTTCATGTAATTTTTTATTCTATCTTGATTTCTCTAATACACTTCTTTCTTCTTCTGAAAGTTCGAATTCTGATTTACCTTTTACTATTGGCTTTACAAAGATACTCATACGATCACGAGCATAAAGACTAGACATTATGACTCCATCACCGTTATCATTCATAAAAGATAATGCAAAACTTTGATTACTACCCGTATCATCAAAAGGATTAAAACGGACAGACTCAACTGTTCTAATCGATTTATTTAATCTTTTATCAACCGTTATTAAGTGCTCATTAATTATCTTTTGAGTATCCCCAAGATCATTCATCTTTTTACTTATTTGAAGCATAACTTCTTCCAAGTTTTGAGCTTTGCTACCAGTAAAGAACTTTTTTATTCTATGCTCTGTCCTAGCTACCCAAACCAAAAGAAGCACCACAATGCCAGCAAGTATATAAATTAGTGTAAAAATACTCATAATTACAAAGAGTATATACTAATAATGGCTATTTTACAATATATGGTATATTAACTTATAATAAAATTTATGTCGGCCAAACATTCGAAAATTATTTACCTTGATTATGCCGCTGCAACACCTATCGATGAGAAGGTATTGAAGATGGTAATTTCGAGCGGGAAGCATTTTTTTGCAAATCCGAGTGCTATTCATAGCGAAGGAGTTTTGTCTCGAGAGTCTGTAAATGAAGCAAGAATTAAAATTGCTAGTCTTACAAATACCCACAAAGACGAAATTGTTTTTACTGGTAGTGGTACCGAAAGCGATGCTTTGGCAATACTAGGAGTTGTTAATAATTACAGAAATAAAATTGAAGGTAAACAAATCCCACACATTATTACTTCAGTTATAGAGCATCCAGCTGTACTTCTGAATTTTAAACTTTTAGAGAAAGAGGGGAAGGCGGAAGTTACTTATATAAAAGTTGATGAGCTAGGCTTTGTTTCTCCAAAAGAAATTAAAGATGCTCTGAAAGAAAATACCATTCTTGTGTCTATTATGTATGCTAATAATGAAATCGGCACAATACAACCTATACAAGAAATTGCGAAAGTAATAAGGCATTTCAAGAAAGAGAAGGGGAAAACAGGAAAACATGAGTTTAGAGAGCACGGATATTTTTCTGCTGAAAAATTCCTCGTGCTCGAGCCGTCGCTCTCGCAAGCCCCTCTAAACTCATGTTTTCCTGTTTTCCACACAGATGCTTGCCAAGCGATGAATTATTTATTTACGGAGAATATTGAAAAGCTTGGCGTAGATTTACTATCTTTTAATAGTTCTAAAATATATGGTCCAAAAGGTGTCGGTGTACTCTATAAGAAGCGTAGTGTAGAACTTTCTCCTTTGTATTCTGGTGGCGGTCAAGAGTTTGGTTTAAAATCTGGCACGGAAGATGTTGCAGGTATTTCTGGTGTTGCTCTTGCTTTAGAAATAGCTTCTAAAATGAAGAAAAAAGAATCTGCGAGACTTATAAAACTTCGTGATTACGGAATAAATAAATTATTAAAACTTTCTTCAAATTCTTCAAAAGATTTAAATAATGGTTTTCAAATAATCTTAAATGGTGATAGTAAAAACAGATTGCCGAATAATATAAATATTTCCATCTCTGGTATTTCAAGCGAGTTGCTTGTCATAGAACTTTCAGCGAAGGGGATTATGGTTTCATCTAAGAGTGCTTGTAAAAGTGGGGACACTGATGAATCTTATGTAATAGAAGCCCTTCATAGCTTCTCCCCGAGGCAAGACCTCGGGGATCTTTCAGCTAGGCAAGACATAGCTGACTTGGCGGAGGATGGCTCTCTTCGTATTTCTTTAGGACGAGAGACCAAAAAGAGTGATATAGATGCTTTAGTTTCTAGTCTAAAATTAATACTTGCAAAATACGAAAAGTGGAAATAGGCTTGACTACTATGCTATACTTATAGCATATGGAAATACAAGAATTAGATAAGAAACAGCTTGTTTTGGTGACCCTCCTTATTACCTTTGTGGTTTCTATAGCTACTGGGATTGTTACTGTTTCTTTAATGCAACAAGTTCCTAAGAGTGTACCCCAGATGATAAACAATGTTATAGAACGCACTATTGAGAAAGTAACGACCGTTCAAGTTCCGACAGCTCCAATTATTAGAGAAACTTCTCCAAATAATAAAGACACAGCATTATTATTATCAAGCGGAGATGAAGCTCTTGTTTCCATATATTCATTAGATGAAGTAAAAATTACAACGCCACCCTCCATCACAAATTCTTCATCTTCTTCTACTGTAACAAATACGATTCAGAGTGTTACAGCATCAAACGCAAGTGACGCATCTGTTGGGACTACAGATTCTGTAAAAATAGGAGATACTACCAAGCCTTATATTCCAAAGGCTCTCGGACAGGGCGTTATTATTTCTGACATTGGCTTAGTACTTGTTGATTCTAGTATTTTAACAGATAGAGATGTTTATGGGGTTATTTTAAATAAAATAGACTTTGATGCGACGGTTCTCAAAAAGTTTGCAAATGGTTTTTCTATTTTAAAAATAAGCGTTAAAAAAATTCCCGAAACTCCATCCGTTGACAATAAAATATAATTATTCTATACATAATATATGCCACCATTCAATAATTTTACAACTAAAACCAAAGAAGTCATTCGTAAGGCTCACGAATTAGCTATTGAACGTGGTCAAAATCATGTAAATTCACTTCATTTATTGACAGCTCTTCTAATCCAAGAAGACTCACTCATCGTATCCATACTAGATAAAATGGATGTTGATACAATGCTTATGACCGATAACCTTATAGAGAAGATAGAATCTCCTGAGAATCGGAACACCTTATCTCCTTCATATCAGATTTATCTTACTCCAGACCTCGCTACTGTTATAGAAAATTCTACAAAAGTTGCGAACACTCTTAAAGATGAATTTGTATCTACAGAACATTTATTTATCTCACTTCTTGAAGTCCAAGGAGAAGCTCGAGAGTTTCTGTCACGTTTCAAAGTTGAAAAAGAGAAGGTTATCAGTGTTCTTGAGGTTTTTCGAAAAGAAAACGTCACTGATATAAGTAAATCCAAGAAGCCAAAATTTTTAACAAAATACACACGCAGTCTTACCGACCTTGCTCGTGCTGATAAGCTTGATCCGGTCATCGGACGCGATAGTGAGATAATGCGAATGATGCAAATTCTTTCTCGTCGCACTAAGAATAATCCTATTCTTATAGGTGAAGCTGGTACTGGGAAAACGGCTATTGTCGAAGCCCTAGCTATTCGCATTGCTAAAAACGACGTACCTGAGAGTTTGCGGGATAAAGAAATTATTTCTCTCGATTTGGGTTTACTTTTATCTGGTACAAAGTACCGTGGTGAGTTCGAAGAGCGTCTTCATGGCATAATGAAAGAAATTGAAAAATCCGATGGTCAAATGATTCTGTTCATTGATGAGATTCATACTATTGTCGGTGCTGGTTCTGCTGAAGGTTCGCTTGATGCTTCGAATATGTTGAAGCCAGCACTCGCACGTGGTGAGCTTCATGCAATAGGTGCCACAACACTCAAAGAATATCAAAAGCATATTGAGAGAGACCCCGCTCTTGCTCGCAGATTTCAGCCTATATATGTCGATGAGCCGAGTCCTGAAGATTCTATAGCTATACTACGCGGACTTAAAGAAAAGTATGAACTGTTCCATGGTGTTCGTATTACTGATGATGCAATAATAGGTGCAGTGACACTAAGCGCTAGATATATAACTAACCGTTATCTTCCTGACAAAGCTGTAGATCTTATCGATGAAGCGGCATCAGTTTTACGACTTGCCCTTGAGAATAAACCACAAGTTCTAGAAGATGCTCATAGAAAGATTATGAGGTTTGAAATAGAAAAACAGGCTCTCTTGAAAGAGATTTCTCGAGATTCTAAATCTGCAGAGTCAGAAGGTACTAAAGCTCGTGTCCGCGATATAGATAAAGAAATAGGTGATTTAAAAGAGAAAACTCATGAGCTTGAGCTAAAGTGGAAGAATGAAAAGGAAATTGTTGTAGAAATTCGCTCTATTAAAAAAGAGCTTGAATCCTTACGCTTAGAAGGGGAAAATTCTGAAATGCGTGCAGATCTTTCTCGTGCGGCAGAAATTCGATATGGTCAAATTCCTGATTTACAAAACAGACTCGACACAAAGCTTTCTCGCTTAAAGAAACTTCAGAAATCTCGTCGTATTTTAAAAGAAGATATCACCGCTGAAGATATAGCTTTAGTCGTTTCTCGCTGGACAGGTATTCCTCTTATAAAAATGATGGAAGAGGAGCGTGAGAAGCTGGTCCATATGGAAGATGAATTAAAAAAGCGTGTTGTTGGGCAAGACGAAGCCATTAAGAAAATTGCTGACGTTGTAAGGAGAAATAGGGCAGGTATTTCTGACCCCAATAAGCCTATCGGCTCATTTATTTTCCTTGGTCCTACTGGTGTGGGTAAGACAGAGCTTACAAAATCTCTAGCGCAATTCATTTTCAATGATGATAAAGCTCTCATACGAGTGGATATGAGTGAATACATGGAACGTCATAGTGTCTCAAAACTTATCGGTTCACCTCCAGGATATGTAGGCTATGATGAAGCAGGGAACTTGACCGAAGCTGTGCGTCACAGACCTTACTCAGTGATACTTTTCGACGAAATTGAAAAAGCTCATCCTGAAGTGTTCAATGTTCTTCTCCAAGTACTTGATGAGGGCAGACTCACTGATGCTAAAGGGCGTGTTGTAAATTTCAAAAATACAATTATTATTCTGACTTCAAATATTGGTTCGCAATTTATCGAGAAGATGGAAACTCTTGGATTTACCAATAACACCAAGAAAGATGAATACGTCCAGACCAAAGAAAAAGTTTTATCTAGTTTAAAAGATAGCTTCCGTCCCGAATTCTTAAATCGTCTTGACGATATTATTGTATTCGATATTCTGGGGCAAGAGGTCATTAGACACATCGTGGATATAAAAATCGATATTATTCGTAAGCGTTTACTTGCGAAATATATTGAGCTTGAAATCTCACCTGATGCTCTTACATACCTAGCTCATGAAGGATACAACCCTCACTATGGCGCAAGACCTTTAGGTCGTCTGATTCAGAATAAAATTCTTAACCCAGTAGCTTCATTTATCATAAGCAACAAAGTAAAGAAAGGGGATATTGTGTACGTCACAAAGCAAGGAGAAGAACTTGTCGTTGAAATGAAGAAAAAGAAAATTAAATCCTCAATAAAGATAGGAAAGCCATCTGTGTATGCTTAATATATAATTCGAATCTTACACGCAAAGCTAACGCTTTGCTCCGACGCAAAAGAACGGCTAAAGCCGTTCTTTTTTTGTGCGTCGGGTAGGATTCGAACCTACGGAGGCCGAAGCCGACAGATTTACAGTCTGTTGTAATAGACCACTCTACCACCGACGCATACGAGTAAGTATACACGGTTTTCCTTTATTTTTCAATATGCATTTTTTTGTTTTATCATTTTTAAAAATATGCTAGAATGTACCGTATATGTCACAACTTTATGATAATTCAATTTTTTGGGTAGATGTTGAAAAGATTAAACCTAATCCTTTTCAGCCTAGACGGGAGTTTGATGAGGCTCGTTTACGCGATTTATCAGAATCAATACGTCAATATGGAGTTCTCCAGCCTCTTGTTGTGTCTAGGATAGAAACAATACGGGAAGATGGAGGAATTTCTGTGGAGTATGAACTTATTGCTGGTGAGCGAAGATTACGAGCTTCAAAACTTTCAGGTCTTGAGCAGGTGCCCGTCATTATCCGTATTGGGGATGACAATATGGCCAAGCTCGAACTTGCCATCATCGAGAATCTTCAACGTGAAGATTTAAATGCTGTCGAGCGTGCTCGAGCTTTCCATCGTTTTGTTGAAGAATTTAAATTTACTCACGGACAGATTGGTGCAAAAGTTGGAAAAAGTAGAGAATATGTTTCCAATACTTTACGCTTGCTTGCTCTTCCACAAGAAATTCTTGACGGATTATCTGCAGGTAAGATTAGCGAGGGTCACACTAGGCCAATTCTTATGTTGACTGACAGACCGGAACAGCAAATGGTTTTATTTAAAGAAATTGTCTTTAAGAAAATGACAGTGCGTGATGCAGAAAGAGTCGCTCGTAAAATTGCTTTTGATCGCGTTCGTAAAAAGGAGTATATGAGAGATCCTGAGATATCTTTGATGGAAGATAAAATGCAAGAGACTCTGGGAACAAGAGTGCATATCGAACGAAGGGAAAATGGGGGGTATATCGCTCACGATGATCTACGTACTATACTCGAAGTTTTCAAAGCGAATAATGGTGGGAATCCTAACGCTATGCTTGAAAAATTTATGGCCGACAAAAATGCAAGCCAAAATGCAAGCCAAAATGCAAGTCCAATTGCAACATTAGGCGAGACCGTAGAAGATTCTATGCTACTTAATGCTTCTCCTACAGAAGAAACAATTATTGCTCAGGCTTTAGGGGTAGAAGACGACCTGCATCTAATGGATGATCGTACCGGTGAAGAAATAAAAAAGGCAGAAGAAGATGTGGATTTGTACAACATCAGCAATTTCTCTGTTTAATTATTGAAAGTAGTGAAGTCTGACTTCGATATATTAACTTTTTCCAAAAGACAGAAATTTAGATAAGAGGCTGTTCTCTTTCAAGTAATTATTTATATGTTTGCGAGCCAGACTTGTTTTTGCGAAATCGAGCCATTTAGACGATGGTTGAATGTTTTTATTCATGAACACTTCTACAATGTCATTTGTTTTTAACTTAGTGTGCAGAGCGGAGTTCTTCCCATTTACTTTAGCACTCTGGGTATGATTGCCGATATCAGTATGGATAGCATAGGCGAAGTCTATGATACTTGAATCTTCTGGCAGGTCTATGATATCTCCTTTCGGTGTGAACACAAAGACGCGGTCCTTAAAAAAGTCCATTTTTATTGTTTTAAGGAATTTTTCTGGTGTTTCACTATCTTTATTTATTTCGTCTAGTTGTTGCACCCATTCAAACTTTTTACTGTTTATTATATTTTCTTTATAGGCAAAGTGTGCAGCGATACCATTTTCAGCTTCTCTGTGCATCTCAAATGTGCGAATTTGTATTTCTACAATACCACCTGTTCCTGTAAATATTGTTGTATGAAGACTTCGATATCCGTTTTGTTTCGGTATGGCGATATAATCTTTTATACGATTTGGTAGCGGAGTCCAAGCTCCGTGTATAAGTCCTAGCACATGATAGCAATCTGTAACAGTATTTACTTTTACTCGCATCGCAATAATATCGTAGATCTTACCTATATCCATATCGTGCTTTTTAAGTTTCTTCCAAAGTGAGTATAGATGTTTCTGTCTATAGTCTACTAGCACATCTTTTATACCGGCTTCTTTTAGAGTTTTTATTAATAAATGTTTAACTTCGAGTAGATATTTCTCTTTGGCATCTTTCTTTTCTAGTAGGAGCATAAGAACTTCCTGGTATTCCTTAGGGTAAGCATATTTAAAAGCTGCATCCTCAAGACGCCCTTTCAACTTACCCATTGAGAGCCTATTGGCTAGTGGGGCATAGACCTCAAGAGTTTCAAGAGCAATACGTTTTTGTTTTTCAGGAGTTACGTGCTCCAGGGTTTCTATATTGTGTAATCTATCAGCTAGCTTTATGACCAAAATGCGTAAATCTTCTGACATTGAAACGAAAAATTTCTGTAAATTTTCTACATTTTTCTCAACACCTTTATATTTTATTGTACCAAGTTTGGTAACCCCCTTAACTAATTTTACTATTTCTTTCCCAAATTCTCTTTCAAGTTCATCCTCTTTTACATTAGTATCTTCAAGTACATCATGAAGCAAGCCCGCAACTATAACATCTGGTTCCATACCAAGTTCTGCTAAGTTTTTAGCTGTAGCTACTGGGTGTACAAAATAAGGTTCACCGCTTTTACGAAGTTGTCCGTCGTGTGCCTTAAGAGAAAAATCATAAGCCTTTTTTATAAGGTCTTTTCCTTTTTGGTCAATATTAGGAACCAGTGAAGTAATTTCATTTACTTTTTGCATAGGTTTTATTATACCTTATTTTTATGCGGGTTGTGATTCTTACACATTTTATTTGAACATCGCTCGGGGATAGTTTTAGTACCTTCCATCATTAATGACTGACATAATTCACATATACGCCCCGTAGGTTTAGCCTTTATGGCATTTTTGCAGTCGGGATAATTTGAACAAGAATAGAATAGGCCAAAACGCCCCCGACGTTCCATCATTTTACCAACCTTACAAGTAGGGCAGGTGACATCCGTCGTCTTTCTTTTTACTTCTTCTTCATCTTGTTTTATAAATTTACATTTAGGATACCTTGAGCACGATATGAATGTTCCACCACCATCACGCCTTTCACGGATGACAAGCTTACCACCGTGTATTTTTTTCTTCCTTCCTCCCACTTTCAGAGAATTCGCTTCGGGAGGTAAGCCACAGGTAGGACACATCTCACCAGTCTCTTTTGGTCCCTCTAATTCTTTACCTTCCATTGTGCGAGCTCCATCACAATCAGGATAAAGTGAACAGGAATAGAACTTACCATTTCTTGCAAGTTTTATGATCATTGATGCACCACATTTGGGGCAGAGCATATCTAGGGGAGCTTCTCCCATATTTGTGGCTTTTGCGAGTTTATCTTTCTCTTTAATTTCTTTTTGGAAAGGTGTATAAAAATCTTTTAGTGTTTTTGTATATTCACGCTTCCCGAGAGCTATTTCGTCAAGTTCATTCTCCATTTCAGCCGTGAAAGTATCACTGATGTAACTCGCGAAATTATTTTCAAGGAATGACGATACAACATCTCCAGTATCAGTGGGGAAAAGTGTTTTACCCTCTTTCCTTACGTACCCTCGGTCTTCGATGGTTCTCATTATGGAGGCATAAGTACTTGGTCTTCCTATATCACGTGCCTCAAGCTCCTTTACAAGTCCAGCCTCAGTGTATCTATTCGGTGGCTCTGTAAATTTCTCTGTGCTATTAAGCTCAATTAAATTTATAATTTCTCCAATTTTCACTTCTGGTAGTTCAACATCTTCTCCGCGAGCGTCCATATCAACCCGAAGCCACCCGGGGAAGATGACCCGAGATCCATTTGCGGTAAAGTCTGGAATGGAGTTTTCCCCTCCTGCCTGAGGAGGGGTGCCCGATAGGGCGGGGTGGTGAGAGATGTTGGCAGTAATTTTTGTTTTTAATAATTTAGCATCAGACATTTGTGAAGAAACTGTCCTTTCCCAGATAAGAGTATAAAGTTTCTTTTGTTCATCATTCATACCAGAAGAAAGATTCTCAATATGAGTTGGGCGAATAGCCTCGTGGGCCTCTTGGGCATTTTTTGATTTGGTTTTATAAATATGGGCTTGTACATATTCTTTTCCATACTTTTTTTCTACAAGCGCTAGTATTTGACTTTGGGCCTGAGCACTTAGGTTTGTACTGTCAGTACGCATATATGTGATAAGCCCTGCTTCGTATAATTTCTGAGCAACTTGCATAGTTCTACTTGGTGAAAAACCAAGTCGAGTCGAAGCAGTTTGTTGAATTGTTGAAGTAGTAAACGGTGCACGTGGTTGTCTTTTCTGTTCACTAGTTTTTAAATCAGTCACAGTCCACTTTTCAGCTCTTCCTAATTCTAATATTTTTTCTACTACTTTTTCTTCTCTTGGTTCTTCTACGCAAGAAAGTGCAAGCCTTTCCTTCTTAATTGTATTCCATAGTCCTTCAATTATCCAATACTTTTCAGGTATAAAAGCGCGGATTTCCCTTTCACGTTCCATAATGATGCGTAAAGCAGGGGACTGGACTCTTCCCGCGGATAAGCCATATCGAACCTTTTTCCAAATTATTCCGGATAAATCATACCCCACAAGTCGGTCCAAAACCCTACGAGCTTCTTGGGCTTTCACTAAGTTCAAATCTATATCACGAGGTTCTTTTAAAGCGTTCTCCACTGCTTCCTTAGTAATTTCATAGAAAGTTACTCTTTTAATAGGAGCTTTTATTTTCTTTCCTCCAGCAAGCTGGTTATCTAAAATCTCTTTCAAATGCCAAGAGATTGCTTCACCTTCACGGTCCGGGTCAGTTGCAAGCATTATCTCTGTAGCTTTTTCTGAAAGAGTTCGGAGTTCATGAACTACTTTTTCTTTGCCCTTAGATATTTCATATCGTGGTACAAATCCAGAGGGGATATCAATTGCATCTTTATTGGACTTAGGTAGGTCGCGAATGTGTCCGATAGATGCTCGAACAGTAAAAGCTCCATCAAGATATTTCTCAATGGTCTTTGCTTTGGAGGGAGACTCGACGATTAAAAGTTTCATATTCCGTCTAGTATTACACGAAACTAGATTTTTTTGCAAATTATTTCAATTCGTTATCTATATAAGTCGTATTTCCCCCAACTCCTCTTTAATCAATTCTTTTATTTCCATTATAGATAGAAGCGCATTAGCACTTCCTGTGTCCATGCCACAGTTGCGAATAAGGTCATCGCGTTCCATTGGTTCGCGAAGTAGTGCAACTATTTTTCTTTCGTCAGCGCCACAGTCGGCGTATTTTTCTTCATCACTTTGTGTTTTCTTTTTTATTTCAAACCCTAGAGCTTCTAATAGTTCTTCGCTTGTTGTTACTGGCGTTGCACCAGCACGGATTAGTTTATTTGTTCCTTTAGAGTTGGATGAAAATGCCGACCCGGGAACTGCGAGTACATCTCTATTGTAGTCTAGTGCCATACGGGCGGTGATAAGAGTTCCCGATTTTTCTTCTGCTTCTATTATTAGTACTGCTTTGGATATACCAGCCATTAGCCTGTTGCGTGCCGGGAAAGAGTAAAGAGTTGCTTTCCATGAAGGTTCCATTTCTGAAAGTAAACATCCTCCAGCGTCTAATATCTCTTCTGCGAGCTTAACATTTACTCTTGGATGGAGGACAGAATTATCTAATCCTGAACCAGGGAAAGAGATTGTCACAAGCCCTGCATCAAGTGCCGCTCGATGAGCTATGCTGTCTATGCCAAGCGCAAGTCCGGAGACTATTGCTACGGGGTAACCTTTGAGTCCAGCGATTAATTTCTCGCAAATATCTTTACCGTAAGAAGTATATTTACGTGAGCCGACGACGGCCAAAAGTATTAAATCTTTACTCGGAAGAATCCCTCGCATATATAAAACTTTTGGTGGGTGGGGAATCTCAAGTAAGGCTAGGGGGATTTCTTCCTTCTTTAATTTTACAACGTCTTCCATTGCTTATATTATAGCAATATTTGTTATATTTGCTATAATATGTGTATTATGAAAAATCCAGGAATATCCGAGCCCACTGCGGAACAGTTAGCTGGTTATCTAACTGAAAATTTAAAGTTGCCTATTCATTCAGTAGATGAATGGACATCTCTAGATTACTATGGACGCTTAGGTATAAAAGACAATGCTACTAAAGAGGATATTATGGGTGCATATAGTAGAATGGCTTCTATTTGTAATAATACTAATTCTGATGAGTATAGTTATAATAATTTTGTTTTTCGATTAATTACTGAAGCATATAAAATTCTAAGTAATCCCTTGAGTCGTGCAAATTACGATATGACTCAAGAAAAATCAAATGACACTAGAAATTTCTATCCAAAAGAAAGATTGGATAAATTTTATGATGTAGTTTTAGATTTTATTTTAGATGAGAGAAATTATCAAACATTTTTAGGCGTTGTGAAATTTATTAACGAGTTAATAATCGCTGAGCAGCATAAGCATGATGCGAATAGAGAAATTTTAGTTGAGTTTATTAAG
>Ga0163148_10004721_pt1 | contig 14085 bp, 15 predicted proteins | sample OliLakLV19MP7P2_FD_148606 | JGI IMG/M metagenome (GOLD analysis project Ga0163148, IMG submission 148606) | Freshwater microbial mat bacterial communities from Lake Vanda, McMurdo Dry Valleys, Antarctica- Oligotrophic Lake LV.19.MP7.P2 | ecosystem: Environmental > Aquatic > Freshwater > Lake >...
ACTGGAGAAGGTCTTTCCCAAAACGGAAACGATCCTCCGCGACATTGAGTTGAAGCAAACATTCAAAGATGTTACCTACTCCAGTCTGAACCACCCGGATTTGAAGAAGGAACTCAAAGATGCGTTCCCCGCTATCGAATGGGACAAACCTTTCGAGGAGTATGCCGCCGCCCGCGCCACAGAGGCAAGTCCTAAATAATCGTTTTTGTTTATCAGTGGAAGCAAACATAAGCATCGAGCAAAGTGTTAAATTCCGGTTTTGCAGGCAGTCAGACAAAACCGACTGAAAGCGATACCGATGAGGAGTGATTAGCCGGATTTTTTATGGTTCGAATGCACAAAACAGATTTCACAATCAAGCCAGAAAGGCAAGAAGATGTCCGTAGCTGTAGATGCCGAATTTCGGCAACGGGTTGGCATTATGGAAGCCCCTCGTGAAGACGATGAACGGGATGGCTATCAAAGGGATCGCGCCCGGATTATTCACTGTTCGGCATTTCGGCGTCTCCAGGCGAAAACCCAGGTCATGGGAGTTGGCGAAGGCGATTTTCACCGAACCCGCCTGACCCATTCTTTGGAAGTCGCACAAATCGGCGAGGGAATTCGCAATCGCCTGTACCAAAAATACGATGGTGATTCAACGATTCAAGACTGGCTCCCCACCTCTGATTTAATCAGTACGGCTTGCTACGCCCATGACCTTGGGCATCCACCCTATGGTCATGCGGGTGAACATGCATTGCAGGAGTTTATGGCTGAAGACGGCGGCTTCGAGGGAAATGCACAAACATTGCGGATTTTGACGCGCTTAGAAGACTACACCGAAAAATACGGCATCAATCCTACCAAGCGATTGATGCTGGCGGTTTTGAAATATCCCGTCTCCTACGGCACGTTTTATAAGGACAACAAAGAATGTTACGCGAAATCGCCACCAAAATGCTACTACGACAGCGAGGCAGCTTTCGTCTCCAACGCGCTTGATTTGCTATTTCAGGGGAAGGATAAAGAACGAGATGCTTTTTTGGAACACGACCAGAAGAAAGCGAAACATAGAACTCTCGACGCGACCATCATGGAATGTGCCGATGATATTGCCTATGGCGTCCATGATCTCGAAGATATAGTCGGTAGAAGATTGATCAACCGCGATGAATTGCAACAAGGACTCCAGACTAAATTAGGAGCCAAATGGGAATTTGGTCAAGGCAAGAACGCTGTTGGCGAAGAGGATTTCTTAGCCCAGCTTTTTAAAGGAAGTTTTGAACGAAAGAAGATGATTGGAAAACTGGTTCATCTTTTTATTAGTAGCTGTAACATTAGGGCAATTGATCTCTTCGCACACCCGCTTGTTAAATACCGGTGCAACGTGGCTGATTCAGTCGCTCCTCTTCTCAAAGGACTAAAAAAATTCACCTATGTGGCTGTGGTCAAAAGACCCGGAGTACAGCAGCTTGAGCGGCGCGGAAAGCGAATCGTCAAAAGTGTGATTGATGAACTGATGACGTGTCCAGAGGAACTGATTCCGAAAAACGCTTGGCAAAAATCAGAAGGCGAAACCAGTATCCGGCGCAGAGTTTGCGATTATGTTTCGGGCATGACCGATCCCTTCTGTGATAAAATCTATCACCGTCTCTTTTCGCCGGGAATTGGCAGTAGCACCGACGAACTGTAGTCTATCTTCTGAGCGTGTTCATGCAATTTGAACACGGGCATCAATTTTAGAGCAGAAATTCCCCTCTCAACGTCCGATAACGCACTTTGGGGAAGCGGATGACAATACCGGAGATTTATTTGTATGTTGAGACTGTTCTACCTTCCGCTCTTATTGCCCGGGATACGTCGGTGTACTCGTTCCCCCTTGAGACTGCGATGCCGGAACTCATGCAGAACGCCTTCATCATCAACGCTCGACCCCATGTACTGCCAACTCTCCAACGACTCGGGATCCGGTTCATCAATGTGTTGAGGGTTTGAGCATTGGTGTGAATCAAGCACCGTTCAACCCCAACACTGGGGTAAGAGGCACAACTGAGAAAAAAACCGTGTTAAGCCCTGCAAAGTGCGTAGAATGTTGATACTGCGAACTTTTTGCGGCGATTTAGCACTTTTCTAACCCAAAACACCAGCAAAATTGGATGGAGACAGTTGGAAGTGCGTGGTGAAAACTCAAAAGCGCACTTGACGCTATCTCAAAATCCTTAACACGGTTTTTCTCCCGATTGTGCCTCTTACCCCTTGATGCATCGGGAGCGATCACCAGTCGATGTCCCTGTTCTAATCGTCAATTGCTGGGTACAAAAGCCTCTGATCTGTATCCAGTGCGTGCTAATAATGGTGTACGAGAAACACGGTTTGCCTGCTCAGAGTGCGGCAAATCCCTTTGACCTTGATACTAGAGTTGTAGAGGCAGCACCGCATTAAATCGTGATCCGCTTGCGAAGTCCAATCGCATTTCACGGTTTACCGCGGTGCCACCACTTTTGTTTCCCCAAGGAAACAAAAGTGGTGGGCGGTAAGGATTCGTGTAAAAAACCCACACTTTGGAAAATCGCCGCCTATATAGTCGAACTTTGCAACCTAAACGGTCGTTTACGTTACAAGGGGGAACCCCAACAATTCCGCAAAAGCCGCCATCTACAAGATAAGCATCGTTATCTGGAACGAATCTCTATCCTAATGCCTGTCTTGAGATGATGAAGACCGCCGAAATAAAGTGGTCAAAGTGAGATTATCTTCGACATCTGTCCAGATTGCATCGGAACAAGTGTCAAAAGTCTACGCGATTGATGGTCTCTTAGAGCATATTGAAAAAGTCTTTGGTTGTTTTATTTCTGAACTCATAGAAACGACTTCTCACTCGTCAGACCTGAGTTTTTTCGCGCTAAATTCGCGTGAATAGCCATTCAGCAAAGGTTGAGAGTTTAGTAAGCAAAGACTTTTTCAATATGCTCTTACGGGCATGGCGGTTTTTGCACGAGTGTTGGGTTCCCCCCACGTTTGGGGCATAACGAAGGATTTCGATAAAGAAATGCCCCACAGTACGTGCTATTGCGCTCCCTCCGTGATGTTTGAAAGACCGAACTATACCCTTTGGGTGCGATGGGCCGAAAAACCCATTTTGGAGTTATGTTCTCACAAAGCGAACTAAGCGCTGGACATCTCCTCCATCTGCTTCCCGCAACGCCATGATGTATTCCCTGCGTGTCTCACTTGCCTCCACTAAAGAGCGTGATCCCCACGTAAAGCGCTGCTGTCCCGAGCGCAACAGCAGCAGATCGGCCGCAAGACGTGCATGGCGTCCGTTTCCATTGGGAAACGGATGAATAGAAACCAGTTCATGATGAAATCGTGCGGCAAGCTCATCCCAAGGAAAGACTTCATGTTCCACCTGATAGCGCGTATTTTGACACAACTGTTCCAGTTGCATCGAAATTTGCAGCCAGGACACGCCGATGTTGGTCTCTACGCGGCGAAACTCCCCTGCCCACTTCCAGGTGAGCTCGAACATTCGCTTGTGGAGTTTGCGAAGCGTCGTCATGAGCAGCACGTTGCGATTGTCGCCCCGAGCACGGAGTGCCCACTGCTCGGCAAGCAGAATATTCATTGCCTCAAATTCGTTGAGTTCGCCTTGGGTGGTCAGGCCAGGGATCAAGTCTGCGGCGGCATCCGGTTCAAGCGGTGTGGCTCCTTCGGGATACTCGAAGATCATGAAGCCTCTGCCCAAATATCGCGGATCAGGGTGCGGATCATCTCCTGTGCCAGCTCCTTCACCTCCGCTTCCCCGGCGTCCCCCCTTCCCTGCGCTTCCAGTGCCATGGTGTGTTCCACACGGCGGAGCAATGTTGCCGCACGCTGCAAGGCTTGCGTCTCCAAGGTAGATTCCAAAGAGGTGTTCGGTACAAAGGCATAGACCAACTCACAGTCCATCGCTAACGCAGCTTTTCGGAGGCTTCTCAGGGTAATGGCATCGTCTGCCTCGGTATGTTCCAACTTGGCGACGGTGGGTTGACTGACGCCCATCCGCGAGGCGAGTTGTGCGGCACTCATCCCCAGCGCGTTTCGGACCTCACGGATCCATCCTTTCGGCGGGCGTTTCAAGGTGCGAAGAAGCGGTGGCTTAAGCAGTGTGTCTAATTGGCGTCGGCGCAGAGTATTGCTGAAGATTCGCGGCATAATAGCCTCCAGTGCATAATCCATCTTTAAGATTATACCTTAGAAGCAATAATAAGACAATAATATTATAGATTGCAAGCAATAAAGCAGAGGAAGTTTTCTTTTTCTGTTTGTTATCAGCAAGCGGCGTTAGGATTAACTTGAATTAGTCCCCCTCTTTTGCTCAGCAACTTCGCGAAGAAATGTCTCGATGGCAGTTGCGGCACTACGACGGTTTATCAAATCGCGGGTGGGATGGCTGGGGTCGGTCAGGAAGCGAGCATAACTTTGCGGACAATCTTTGCGATGCCCCTCCACTGCATCATCAGAAGCAAACCGACGCCGGAGAATATCCAGCGTTTGTGCGAGCATTGGGTCTTCGGGCAGTCGGTTTTCGAGAGCGACAAATGCTTCGGCGACGGATGCTGGTCCGTCTTGATAGTTGAGAAGACTGTAGATGATGTCGTATGCATCTTTTTCTTCTATTCGATCTTCATACACTAATCCCTTCAACACCAAAAACGCGGCACCCTATGTGTCAGAATAGAGTGAGACAAAAATCCGCACTCAAAAGAGTGTAGATTTGCTCAGGGCGAGAAAGTGATTAACTCATGTCTGACCTTTTTATCCGCACGTTGCCTGACCCGCAAGTCAACCAACGCGCCACTCGAAGTGTTGCCGTTGCATAAAGAAGTCTGTATCAATCGGGTCGAGCCACAGAAACCGGAAGACTGACCCGAAAAGTACATAACAACGATTTCAACTTTTTGTCTCAAAAGACTTGACACATTCCGGACATCGCGAGGATAACCCGACGCCTTTGCCACCACGAGCAAGCGCACAGGACGTTCCAGCACGTCAGCAAGAATGACTGAATTCCTCCCTCTCTCCGCTCTTCCGCTTTCATGCGATACAGAGTGAACGACGACCTCGGGTTGGGAGCGTAATGTCTGGACAAAGGTTTCGATAAGAGAACATTCAGATTTCATTTTCGTTAAAAACGTCTTTTTCGCTGTACAGTGAAAATACACCTTTTTTAGAAGTAAAAATACAAGTCTCTCTACGAATCCAAATTCTCCAAATGCAAAGATCAGTCAATGTCCGATAATTATTGTTCGCTTATTACTTTCCGATATCTTGTACCCCTATTGAAATTTCTACTGTCTTTCTGGTAATCTACAAAACCAGATTACCAGAAAACCATTTAGCCAGAAAGGAGGCTCCAGATGAAGATTGTCACAATCACTGGTTATAAGGGAGGAGTCGGCAAAAGCACGACAGCCATTCATCTTGCTACTTACTTTAGCGACAGAGGCAAAACGATTCTTGTCGATGGTGACCAAAACCGTACAGCTCTCACTTGGGCGGAACGGGGTTCTCTTCCTTTTTTCGTTGCTGATGAGAGACAAGCCGTCAAACACGTTGGAGGAGCTGATTATGTAGTCATTGATACCCCTGCCCGCCCCGAGACTGATGATCTCAAAGAACTTGCCAAGGGCTGCGACCTTCTTATTCTTCCAACCGCGCCAGACATCCTTAGCCTTCAACCAATGCTCGCTACGGCTCGTGCCCTTGAAGGAACCAATTACCGTGCGCTTCTTACCGTTGTTCCCCCCTATCCCAGCCGTGAGGGCGAATTGATGTGGAGTGATCTTCGTGAAGGAGGAATTCCCGTTTTTGAGACCATGATTAGGCGCACGGTAGGATTTCCCAAAGCAGCCTTAAACGGGATGCCAATTCGAGACCTCAACCATGCAAGTGCCGAAGCCGCTTGGCAGGATTACAAGGCACTGGGCGACGAAGTAATGGAGATACTCAAATGAGCAAATACGCCAATCTCATCAAAGAAGCCAGAAGTACAGAAAGCCAGCAAACCAGCAAACCAGAAACGCAGGAAGAACAGGTAAACCTTTCCGTCAAAGTACCCAAACGTCTTCGCCGCCACTGGGTTGCAGAAGCAAAACGCCATGACACTACGTTGACCGCCGCTATCGTAGAAGCCTTGAAAAGCCGTTTCGGTGAGCCTACATAAACTTACTGGTATTCTGGTAAACCAGAATACCAGATTAATTGAAGATTGCTATTTACGAGGGCACCTCTGCTCTTTTCGAGTTAAATAGCCTGCGTAGTTTGGGGAGACGAAGTGCGTAGTTTGGGGAGACGAAGTGCGTAGTTTGGGGAGACGAAGTGCGTAGTTTGGGGAGACGAAGTGCGTAGTTTGGGGAGACGAAGTGCGTAGTTTGGGGAGACGCCGATTCCGGTAAAAGTGTGCTATCCTCTCTCAAATACAGGGTTTTTTGCCCGGTTTTTTTTTCTCTACAGTATTCTACATATATCTACACACACTCGACTCTCTATGAAAGCGCGTGTAGATTTGATGAAGAAAAGTAAAATCCATGAATGATCTTCTAAAACAAGTTCTACCTGAAACGGAAGTTGCTCCCCTTGACATTTTACGAGTGGACACAGCCCTTTCACGTTATCCGATTCATCAACTTGCCAAGAAGGGAACAATCAGCATCAACATTCGCAAGCAGGACGAAAAGGGAGCGACCACCCTTCTATGGGAAGTCACCTACAACAGCAAGTACGGGCAACCCGGTCCACTCGCGTATAAACTCGATACCCTGATCATCAATCGGCGGATCGACGAAGCAGGAAGACCTGTTCCCAAGTTGCTCAAGCTCGGCAGTCTCAGGGAAATTGCGGAAGAACTTGGACACAACCAATCCGGGGAAAATACAACGGGCATTAAAACGGCTCTGCGTCAAAATGCCAGTGCCTTCATCACTGCCAAAATTGCCTATCAGCTTGCGGAGAAAACAGTTGAGAAAACAGAGCGCACTTTGGAAGCCGATTTCACCCGCTACAGCATTGTGTTCACCGGGGAGCATCTTCCCGATGGAAGAAAAGCCGACTGCGTCTATCTTGTCCTCAATGACATCTACGCCGAGGTTCTCAACACGGCAAAACGGCGTCCGTTGGATTATGATTATCTCAGCAGCCTCGCTCCCGGTCCTCAGCGATTTTACGAAATCGTTTCGTATCAAATGCTGCCTGCCATTAAGTACAACCAACGGGCAAAACTGCCGTATTCCGAATTCTGTCTCTATTCGACCATGACGCGCTACGAGACTTTCGATCAGGTCAAAAAGCAGATGTACAAAATTCATCAGCCCCATATTGCGTCCGGATACATTGCTAAAGTTGAGTATGAAGCCACCGTTGATGAAAACGGTCGGCCTGACTGGAATATGTTTTACTTACCGGGAGATACCGCTAAGCGGCAGCAACTTGTTTTCGATTTTCATCTCCCTTACATTCGGCGTGAACGAGGAAAAACAACCCCACCAGCCAAGAAGCCTAAACTTTCTGCGACGTTGTCGGAGCCACCAATACTGCCGCTCCTTGCCATTGCCATCCCGGAAAACTTGCCGGGAACCGATCCAGCCACCTTGCTTGTCCGTCGCTTTTACAAACTACGTTACGGAGCCGAGCAGGAACCCACCGAGCGCGAAAGAGGGGAAGCCAGCGGCTACCTGACGGAAAGCGAAGCGTGGGCAACTCACCTCATTGAATTTGCTGCCAAAATGGGCAAAGAGGCAAACGGTTTCCCGAATGACTTTGGTGGGATAAAGAAACTGAGCAGTCAAGCCCGCGAGCCCTTTGAGGCAAAGCGCAAAGAGCGGGAGCAGAGTCAGCTCAAGAAAGCCCGTCAGAGCCACCAGGAAGCTCACAGAGAGGCTTATGTGGTCTTTATAGGGGAATTGCTGGGGGGTAGGCTTGAAACGTCGCTTCCAGAGGCATTTCAGCTTTTTAAAGAGCAGGAAGACAGTACCTACCGGTTTCATAAAAACCGGGCAGGGAAATCGGGGATGTCAGAACGGATTATTGAAGGATACTATCAAGAAGAGGAACGAATTAAACGGCTTATGAAGTTTATTGAGGAAAATCCTAAAAGCGGCATCCCCAACTTCTGGCAATGGGATGAAAAAATGAACTCAAATCCATTTAAGCCACTGACATAGCAGTCAATTATCCTATTCCCGTAAAAAGTATAAGGGACTCGCGATAAAATAAATCTTCCAGTCCGAGAAGGCGGACTTCGCGCCTTTGTAGCAGTGACTTTAATCGCCCGATGAGAGTGGAAGAATTATTTTTTCGTAAATCCCTAAATACTCCTATTTACTCTTTTTATGGGAATAGGAGTATAAAAAGTAAAGGGGTTGGTTTGTTCATGTAGCGGCACATCAATCCCTTCGGTCAATACCACTTTGACCTGACCCAAATGCGGCGCAATCCTTAACACGGTTTTTCTCTCAATTGTGCCTAACACCCCATATTGCGCTCATTCCGTGATGTTTGAAAAACTGAACTCTCCCTTTTAGGTTCACTGGGCAAAAAAACCTATACGCCGGAATTCGGGTTTCTTTGCGGTGACCTCATGCAGTAAGTCGTGTAGATGCGAAGGCTGGGTGTTTGTAGCGCGTTTCGTGTGTTTGTGCATGGATTATGCTGTTGTATTTACTCTAATTACGAGTGCGCTCTTCTCACCGCGGGTCAAAATCGCCAGTGTGTATCGAGGAGGTTCCGCCGACTTACATAGTACCTAGCTATGACTTACACACTACTTAGCTATGACGTACCACCCTCATTTTAGTGTGGTGCTACCCATTTTGCTTGATACCGTTGAGAGCAAAAAAATAGGAAGTGGCTGTCATTCTCTTGTATCAGGTCTAACAAGATGATGATGAGAGTAAAGAAGAATCAGAAATACCTTCCATGTTTGAGGTTGAACCCGTAAAGTGGCTTATTTCCCTTGATTCTTCTGGAAAATATCTCGACACTATTCTTCTTTTAGGAGGTGGCAAAAAAGATAAAGGTTTGCTTATGCCTCGCCCAAAACGCATCAGGACAGGAAGGACTCTCCGCCCTTTTTTACTGGCAGATGAACGTTCCTACGTGTTGGGAGATGTGACAGACGATTCTCGCTCCGAAGAAAAACACGCTGGATTCATTGCTTTAATAGAGAAATGTGCGGAAGAAACCGGGTTGACTGCCGTCAACGCAGTGTTGACATTTCTTGCAGATAGAAAACAATCTCCCGCAGACTTACCCTTCACAGAGATTCTGCCCGGTGAAGTGATTACGTTCGAGGTTGATGGCGAAACACTCATCCGAAATCAGCGCATAACGGAATTTTGGTCGGAATATGCAAATGACGCCCAAGAAAAGTCCGAGCCGATGCCTTGTATGGTTTGCTTCAATAATCGCCCCGCGGTCAAAATAATGCCTTTTATGATCAAGACAGGCAACAAAGGGATACCCGGCGGACAAAGCTCAGGAATGGCGTTGATTTCAGGTAACTGCGAGGTATGGAATTCTTATGGATTAGAAAAGGCGACAAATTCGCCTTTATGCTCTGAATGTGCCGAAAAAATTATGAAGTCAGTCAAGGCACTTCTTAGTAATAGTCGAACCAGTCTTCGCGTTGGCACTGTCGCCTATACATTTTGGTCGCCGAGCAAAGAAGGTGGAAAATTGCTTGCGAATCTGAGTAAGCCTGATCCCTCAGAGATTAAATTGCCGATTGATTCTTACCGGAAAGGGGGGCATCTTAAAAATCGCACTGCGTTTTACGCTTTGGCGCTTTCGGCAAATGTAGGGCGTGCTGTTGTTCGGGATTGGTTGACAACCACTATTGGGCATGTTGAAGACAACCTCGCGCGATGGTTTGATTGGCAATCTATTGTTGATCCTTATGGAGAAGAAGGTAAACCAATTACCCTTTTTCAGCTTGCTCTCTCACTCTATCGCAAGCGTGAAGATATTAAGGATAAAGTCGTAATTGCTCTGTTACGGACTGCATTGCATGGCGATCCACTGCCACTCAGTATGCTAAATGCAGTCGTTATGCGTTGTCGTGCAGAGCAAGAGATTACCTATGAACGCGCCGCGCTCATAACCCTTATTTTGCGTTCACGCCAAAATCTCGAAATTGCAAAGGAAAAACTTATATTGGAAACACCTGATTCCACCGTCGCCTTGACTTCGGATCATCAAGCGCAAGTATGCGGACGTTTACTTGCTATTCTTGGGAAACTACAGGAAACACAAGCGGAAGTTAAAATCAACTCGACGATTATTGATCGTTACTATGGTGCAGCGTCTACTACTCCCGCCATGGTCTTTGGTGTGATGGTAAAAGAAGCACAGCACCATCTCGCTAAACTTCGCAAAAGAAAAAATGGAGGTGCCTATTATAGTTTTCAAAGTTTGATCGAAACCACACTTTCGGAGTTAGGTGACTACCCTACTACGCTTAGCGTCAAACAACAAGCCTTATTTTCGATCGGATACTATCAGCAACGTGCAGAGATGCGTGCCGCCGCAATCGCTGGAAAAGAAGCAAAGAATGCTAAAAAAGCGGCAGAGCAAGACGATACCAACCAAATTGAACTCTCGATAAAAACACCGGAAGAAGATTGAAACCGAATAGAAGGATTTAACTATGTCTAAATATGATATTTGCGGTAACCCCGCTGTGCGCCACGACTTTATTTTGCTTTTCGATGTCACCGATGGCAACCCTAACGGCGATCCTGACTCGGGCAATATGCCCCGCATCGATCCCGAAACCATGCAGGGACTTGTGACCGATGTTTGTCTCAAGCGCAAAATTCGCAATTACGTTGATGTTGTAAAATCCGATGCGGAGGGCTACAGCATTTTCATTCGTGAAAAAGCGGTGCTCAACACACTGATAAGCGGCGCTTATGATGAGCTGGGAATTGATCTCAGTACCAAGCCTATTAATAAGAAAGACGGAAAAGAACGTACTGCTAAGGGAAAAGCACAGGGCTCCGAAGTTGAGAGCGCACGTCAGTTGTTGTGTAAAAAGAATTTCGATGTTCGAATGTTTGGAGCAGTGTTAATGACAGGGGCAAACGCCGGTCAAGTTCGTGGTCCTGCTCAACTTACATTTGCACGCTCAGTCGATCCGATTGTTCTGCTTAGCGTACAATTTTCCCGAAAAAATAAAGTCACCCCAAGTGACCCACTAGGGACAAGCCGTATTTTCCATCAGTGGGGTGGAATATCTTTTTTGATGTTCTCCCCCACGAGCAAAACAATTTAACACTTGAAACGATTTCCTCGGTAAAATAAAGTACTACCCAAACAGGATTATCTCCACTCTTGCGAACTTTCTTCCTGAGAAGAAGCTGCTATTCCCTTGATCCCAGCGCTGCCTTTAGTATTATTGTATAGTCATCACTTCCTTAAATAACGGGAGTATGCAAGCGCAATTGTTTCGCAGTGCGTCGAAAAAAATATAGATATATGTCTTTCAATCCAGTCGGCAGAACCTTCCAACAGAACAAAGAGGAAGAATCAGCGCTTCTCCTCTCCCTCATCTCTACCCATGATCCGTCCTTTTGGGGCGGATTCTCCCTTGTTTCTGAGCCAATAGCTCACCTTTTACGTTGAATTCCACTCTCATCGCTCGACATTATTGCAGGATTTTCCTCTCCACCGGTTTTTTCAAAAACCCGACGTGATTCTTTTCTTCCCACTCTATTCTGACACATAGGGCTGACGCTTTCTCTGCAAGTGTCACGCTCACCCTACTCTCTTTGAGGCTATTATGACTCTTCCCAAACCGTGTGATCATCTTGTCGGTATCCCGTTCTATCATGCGCTGAAAACCCATATTCCCAGTTTTAGAACCGATGCCGCGACTCGACTTCTCTGCTGGTATTTGCTGTGCCGTGCGCCGCAAGACACCGCTAATCCTGCACGCCGTGTCGTTAGCAACGAAGCCTTGGGAGCACGGATTGCTTTATGCTGCATGGAACCCCTTCGGAATTCGTCTGACGCTCCTCTCAATAACAAATCGTGTTCCCCATCACCAGAGGGTCGTCCTGCCTGCCAGCAGTACAACAGGGCATCCTGCTGGCAGGCAGGATGCTCTCTAACATATCATTGTTATTGTAAAAACTCAAATCCGCTCCTCTGCGATGACCATGGTATACAACAATGATTACTTCAAAATTCCGCCATTTCGATAATTGACTCAGCACAGAGACAAAATCGGCATTTTACCGCTGGTCGAAAACCTTCCCCAAAATCGCGCCTTTTCTACTCTCAAATTACGGCGATTCTGCGGGTGGCTCTATGTTTTATTTTTTGGTCATTTTCAGGTGTCTGGCAAATTTTTGCGTATATTATCGTCTATCGTTTTGGGCTTATGGCGGAATTTTGCAGGAATAGTTGTTGTATACCGTCTTCGCCTGATCCTTGCTCTGCCCCAGCGTCTTGCTGTCCTGACTGAGAGAGAAACCTCGGAGTCGTGCTGCAGGATTGACTTCAATCAAGCCTCGGTGGAGTGCTTCCGCAAAGAACTGCTGACAGACCGAGACTTTCCGGCTCACCGTGGCAGGAGCAGAGGGAGCGGATTTCTTCTCCAGTCCCGAACATCTTCCCCTGCCAGCCATGCCCGATAGGCGTGCAAATGGTCTTTGCTCACTTCACTCAGCCTCAGTCCCCACCGCTCCAGCACTGACACCAACTCCGCCAGATCGGAGGCAGATGCTCGCCGGGTGCGGGGGGAGAGTTGTCCGGCAACGAGAGCATCCACCAAACTGTCGGCATCGGTGGGAGCGATAAAGCGAACGGGCACGGCAGGGGAGCATTCACTAACAACCAGCGCAGCGTTCGTGGAACAAGACGCGCTATCTCGTCGCGGTTTGGAACGAGCATTCACTAACAACCAGCGCAGCGTTCTCCCTGTCCACAAGGCGGACATTACTCATGAGCATTCTCCTCGTTTCTTCCCATCAGGGAAAGTCCTCGACCCACATGACAAACGCGGCGAGCGGCGTGGACTTCATCGCATTGGAGAATTTCTCGTCTGCCGTTACCATCACGGTTTGTTCCTGGATCGCCAGTGCCAGATAGAGACTGTCATACACCGTCCGCTGTGCCAGACAGGCAATCGTGAGGGCAGGCAGCACTAACGAGGCGGAGGCAACAATCGTCAGCTTTAAGTCCACAAAGGAGGTGAGCACTTGCTGACTTTCTTCTTCCGTCATCTGCCCGGCACGCACCCGCTTCCAGAGAATATTGCCCACTTCTGGAAAAATCAGGTCAGGAACCAGCAATTCCTTCTGCCCTTCAAGCAGTCGCCGTGCCGCTGCGTCATGGACTTCGGGCAGATACCACTTGATGGCGACACTGGCATCGACGACATAACGGCTCATCGCTCTCTGTCCTCACTCAGCAAATCGGCACTGTCGTCAAAGGTTCGCCCGGCAAAGAGAGCCTGAATGCGCTCGACCTCCGCCATTCGAATCACTGACGGTTCTTCTACTGCCTGTTCAAAGATGAGACGCAACTCTGCCTCGAGCGAGCGATGATGTCGTTGAGCACGGACTTTGAGCTTGTCGACGATTTCAGGGGCAATGTCCCGAACGAGCACTTGTGCCATCTCAGTGTCTCCTCTCCAATTAATAGCATTATGATAGCACGCAGCAATCTAAACGTCAAGGAAGAATACTCTGGCGTACCACAACGGTTCCTACTTTTTCGGGACACAAGCGCATTCAGTAGACGATTATTAGTCGAACCGCGCTAAATGTAGCCCAACCTGGCCGAAAACTATTGCTTTTGGCCATCCATTCTGGAGCCTGTTCTTCGAGATTGAGACCTTGCCGATTTCCGGGAGGGTTTTAGGCCAGGGGTAAAACAGCCTTGTCGGGGGCAAATATACCCTGAAAAACCTTATTGCCCAAAAGTGAAGCAATCGTTGCTGTACCCCTATGTAATAACTCGCCATTAATTTCCTCCTCCTCAGTATTATTCAAAAAAATTCCCCGAAGATTAATTATTTTTCGCGGGGAAACAAACTCAATCAATTAAACAGCATGATGT
>Ga0163148_10004727_pt1 | contig 14069 bp, 9 predicted proteins | sample OliLakLV19MP7P2_FD_148606 | JGI IMG/M metagenome (GOLD analysis project Ga0163148, IMG submission 148606) | Freshwater microbial mat bacterial communities from Lake Vanda, McMurdo Dry Valleys, Antarctica- Oligotrophic Lake LV.19.MP7.P2 | ecosystem: Environmental > Aquatic > Freshwater > Lake >...
GGACGCGACCCCCGTGCCGAGTTCAAATATGCCACCTTTAAAGCAGGTATTCAAGAGATTAAAGATTTGGAAGTCGGAATGGAACTAGAAGGCACTGTGACCAATGTTGCGAACTTCGGGGCTTTTGTTGATATCGGCGTGCATCAGGATGGATTGGTGCATATTTCCCAACTATCCAATGCTTTTGTCAGCGATCCAAATCAAGTTGTCAAAGTTGGTCAGGTGGTGAAGGTGCGGATTCTGGAAGTGAATGCTCAGTTAAAACGGATAAGTCTATCGATGAAGATAGGTGGCTTGGTAAATTCTGGCGATACGCGGATGATACAGAAACCAAGGAAGCGTGAATAATGGACACAGTCTCAGGCTTGTTTGGGACTGCTCCTAAAATCTTTCCCAGATTCGCTTTTTGCCAGATTTTGAAACAGAATCGATCGGTACGGTGATATCTTGTAACGGCAACTTACGCACTGACTGCGTGTAAACATTGGCTTGGTAAACCATGCTATGGTCGAGATCGAGGGCTGTAAGCCAGCCGCTTTTGGGATGGTAAGCACCAGTATCGATATCTAGCCAGCCTGCACCTTGGGCAATTTGTCCAGGTTGAACCCCAGGAAACACAAAGGTAATTGTGTGTCCTGTAATAATCGTTTTTTGGGCAAAATAAGGCTGTGTGCTGCTGTGAAAAGGTTCACGAATCCAGCAAAACTCTAATGCGCCCTGATCTTCGATCGACAGGTGAGGATCGAGACCAGCATGAACCAGCCAAGCATCACCCAAATCCAGATAAAGGGGTAGGTGATTCATCCAGCGCAAATGTTCATTTGGGATGCCATTTTCACCATAGCTGTCTAAAGTTCTGGAGCCGCCATTGATAATCCAGCCTTGCCACAACATCGAGGCTTCAGAGGCATTATGAGCTTCCAAGCACATTTGCTCATGGTTGCCCTTAAGACAGGCATGACCACTTTGCATCACCCAAGTTACAACTTCGGCACTCTGAGGGCCTCGATCGATTAAGTCACCTAAAAAAAATAATTGGTCATCAAACTGAGGGTTGATCTCGTCTAGCAGTAGCATCAACCCATCATATTGACCGTGTACATCCCCAATAACAAAGCGACTCAAGGTTTTATCCCCAGATCTAATAAAGGCTGAATCTTAGCATACTCTCTGATTCATCAGCCATGAGCCATAAGTATCAAGCACTACTAAATGGTTAAGAGAAAATGCATAAAAGTAGGACTACCTGAAAAAGTATGATTTTTGTTCAAAGGCTTTAGCAGGTACATCTATTGTAAGCTGTTGGCGTAGATCCCCGCTCACCCAGTAAGGTGCAATATCCCTGCGGTAAATGCAAAATAAAATCATACACATTCACAATTTGGGTGGTAGTCGATCGACCAAAAGCAATTAGGTTTGTGATGGATTTACCTTTTTGAGTATGTCCAGTTCTCGATCTGAATTATTCATCAAGAGGATCTTTAGACAAGTTGCCGATCGATCGAAGTCAGTGAGGGGAATCTGTTCGGGCAAGGTGATGGCATTACGGCATCCTACACAAACACCGACGGCAGTAATGAATATAATCTCAGCTACACATTCCCGATCGATCCCGCCAACGGTACGCTCAATTTTGCCTACAACAACAGCAACAGCCGTGTGGTCGAATCGCCGTTTAACGCCTTAGATATCATTGCCGCCTCGCGCTCTTATGAAGTGACATTTCGTCAGCCCCTCTCTCAGACAGCCACCCAAGAATTTGCACTGGGATTAACCGCTTCGCGGCGTGAAAGTGATACGGCTCTGTTAGATCTGCCATTTCGACTTTCAGCAGGTGCCGATCGAAATGGTCGAACGCAGGTATCGGCACTGCGATTCTTTCAAGAGCTTACCCAGCGCAGCAGCCAGCAGGTTTTGGCTTTACGATCTCAATTCAGTTTTGGGGTTGCGCCATTTGCCCTGACCGCAAATGATAATCCCGCCGACAGCTTCTTTTTAGCGTGGCGTGGACAAGGACAATACGTTAACTTACTGGCTCCAGATACGTTATTTTTATTCCGCGCTGACATCCAATTAGCCGATCGATCTCTAGTTCCGATCGAACAGTTTGGTTTGGGCGGACAAGAAAGCGTTAGGGGATATCGTCAGGACTTTTTGCTAGGTGATAATGTCGTGGCGGCAACGGCGGAATTGCGTTTGCCCATTCTACGAGTACCTGAAGTTCAAGGCGTGTTGCAACTTGCGCCATTTCTCGATCTCGGCACGGTTTGGAATAGTTCGGGAAAACCTAATCCCAGTCCCAATACTCTATTCGGGATTGGAGTTGGGTTGCGTTATCAACAAAGCGATCGATTGACTGCTCGGATCGACTATGGCATTCCTGTAGTTTCCGTCGGTTCTAATAAGCGAACGGCACAAGAAAGCGGATTATATTTCTCGATTATTTACAATCCTTTTTAGGGATTAGATTTTGGGATTTAGCCATTTTTCAACGCTCTCAGTCACCTTGTCAGTAATTTGACCAGCAATCAGGTTACGCTTTTGCTTACGACTCCATTTGAGAAATTGTTTTTCATACTCATCACTATCGGGTTGATAGGTCGCCCATCCATCTAAAGCCACGCCCAACCCACACACTAGCAGAGGATAAATTGCCCACGAAATATTGTTAGAAGTCAGCAGATTGATCGAAATCAAAAATGCGTTGACGATCGAATATTTCAAGATATTCTGGCGTAGTTTTTTCTTCTTGTAAGCATCAAACGCCAGTCGATCGGTGCTTTGGGAATATTTGATCCGCCACTCTTGCTCAGATGCTAAAAACTCAGACCGAGTGATGCCCAACTCAGCCGCAATTTCATAGACCTGCTCTCTAGAAAGATCTTGACCGTTAGATTTACGCGCGATCGCGTGATGCAATAGCTGCTGCACCTGCTCTTCAGTGTAAAAATCTGATTCAGCCATATGAAATGCCAATTAAACAACTACTTCTATTTTAGCTGCGGAATGATAGATCCCATATTTATGCCAAAACCTCTACTTGTTGAGTCTCTACAGTGAGGGGTAAACCTATTTCTGCTCTGAATTGAAGGCAGGCAGAGATCGAATCTTGAATATTAACTAGATATTAACTAGGGCTTACTCTTTTGTCTGACCTTGACTAACACAACTAGGAATGCTGGCGCACTCTACAACCCAAACACCGTCTTCATCTCGATTGATAGTCACATTAAATTTCATAGATCTATCTCAAATTTAGTAACTTTCTACAATTATATTCAAGCATCAAATTGTTTGACTAACGTTATAGTCAAGCAAATCTAATTTCTTCCACCCTGAAGTGCGATCGCACTTGGAATGCTAACGTTATGCAGCCTCAGCGATTTGCAAACCACACAACATATGCCTGAATTTGGCTCATTATCTGGGTCACGCCTTCTTCAGTATCCCTAGATAACTCGACCTCTGTTGTCTGAAGGTACATTTGGCTCCATGCCAGACCATCTTCTTCACACTTGGCAATCATTGAATTTGGGATATCCTTGAGTGTCAGGCTATCCCAATCAATACAGACTAGTTTTCCGTCTTCTAAGACCTCAGAAACTCTACCCTGCCAACTACCGATGCTAGTGCCAAAATCAGGGTCTTGGACACTGGGTTTAACGATGACAGAGTCGCCCATTTTAATGTTCATTGTTGACTCCATATAACCACACGCTCCCCCGATTAAAAGTGTGTGAAAGAAAACCCTATAAGCTTTGGGAAAGCCGATTCACTATCTGTCAGCCGCCTAACTATGTTATGCAGAAACTTTCTGCATAACTACCCATTTGAAGATGACTATACCGAAAGTTTCTGAATAGCATCCTGAAAGTTTAAAACTGTAATAAAGATCTCAAGAGTCAAGGAACTGTCCGATTCTAGTGGCGGCGGTGTGGAGGAATTGGGGATCGTGGACTAGGGCAAAGCAGACTTAGCCTTCGCTATTTTACCAAAGCCAAAACCAAGCGACAGAGCTACATCCATCGCTTGGGATAAATCTAGGCAAAACTTCACCGAATCTGTTGCCGTTTGTCGCTACTTACTGAGAGCTTGGAAGGGACTGACTAAATTGGCAAGTTGTTGCACCAATAGACTTAGGAACAAGCCAACATCAGTAACAACCCCGACAGATTCGATCGAACCGCGATCGGCAAGCTTAGTGACAACAGCAGGATTGATATCAACGCAGACCATCTTCACACCCGCAGGAGTCATGTTCCCAACCCCGATCGAATGCAGCATTGAAGACAGCATCAGAATCATGTCTGCGCCTACAATCTGTTCGGCATATCTCTGTTGGGCGATCAGTAGATTCATCTCGGTATCAGGCAATGGCCCATCATCCCGAATTGAACCTGCCAGAATATACGGAATCTTATGATTCACGCATTCATACATAATGCCCGAAGTCACCACGCCGAGTTCGACCGCTTTGGCAATGCTGCCGTAGCCGCAAACCGCGTTAATTACCTTAAGGTGATGGCGATGCCCACCATTAACGCTGACCCCGCGTTGCAAATCTACACCTAGGGACGTTCCCATGATCGCGTTTTCGAGATCGTGAACCGCGATCGCATTTCCACCGAGCAGAGACTGGACATAGCCTTCACGGATCAGATATGCCAGATGTGGCGCACCGCCTGTATGCACAACTACGGGCCCCGCCGTGACCACGACCTTGCCACCTCGATCGCGAATTTGGCGTAACTCCCAAGCAATCTGCTCGACTACAAGCTCGACCCGCCGCTCACTAGAGACCCCTGAACCCATGAACGAAAATTCTTTTTTGGGCTTTTCACGAGTTTCATGCGATGTCCGAATCCCATCGATGCCCACGACGACCTGTTCGCCAACTTGGAGATTGCGTAACAGTTTGCAGGTGGCGGTGGCAGGATTGACCGTGCTATCTATGACGATCGCTCCATCCATTCTTTGTTGCTGACATTTTAGCCACGTACCGTTGACGCGCACTTCAGTCGGATAGATATTTGTGACGTAGAAATCTTCAGGCGCAACACCTGTCTGGATCGTGGATTCGAGGATGGCATCGCGAATTTCGGTTTCTGGCAAGACTGCGCCCATATCGATCAACTGACTCATGATCGCAGACATGACGTTGTGGGAAGGGGCGGAAATCTTGATCTTGGCTTGGGATGTGCTTTGTTTTTGGATGCCGAGGCGGAAGTCTAAAACTTGGAAGCTGCCACCGCCTTCATTGACTAGATCTAGGGCGCGATTCACCACACCAGAGTCGAGCAAGTGTCCAGATAACTCGATTACCCGCGATTCGATCGCCACTCGATCGATTTCATGGGGGATTGCGGCTTCGGTAATGCGGAGCGTCAGGCACTTCGCCGCACCACCCGCTTTGAGAAATTCGGTTAAAGGGGTTTCTTCGATCGTAAAACCAACGTTTGTAAGCTGTTGTTTGAGTCGATCGCTAGCCTTGTTCATGATGATCGTTCGATCGATATTCACGGAATTACAGGCAAAGTTAATCGCATCGGTTTCCTCGACGATAATCCGCTTTTGAGCAGGGACTTGCATCTCGATCAAGCGATTGGAATAAGCATCAAACGCAGGAGGATAATAGAGCAAATAGCCATCAGTTAGAGGACAGAAACAAGTATCGAGGTGATAGAACCTGTTATCCGTCAAACGCAGCGATAGAACTTCAATGTCCAACCATTTGGTGACGTGAGTATAGGCATCTAGCTCCGAGCGGAAACCATAACCTGCCCACAACCAACGTCCTTCTCGATCGAACAGAGCATCGCCTGCGCCTTCAAACGGCAATTCTGGCGGCATTTCATAGACCGTGCAGCCCTGTGATTCAAACCAAGCTTTGAAATATGGTTCTTCGCCCTGACGCTCTTTGTGCATAAACCGACTGAGGACGACCTTATCGCCCAAAATTAGCCCCGCATTTGCCGTAAACACCATGTCTGGCCAACCCTTGGCGGGATCGACTAAATGTACCTTGGCTAAGTCTTTGATTATGTCATGCAAACCCTGCCACTGCTGGATTGCACGCTCCTGACTAGAGCGGTGGATATTACCTTCCATCCAGGGGTTGATCACATAGTCAACATCGTAGTGATCGGGTGGACACATTAAAAACTCAATTGAGGCAGACATAAGTACACTTAGAGATGAGTAAGGACAGAGTGAAAATTAGACACTTTCTTCATCATACAACTCGCTTTCACCCTGAATCAACATCACAAACATTAGGTCACAGATCGCTGACAGTAAAAACAATCGATCGTCAGTCTTTGCCAGAAAAAAACTGAGAGTCTGACTTTAGCCACACAACTGACCAAGATCACCTACAATTTGCTACCTCGATAGGGAGACATTTATCGCATCCTAGACTAAGCTTTAAGTGAAGCTTTTGTCTGACCTTCTATCTATTTAATAGAAAAAAGCAGGAGAACCAGTGGGACGACAACCATTACCGTCAGCAGAAAACAACTTGCAGTCCAAGCAGCCTAGACCACTTTCAAAAGTTCTCGGTCGTCTGGGCATTGGTCTGGCTCTGAGTTTGACGGCTGGGAGTTTGGGCAGTTTTTGGTATGCCAGATATTTTCTCAACGAACGGTTATCGCCTTTAGTCCAAGATCAGTTAACCAAAGCCCTGAAACGTCCTGTCAGTTTGGGTAAGGTTGAACGTGTTAGTTTCGGCAGTATTCGGTTTGGCAAGTCTCAAATTCCCGCCACGCCAACAGAAGCGAATTTCCTCACGGCTGAATCGATCGATGTGCAGGTCGATCCTTGGCAATACATCCAAAATCGCCAACTGGTGCTAGATGTAGCGATCGAAAATGCCGAAGCTTTCTCTAGACAGGACATCACTACAGGGCTTTACTTCCCCAAAATCGACACACCGAAACAAGTAAACCAAAGCGACATTGACCTCAGAACCGTGAGGATTGAGAATGGCAGACTGACATTGCAGCCAGTTAAATCGGGCGGGGCTGTGACCTTGACCCAACTGCAAATTCAAAGTGACTGGAAGATCGTCGATCCTAGCAATCAAAGCTTTCGCCTCACGAGTAACGGTAAGGTGGTGCTGCCGATCGTTTCTAGCTCCAAGTTGCCCACCCCCGAACAACTCAATCAAGCGATCGAGGCCCAAAAGTTTGATGGCGGCACGCTGAATATTACTTTGCCTGAATGGGATCTCACGCGTGGTCAGGGAAATATTCAAGTTCGATCGCAAAATCTGATCGCCACTTCTTTACAGGGGTTTCTCACAGGCTTACCTTTTTCACCAACTCAGGGCCGGATTGACGGCAACTTAAATATCAAGATTCGTCCAGGCAGTTCGCCTCTCGATGCTCAAGGGACATTGCGAGTGCGTGATGCGAATTTGTTCGTCACAGGTTTACCGCAGCAATTTACTAATGTCGCGGGTAATATTCAGTTTGACGGAATTTCGACCACATTACAGGGGATTTCGGGGAGCTACGGGGCATTAATCGCTAGGGCTGACGGCACGATCGATGCTCAATCAGGTTTGAACCTAGATGTGTCGATCGATCCGACTGATATTACCAAGATCCTAGAAGGCTTCCAGCTCAAATCGGCAGTGCCAGTTGCAGGTGAAGTCAAGCTGAATGTGAAGCTGGCGGGCAAAACCCCAAGGATAACTGGTTACTTTAACGCCACCAAGCCGATCGCGATCGATCGAATGGTATTGAATCAGGTACAGGGCAAAGTCGAAACCAAGGATCTAAAAACGCTGATCTTTAGTCGGATTCTGGCGATCCCAGCTTTGGGCGGCAAGATTCAAGGCGAGGGGCAACTTAGACTACCCAGTGGAAAAACACCCGCGAGTGCCTTATTTGCGCTTAACCTCAGTGGCGTGACGGCGGAGAAAGTTGCCGAACTGTACAAAGCCAATCTGCCTGTAAAAGTTGGCTTATTCACGGCGGCTGTGCAGGTCTATGGCAATTTAGATCGCCTCCAAGTTTTGAGTCAATTCAACGCTCCAAATGCCCTCTATCCAACGTCAGGAGAAATCTTGCTATTTGGTAATATCGCGAAAGTTCAAAACGCGACGGTGCGTTTTCCCACTGGGTCTGTGGGACTCAATGGCAGCTTCAATCTCATGGGCGATCGAGCTTGGCAAGCCGAACTAACCAGTTATGGGATACCACTGTCAGCTTTATCACCAAATCAGCGTGGTCAAGTTTCAGGCGTAGTCAACCTCAACAGTCCCACAGGTAGTTTTGCCATAGACCAGATCATTGCCAATGCGAATCTCAATTTTCCGCAGGGCGTGGGAGCAATTCGAGATTTGATTACGGCACGACTGGCATGGAATGGTAAAGATTTGACTATACCTGGATTGCAGGTGAGCAACTATCTGACCGCATCGGGGCGAGTCGATCTAGAACTGGATGAGGCGAAAGCTCCTAAAGGTGTGACTGGTATAGATTTAGACCTTCGATCGAGAAATGTGCCAATTAATCGGTTGCGCTCTTTTGTGCCGCAGTTGGCGAAGTTGACATCAGGTAGCCTCAACTTCAACGGTAAGTTGGCGGGGGCTTTAGACAATCTCAACATTAACGGCAAACTTGGGATTGGTGGGATCAAGGTTGGTGATTTATCTGCTTCCTTATTACCCCAATCTGGTGGATCTAAACCTAGTGGCTTACTGGCATTCAATGGAAATGTCTCAGGCTCGGTGAATGCGCCCCGCCTCGCAGGTAACCTCACACTCAATGATTTAAAAGTCGATCGAGTCGCGTTTGAACCATATCTGGCGGGGCCGCTCACGTTCGATCGATCGCAAGGACTGGCAGTAGATTTACAAGGTGGGGTCGATCGAATTGCTGCCAAATTTGACGCTAGATTTCGCCCTCTGGAATTCGATCTAAAGCTACGCGAAGCCACAGCAACGGGTAATCGGATTGGTGAGACCGATCGACTCAACGTTGCAATCAAAAATTTCCCTGTACCCTTGATCGCCTCGTTTGTGGGGCAGTCGGGACTTGATGGCTCTGTTTCCAGTCAGCTCACCCTCGATCTGGGTAAGAATATCAGGGCGATCGGCAAAATTATGGTCGATCGACCCAGATTTGGCAGAATTACGGCCGAGAGTCTAGCAGCCGACCTTAATTACACTAATGGCAACACCACAATTAGTAATGGCAAAGTTGAATTAAGCCCTCAGGGCAACGGGCAAGCTGGTCTACAAGCCAGCTCACAGGGCGAGTACAAATTTAGTCTTGCCTATACACCGCGCCAAGAAACCCAACTTCAGGGCAAGCTCGAAGCCTCACAAGGACAACTCCAAGATCTCTTTACTGCCTTTCAATGGTTCGAGTTTAGCGATATCTATCAGGGATTTAATGCACCCAAATACGCCTCAGCAGCAGCTTTACCGCCATTACGCGCAATTGGGCTAAGTAACTCACCGCTATATCAACAACTAGAATATTTCTCCCAAATTTCGGCCCGTATTGAGCAACAAGAAACCGCATTAGCCTCCAAAAACAACAATTTGCCCCCCCTTGCCGAAGTCAAAGGCAGCTTTAATGGGGCGCTGAACTTTACTAGTTCCAGACAGAATGGCTTTAATATTGGCTTTGACCTGACTGGCAAAGGATTTGAGTACGGTAAATTCGCAGTTGATGACATCTCAGCTAAAGGTGGATTTCGTCGGGATACGCTGCGTTTAGATCTGGTACGGTTGCAGTCGGGCGATCGATTTGGTCAGATTGCAAATGCCAAATTTGGCTTACGCGAACAGAGCGGTAACATCGAGCTAGTCAACTTCCCGATCGAGTCACTCCGACCTCTGCCTCTATTCAGTAATATTCCTGTCGATGTCACGGGAAATACCAACGGTACAGCCACGATTGGCGGTGGACTGCTCAGCCCCACATTATCGGGAAATCTCACCCTCGCCGATGCCACGATTAACCGTCAGCCATTGGAGTCAGTCAGTGGTGATTTTGACTATCAAAAAGGCAGATTTAAGTTTAAAAGCATTGTGCGGGTGGTGGGACCCGAACCAATCAACATCTCAGGCGATATTCCTTACATTCTCTGTCCTTTTGGAGATCGAGACCCCAGTAGTGTGCTCTGTAAGCTGGCTGCCAATCCTAGCAATAACCTCAGCCTTAATATTGATGTCAAAAATGAAGGTTTGGCATTTATTAACTTATTAAATCAACCTGCACGTTGGCGATCTGGCAAAGGCAGTGGTCAATTAGTCGTCAGTGGTACAACTCGGAGACCGCAAGTTCAGGGTAAAGTATCGCTAGATCAGGCAGATTTTCAGGTGGCTGGCTTACCAGGCGACATCACAGCCGTCAAAGGGGATATCGACTTTGGATTCGATCGACTCAAAGCTGATTTAGCAGGACGGTTTAGTGATGGCAATGTCACAGCCAAAGGAGTCTTAGCGATTGCCGATCCAGGCTTAATCACCGAAGGCAAACCAGATTTCGATAACCCTCTCACGATCTTTGCCGAACGCCTGAAGCTAGATCTGAAAGATCGTTATCTGGGCGCAGCGAATGGGTTCATCGTAGTGCGCGGTTCCGCCCTCACGCCCGAATTGGGTGGAGAAGTGGCACTTTCTGATGGCAGAATTATTCTGGCAGGTGGTGCAGCTACTAGCACTGGCGATCCTGCTCCCACGGCTACCAGTATTGGTTTTAACAATCTGATCGTGAAGCTGCGTCAAAATGTTTCGATCGTCAATGCGCCACTGCTAAGTTTCTTGGGAGAAGGAGATATTAAGGTGAATGGTTCTGCCGATAATATTCGCCCTTCAGGTCGAATCAATATTCTGCGTGGTCAGCTTAATGCCGTAACAGCGCGTTTTCGCCTCGATCGAGCCTATGACAACTATGCCGAATTTGTCCCCGATCAAGGGCTAAACCCCAAGCTCAACGTGCGTCTACTCAGCTCCATTCCCGAAGTCACCCGCACACCTGTCGCCAATACCCCGTTTGACGCGCTTAACCCCAGAAATATTCCAATCAGTAATCTGGGGGCAACTCGGACTTTGCAGATCCAAGCAACCGTGGTCGGATTTGCGAATAAACTCAGACCAGAGGATATCGATCTTCGCAGTAGTCCACCCCGCACCCAAACTGAGATCTTGGCTCTGATCGGGGGTGGTTTACTCCAGCAAGGTGGTGGCGACCCTACCGCCGCTCTGGCAAATTTAGCAGGTGGAACCCTGATCGGTTTGCTCCAAGATACGATCGGTGACGCACTCAACCTATCAGAATTTAACCTCAGTCCTACTACTAGCAGTCCTGTCGGTGGCAGAGCGAGTTCTCTGGGCTTAGCGGCAGAAGCAGCGATCGACATCAGCCGCAGTTTCTCGGTCTCCATTCGCAGTGTGATCAACGATCCCGCCCAACCTACAACCTACACCCTGCGCTATCGGCTCAATCCCAATACTTTGATCCGCACCAACACTGATGCCAAAGGCAACAATAGCGGCTCGGTTGAGTTTGAGGCTCGGTTCTAGCAACTGAGAATTAGCATTTCCGAGAAACATCTAAACACGCACAATAGTGTTACCTTTTTTCGGTATCATAGGCTTCATTAGCATATTCAAACATTCTTAACAAAGGGCAACGGGCAGTGATAAAGGTAGCTATTAATGGATTTGGACGGATCGGACGCAACTTCCTAAGATGCTGGGCTGGGCGTAAAGAAACTGGACTAGAAATCGTTGCGATCAACGACACTTCTGACCCATATACCAATGCTCACTTGTTGCGCTATGACTCGATGCTTGGGACTTTTAATGCTGACATCTCAGCCGATGACGACTCAATTACAGTCAACGGTCATAAAATTAAGACTACCTCCGATCGTAATCCCGAAAACCTGCCCTGGTCACATCTTGGCATTGATTTAATCATCGAAGCTACAGGTGTTTTTATCGATCGACCTGGTGCTACCAAGCACATCACTGCTGGAGCCAAGAAAGTTCTGATTACCGCTCCTGCCAAAAATGAAGACGGCACGTTTGTGATGGGTGTGAACCACGAAGATTATCAGCATGACAAGCATCACATCATCAGTAACGCTAGCTGTACAACTAACTGCCTCGCCCCAGTTGCCAAAGTCCTGCACGAAAACTTCGGCATCGTCAAAGGGGTAATGACCACCACCCACAGTTATACAGGTGACCAACGCCTGCTCGATTCCAGTCATCGCGATTTGCGTCGTGCCAGAGCTGCGGCTTTGAGCATTGTCCCAACTTCGACTGGTGCAGCTAAGGCTGTTGCCCTCGTATTACCTGAGTTGCAGGGCAAGTTAAACGGGATTGCTTTGCGTGTACCGACTCCAAACGTCTCAGTTGTAGATTTTGTATTCGAGAGTGCCAAATCCACAATCGCCGAAGAAGTCAACGAAGTCCTTAAAGCTGCGGCCGAAGGCCCAATGAAGGGGATCTTGCAGTATGCTGACTTACCCTTGGTGTCGATCGACTATCGCGGCTGTGATGCTTCTTCGATCGTTGACTCATTCCTAACCATGGTGGTCGGCGATAACCTCGTCAAGGTTGTTTCTTGGTATGACAACGAATGGGGTTACAGCCAACGTGTGGTCGATCTAGCTGAGCTAGTTGCCAAGAAGTGGGTTGCTTAATCTGGTTCCATATCATGGGAATAATCGTTGAAACCCCTTTAGAGCAATGATTTTGATGGTTCAGCTTCAAGATGGCTGTGACCTATATATTTCAAGTGTTTTGAGTTATTTATCCCATCCATCGGAACCAGTCTTGGCTTGTTTGACTGTCGCTAGTTCGGCGCAGAGTTGTTTGAGTTCTCGATCGATCGAATTTTTATCGGCGAGGAGTATGGTGAGTTTTTCATCTCGATCGAGTAGTTCTGTTTCTAGTTTTTGCAGTTCACTTCGACTCCGCTCAGGGAGCTAGATTTTCGCTGGCTGAGCGGAGCCGAAGCCTTGGGTATTGCTTGAGGGTCAAATCTCAATAATGCTAATTTATTGAGAATCATATATTTTTAGGTAGATCCTTGAAACCATTGCTAAACGGTTGTTTTGAATTTTAATTATTTTCCTCTTCCATTACGAGCGGAATGTGGGTTATAAGCTCCAGATTGAGGCGATCGAGGGCGGTCTAGTTACAGTCGAAGCTCTGAAGTAGTGCAAGGCGATCGGTGAGGCGCGGTCTAAACCGTGTTGGAGCGGATTTACTCAAGTCCTTAGTGAATTGCGAAGTTTTCTGACAACCGCTCAACACGACCGTTACAGCACTTTACTGATTCAGGCTATTCTGATTTGCCTAGCTTATTTATTTCCGTTCCTAACCAAGCCCGAAACCTTCTGATTGTGGCATTGCGACCTAAAACTTTACTGCGTTCCAAATACTCAGGCACAATTTGTCCTAGTTCCAAGCCGCCTAAATTGGGACTGATCGTTGACTCAATATACTCCCCATTCTGCAAGACATTGATTTGGAGCCTGATTCCATCAAATCGCCACAGTTCACTCACGCCTAAAGCTTGATAATTATTGAAACGGGTACGAGAAGTAAGATCGATTTCGATCGCTAAATCTGGCGGTGGATCGATCGTTAAATCGATCCGCTTCTTCCCTCTAATCAAAGCCTCATGCTCGATGTAGAAACAGTCATCAGCTTCGATCGCTTGTTGCATGGCTTGATTTTTAAAAGTAGTAGAAGCCAGACTCCTAAACTCAATATCTAACTCCTCCAAAATCACCTTGATTAAATCACCGATAATCGCCTTATCATCCTCATGTTCGGGTAGTGGAGCCATAATCTCTAACATGCCCTGACTGTAATTGATCCGCGTCCCCCGTCTTTCGCCCAGTTCTACTAGGATGTCCTCATACATCTGCCAACTGACATCTCTGATCAGTAATTGCTTTCCAGAGGGAACGACTAACTGCCTCAGTGCTACCTGCATATCACAACCTCAGGAAATACTAGTGGTTCATTGAGGGTTTGGTGCATCGTGCCTAAGATTGATTGGAGATAAGCGCGTAACAATTGGAACTTG
>Ga0163148_10004728_pt1 | contig 14069 bp, 10 predicted proteins | sample OliLakLV19MP7P2_FD_148606 | JGI IMG/M metagenome (GOLD analysis project Ga0163148, IMG submission 148606) | Freshwater microbial mat bacterial communities from Lake Vanda, McMurdo Dry Valleys, Antarctica- Oligotrophic Lake LV.19.MP7.P2 | ecosystem: Environmental > Aquatic > Freshwater > Lake >...
CACGCTGCTTGAACCCCCAAATGAAGCAATGCGGTGCATGTGAATTTTTCTGTGACCAGGGACATCCGAGCAGGCACCAGGAATCGTCAAGGATTCCTCCATGGCCCCACAGCTGCCAGCACTGCCTCTGCTGCTCTAAGGGACTCGGGCATCTTCCGTCTTCAACCAGCACTGCTTGGTTTCTGATTCTTTTTCGGCTTTGATGGACCCTTTGTCAGCCGTCTCGTTGTGTCGTGGCAGCTGCTGCTTTTGTGCTCAATCTCTTTTTCCATGCATGGCGATTCGTTGTGGCACTGCATTCATGAGAAAGGCTTCACTGCCACTGTTGTTGTCCATGACCAGGTCGTTTGGAGACGGTTTGTTGCCTCCTTGCCCCACAGTGGCAGCAGCATTGATGCTGCTGCTGGCAGCAATGGATGTTGCTGCTGCTGATCCCTTGCATTGAGGCACATTGGAACACATGGTGCATTGTTGTTTCAAGCTGGAATTTGTCTGTCTTGTTGTTGTCTTTTTGTTTGTGTGAGCAGATCTTGTTGCCACAGAATTTCATTTGTTTTCCCTCTGTTCCTCACCCAAAGTTTGCGTGCTGTCGATGAAGGTTAGCAAAAATGAAAGAAAGGGCCACGTTCATGGTTCTTGCCGGTGGTCAATCGGATCGGTTTTGGACCAGTCCTGCAGTCAGTGAAAGGGTGTGTCGTTAAGCACTCGATTGTTCTATTCGCATGTGATTGTGATGAGGGCATTGCTCTTCATGTCTTTCATTCCAAAAAGAAGGCACAGGTGACTTGCTTCGTCTTCGTCAATTCGATCAAAAAAATCAACGCTTTTCTCACCGGAGACGCATTCACGAGGTCCTCATTCCTCAAATTCAAAACGTTCTTGTTGGCCACTGGAACCACACAGTGGCACAAGACTTGTCCAGTCCCTGTGACAGTCAGCCTGTGTCCTGCTGGCGGATGGAGTGAATTGCTGTTGTTGACATCAACTGATTCCCACCAAGACAACTGATTTGGTCTCACTTCCTTCTTGTTCAGACAAGACTCCAACTGGCAACCCAGTTGACAACAGAAATCAGCAATTGGTTCAGACCAACAATTCCAACTGGTCCCATGCAATGACACAAACAAAAAATGAAATCACATGCCCAAATTGATGAGATCGAAATCAAGGGCAAGGGGAGAAAAGAAGAAGTTGAACAAATGGTCAGGAAAACAACAAAACAAAATTGATTCAGTTGTTGATGTGACAATGTCCTCATGACATTTCATCATCTGTTGTCGGCACATCACGAAACAAATTTGGTTTCTGGCTCTTCCATTCTGGATTCTCAAACAAAAAAAGAGGCAAAGAAAAAGCGAACAAGATCGTTGTTTTTTGAAATTTTAAATTGTGGGCATTGTGGGCATTGTCAGACCAAAATTTGGAGTGTGATGACTTGTCAAACAAATGCAAGCTTCCAATTGTGTCAGTTGAAATTCAGATTCATCAAGGACTTTTTCACGTTGTCAGTTTCTGAAAAAGGTCACAACATGGTTCATCACGACATGATGGATCCATGTCACAACATTTGGTTTGTCAGGCTTCAATTTTTGGTCCAGAAAAAGCTTTCATGTTGCATGCCATGCAAGTTGTCATCAGGAAACCAAACTTTTCATAATTCACCTTTATGACTTTCTGTTGCCTTTTTTTGTTTGTGTGGGGAAGGAACACTTTGATGTTGCTGTTGCTGTTGTGAGTTGTGGATGGTCTGAGATTGTCAAAATCAAGCAAATGTCAACTTGTCAATCTCAGTTTTGTGCAGGGAAAGAAATCCCTTGCCAGTTTGTGCTTCATTTTTGAACGCGTCATGTTTGCCAATAGACTTGATTTAACAGATCCAATGTGCCAACATCCCCGGCAAAGAAATTGTGTTTCAAGCAATTCACGTGTCATTGCGTCATCTGTTTTTCACAAAAGTGCAACTGCTGCCTTGTTTTGTGCGCTGTGCACTGAGTGTTGTGCTTGTAGCTTTTCCCACCTATCATCTGTCTATTTTTGCCACAAAGATAGCTAAATTGGAGCTGACAAGAGAGTAGGATTGAAAAACAATCACACTGCTGTTGTGGTTCATGGAGGTCTCCAGGAGAGCGGCACTGAAGGTTGGGGTTAGCGCGCAAACAAACACAAGCGTAACGAGTCGTGGTTGCAAAACATCATTCCATGCGAATTGGGCCAAAGGTGCGTGAAATGCCAACAACAATGAGTCGTGGTTGCAGTGCCGTATCCATTCAAATTGGGCCAAACGTGCCTGAGCGCGACAGAAAAAGAGAATAGAGCACTTACTCTTTGGATAGCGTTCAGAAATCGTAGGCAAAGAAGATTCGACCACCAAATCAAACGCCACCAAGATGTCCTCTACCGCCACCACTACTAGCCGAAACAACCGAACCAAAAGATTTACATGCCACATCTGTTGTGAGAAGAAAGACGCCAAGGCCATGGTTTGCCTGACGACCTGCCCACACAAACAATGCAAGGAATGCCTCCAAACATGGATTCATAAAAGCGAGGCCGCTGGCAATAGGACGCGTCCGGGTTGTCCATTCTGTCGAGTGGAAATGACCAAGAAAGACACGCAAGCTATTTTGGAGAGGCCCTACCAACCCGCGGCTGCTGCCTCTGCTGGTAACATAGACACTGCAGAGTTGGATGACTTGACGCTTCAGTGGATAAAAGAACAAACGAAAGAGTGCCCTGGATGTGGAGCATTTATTTCCAAAGAAGACGGAACCTGCGCCAAAATGGAATGTCTATGTGGCTATCGATTCTGTTATGATTGTGGATCCCAAGGCGCACACTGTTTGTGTTCTCCTGCCCATCATGTATTCACTGACAATGCCACACGCTTTAAACGAGAGCAACGATATCGTATGTCTGCGGGCGTGTCCCCGAGGATCCTAGCTGCAAGATACGAACGAGTAGGAGTTGCGAGACATGCGCTACTACGACCAGCTAACAACAATAGCACCATTGTTGAGGAGGTTCAGGGCAATCACGATGAGCGTATGCTTCTGAGTCGCCGCAATGAATCTGCGGTAGGCCCTGTAACAGAGGATGCGGTTCGGAAGAAAATCCAAGCGAGTGGAGGTGAAATGTCTATGAAACATCTCATGGAGGTATTTGGCATCACCAGGCAATCCACTCAAGAAAGAAAAATCAAATTTCAAGAGGCCATCAATCATTTGTGTGTTGTTAAAAAGAAACCCACTGGCCGAGTGCTGGTATTAAAACCGTGTTTCCAGGGGGAAACCCCCACAGCCACATACGCAATTCGGGTTCGGCGGGCAGTTCAGACCGGCCTTCAATGGTCAGAACTGGGAATCTAAATGTCTTTATGGTTTTTCCACACCGGCTTCATTTTGTTTGCCCCTGATGACCTAGCTGCACATGCCCACGATAAGGCAGCTATCCCAAGCACCAACTCGAACCGAAGTTCCTAGCTAGCATCTAGGCCCGAGGAATAGACAAAAATAGAATATGTACCACATAACTACATGCAGGCACAACTCAGAAGAAGTGCACTCGGCACAAAAGTAGCTGAACCAAATAATAACAGGTAGTATGCTAGGTAGCTACAAGTAGCTAGCTAAAGTAATAGTAGTGCTACCATTACTTTAACTAGCCAATAGTTAGTAGTGCTCGTAGTAGTAATACTTGCTTGTGCTCGGCAACTCTACAGCCGGCTCCTCGGGGATGGGAAGTCCAGAGCCATTTGTAATTCTCAATAGTACGGAACAACATTGACTTGATTTTGATCTTTATCTCCTCCCCAGCCAGCTCCTATTTCCCATCCTTACGGAACGGAAGTTACCCTTCGAAGCCACCAAAAAAGTTTTGATTCCAAATCACGGATCGAATGCTGTGCCCCCTCAAATATGTACTCTAGCTGCTGTCGTTTGGGCTGGTTCCAGCAAAAGCTGAGTTTTAGTTACGATTCGCAATTGCTGGAGCTTTGTGAGCCAGAAAAGCTAGCTAGTTAGATATAAGACTTGAAAAAAAAGCCTGTGGCTCGCATTCTTGTATTCGTGGCGCGCATTCTTGTATTCGTGGCGTGGATTAACAGGTGCGTGGCGCCACTAAGGTAGAATCGGAGCGGGATAGTGTGCTACCTTACGATCAAAAAATGAGCACGTCATTCATCGATCGCGCGTGATAACAAGCAACAAGTAGTAACAGAAACAATACAATCGACTACTCTTGCCGTTGCCAACCAGGGTTGTCTGATGCCGCCACTGTTGATGCTGCACAATTGCAAGTAGACTCAGCCTTTCCTACTAGCTTGGTTCCTAGTTAGCAGCTGACGAATGGAATCGATCCACACACATGCCGCGGTAATCGTAATTTTTGAACCTACATAGGCGTTTTCGGAAATCTTTCGACAGCCTCTGTTCGTACAATTCAGGACGACTGATCTTATGGAGAGTCGTCCTTAAAATACGACTTTACTTTTGGAGGTGTGATTTTATGGACGATTTTACACATGGAAAGTCGTCCTTAAAATGCAACTTTGCTTATGTAGAGTTGTCCCAAACATATAAGGTCTACAAGCACAAGCAGATGCCCAGCTACTTACCTACCTACCAACCTACCTGCACCTACACTACAAGCAGCAGCCAATCAACGCCAGCGATAGCGAGCAAAGATAGCTACATCAGCTAATGTAGAGTGATTACGAAAAAAAGCTAGGTGCATGGTATTCGAAAAACGAAGCAAGGGCACCTACCATTTTTCCTTGATTGTCTGACCCGCCCAATGGTGTGATGGCTACACATCAGGGGCTGTTGATATGTGGATTGTCAATTGCTGGGACGACTGTGTGTCTTTCCAGTGAATTCGAGGAAGTGACAAGGTTTCAAGTGTGACGGACGACAAAATGAAAATGGCTATGCTGAAACAATTCACCGCCGCATGTGCTACAATACAACCTGCGAAGACGAAGAACTAATGTGGAAGATCGCAGGGAAAAGTTGGCATGAAATTTTACTGCAAGTAAGAACGAGGAAAGAGTGGGGGGCTATGGTGACTTTACTGTCAATCACTTCCTGCTCTAATGATCGACGTGATCAGTCAAGGTGTCGACTTGACTTTCTGGTCGCTACATTCGTTATAATAGCGGCGTCTTCCAATTTTAACAATGAATCGTAAAGATATACACGACAAAGTTTTCCTCCGCAAAACGATCTTTGGGTTCGGGAGGTTCACTTGAATTCTCATCAAGGCCTTCAATGGGAAATAATCCTTGGAAAATCTCTGTTAGAAATTGGCAATCACGAGGGGGGGACTCGTCGGTCGCATTCTTTTCCCGTGGAGATTGAAATCAATTCCAAAGAAAATGACAGCAACGACAATCCCCGTAGCAACAGTCGGAAACTCTTCACTTTTGATCGCTATCTCCGACAATGAAGTTGATTCCGGTACAGGTTTTGCAACGGCAAGTCCGGCGAGTCATCCATTCGCTGTACGTACTAAAATTGGAATATGCCACAAAATATATTCTTACATAAAGTACAATATTCATTTCTTTTTTTTGACAATACAAAAATAAACACTGCCTCCTTTACCTATAAGGTACTACTTTACTATACTTGACATCACTGCACAGAAACAATATTCCGGCTCCTCCCTCGTTTGCCGGACAAAACCAAAGGATTTGTCGTTGACTTTGTCGTTGACGCGGCGATTGTGGATATGTAGATTGCTGGTGTGTAATCGTTGCATTTCCATTACGTCTTTTCCGTTCAAATGGGAAAAAGAGAGAGGAACCATGGTGATCCTCCTCGATTACAACATTACAAAGAGAGCAGCCAGACCTGCCATCATCATCATCATAAGCACGTTGGAAGAAACAGTCGTCACAGCCGCGGATGTCGGTGCGGGTGAGGGTGTGACACCTGGTGCGGGTGGATCGGTCGGAGCTTGGGTGGGCGCAAAGGTAAATGGAGGATCGGGAGTACAGGATGGAGCCAGATTGGCCACATTGTCATAACTGGCAATCAAGGTGCCATCGGTAAAATTCAATCCCAAACTTGAAAATTCGTACACGCCAGCGACATTGTCGGCACTGCAGGTTCCATAGCCGACCGCATTGGTACCAGTCCCGATACAGAGAATTTGACCGGATGTGGGTGTCAAGAGGCAATTGTCATCGATGACGGATTGATCATAAACGGAAGCAATCCAAGTGGGGCAGGTTGGCGTTGCTCCGGCAGCATCTGTGCCATTGAGGGTAATGGTACAAATGCAATAATCCGCAATGCAAACAGAGTAGGTTGCCAAGGGAGCACTGATGAGGAGCAGAGTCAAGGCTGCTAGTGCAGGAGCGGAGGCAGAGGCAGACCAAGGACGCAACATCATTTTCAGAGTTGTAGATGTGCTAGTATGCTGGAGGAGGGAGACAAGCAAAATTAAGATGAGTGATCAATTAAAAGAGAGTTCTTCTCCTTGTCTTTGTATTACTCCAATAGTGACTGTACACCGCAGGGGAGACTTATCGTGGACGATCTAGATCCTTCAAAGACGCAACACACTAGTGTACGGTTGGATCAAACATACCATTTCCGGGAATCCAAACAATGGTAACAAGCCGCCGATACCAGGTACCACTATGCTGCTGCCATTAGACTACTATTACTACTGTACGTCGTAATAGTACGAGTACCCTAAAACTCGGCTCGGTGCATACCGGTTGACGGTCGGACGGAAGAAGCAACCATGGCAGACTGATTGATGATTTCGAACAATTGCCGGTTGAATACGGGAGGATGCATCGGAACTGCCCGCGGCGATGCACTGAAGCGTAAACCATGGTATTTAATACACCGCAAATACAAACCAGACCGCACACAACGCTTACTATTACGCTAAAGGCAACTACTGCACTGCTTGAGGTGCACTTCGTCCAACGGCATCTCGTGGCCAGCTAGCTAGATACTACCATATAGAAAGGTTCGGTCTCACTACCCTCAGCGATCCATATAATCCTGGCCAGCTATCTAGCTACGAAGGTCCTTTGTCGAGCTACTAGGCAACTATTCATAGCTTTGCTTTACTGGATACTTAGCGGCTGTCTGTAGAGTAGATTGCCTAGCCAGTGCTGTATTGCTAGCCAGTATAGTTGGCACTGGATGTTTTCAATAGCAGTTACGGTAGAAAGGCAGTTGCTGTTGTCAAAACCCTGCTATAGCCATATTAAGCCCAACTGAAACAGTGAAGCCCAGCTCTGCAATTGGTGGCGACTATTTCACATTGAAAAATGGCAGAGCATTCATGGCGCAGCTGGACTACAACTAAGACAAGACCGACAATGTGACGGATACATCATGCAGTTGGTTTCGACCAGAATGAAAAAAACATCATCACTGTAGGAGCTACAATTTGCTCTCATGGCAGTCGTTCTTTTTATTTATTTATAGGTGTACGGATATCATTTGCGGGTACTAGTAGTTTTCCAACTCCTTCCACTAGTAGCTAGTAGTGGTACAGGATGAAATGATGTGTCAAAAGTAAAAAAGAGAGAAGCCATCGTCGTCGTCGTGTGTCTCTCCAATCCATACACCGACGTATGCCCGGCAACTCCCTTTTTTCTGTGTGTGATTGTGTCTTGTGTGGGTGCTAGATAAGAACGTGCGTTTGAAGAGCAAGAACTGTAAAGAATAGTAGCAAGGATTGGTCTCTCTACATTTGCTAGGCTATCTGTAGTGGTGTGTGTGTTTGCTGCGTGTGCTGTGTTTGTGGTGTGCTGCGTGTTGTGTGGTGTGTGGTGTGTGGTGTGTGCTAAAAATGGCGGTAACTGTAGCAGCTCTTTCCTTCTCTCGTTTCCATCAATACGGATCCAAATGACTCTGCCAAAACTTGTTTTGATTGTACTGCTCAGAACGCTTGCGAACGGCCATGTAATCCCCAAACGAGGGTGGAAATGTGACCGATCGACGACTCTTTTGGTCCCGATACAAATCCAAATCTGGAATTCGACGAATCACGACATTTTGCTGTGGTTGGCTACCGCTTACGACCGAGGATTTCCCCTCGTGTTCTTTGGCAAACAAGGCCGCCTGCTTCATCTTGAAGGCAAAGTCAGGGGTAAACGCATCTCCAGGTCCAACGATAACACTACTGCCGACCACCGTCGAAAAGAGAAGAGTACGAAACTGAGTGATAAAGAGGCGGTGAGAGAATGTCAATACTTGTGGAGATGTTCCTCGTCGGCAATGGATATGTTCGATCTAAAAACCACTGCAACTTACTTTGACCATCGAAGATTTGATTTTTCTCACTCACTCACTTACTCAATCACTCACACTACTAGCTAGTAGTAGTAGGGTATGGATAGTTGCAATGCGATATTCTTCTTTCGAAGAAACAACAACAACAAGTTATTGCTGATACCTCTCTCGAAAAAGAATTATGACATCTTCTTACTTCGATCTGAAGTAAAGGTTCTCGCTTTTTGCCACTGTACCTAATTGATCGTATCGATGAGTGTGCTGATGGCTGTCTTGTCTTCTTCTTGCCGGCACATGATGGCTTTGGGATTAAATTGTGATGATGGGACAGACACCAGTCACACCACGTACTGCTTTTGGCACGAATGGGATTGGAAGGCTTCACCAAAAGGAAGGATCAAATTTACGACCCATGGTGTCAAAGCGAACCACGTTTATGACCACGTTGCTTGACATCAAAGTTCGCTCTAGTTAGTCGATTGGACAGCTGTCATTAATTAACAGGTCGTGAACGTCACTCTTCCTTACTCTACTTTTCCATACGTTGTACCGCAGTGTAGAGCTACAGTAGATAGCTGGAGCTTCTATCGTATGGTGAAGCTTCTAGCTAGCTAGCTACTACTGTAGCTAGTAGCGAAAAACCTATTGGTCAAGTAACTAATATGCTTTCACCATTGCAACAAACAGCTTTCGCACCATATCAACCAGCGCAACGACCATGGTTGATTACTAACTCCTCGGCAACCCAATCATAAAATCTAGCTACTCTAGCTAGCTACTGCTGATCTAATGGCTACCAGTATTAGGAATGTTAGCGCGAGGGCGAGGATCACTTTGAGATCGTTCGCGATGTCAGATGTGTCATCGTTCCTTTGTTGTGACATGACAACGCCTTTCTTAGTACAATCGGCTAGCTAGTAGGCTCAGTCTTCTGTGCACTTTCTGGTTGGGTTTTGCGACTCACAATCGACTCAAAAACGACTCACATCGACTCGCACCGACTCAATCTACGGGCGCTTCTGGCAGTCAAATTCCGACACACTCACGATGCACGGTACAGGCGCGGAGCCCACCTACTGTCGGTCAGTACATCAACGAACAATTCTAGCAGTACGATCACAGCGACTTTTTCGCGGACTCACATTTTGGGTTGAAATGTACATATTTTAATTTGCTTCATGAACTTGGATCATCCGTCTAGTTATCTAGACGAACTAGATGCTTCAATACCCACGAAACGACAGTGTAATCACACGAGAGACAGTAGGTAGCTAGCTTGTAGGTAACCAGCAGCTATAGCTTCTTCAGCTGCAGCACGAGCAGCATGTCTTTCGCGATGCGCACATGCAACAGCTCAATCAAACATTCAGTGCTTGTACGGATCATTGCTTTCGCCAAACGACAAACAAAACAATCTGTATTTTAAACCTAACGAGAAAGTCCACAGGGGTTTCAATGCAGACAAGTCAAACACGAAACGATCATGACAACAACAGCAGCAACAACGATTTTGATGATGAGGACGTCCAATGATTAATTGTCAGGTAGTTACCCACCTCGACAGAACGGAAATGTCAACCTGCATGGTAAAAGAATCCCAAAACATAAAATATACCATGGTGGTGTAGACAGTTCATCACAACGAAACAATTGCCTGGTCGGCTTTTTCTGTAACGCCACTGACGGCCCCGTTTCCATGACAATGGTTTGTCCAGCCTCCCTAAAAATTGTATTTGATATTGATGAGTATGCATGCCCCCTATTGCCACTATGCTTTTGCGCGATATCTACAGTATTGTGGTTTCCGAGAGCATTAGATTGATCCAAAGCAACAGGATGCTTGGTTGCTAGACGAAAACCTTAATTGACGGTTCCGTGATACGAGCCCCCACCCCCATCATTTGGCCAATCAGGCAGAAGGAGACCTCGCATTAGAGAATGTTGACTCTGCTTTTCAAGTCATTCGACTGGCCGGTGCAGGGGGAAGTAAAAAAAGCCGAGGGATTGGCACTGTCAATTGACGGCCTCTTTCTTTCATCTCATAGTGTGGGGCCTGGTGGACGCATTCTATGTATACTAGTACACGTATCCATGCTTGACGCAAAGTATGTGGGGGCATGACTCCTATCTACAAAACCTATGCTCCACCACTGTAGCGAAGGTGTTATATAAAGAGATGTATTATGTAATATGAAATTTATTAATGCTATTAGCAAAATGCGTCTTTTAGTTGATTCCAGTCCATGAAGAATCTGTCCAACCGACCAAGCACACGAAATTCCAATTATAAATTACTTGCAATTCAGAACGCGCGTCGAATTGCTTTTGATCATGAGGAGTGCAGTCATGTCTCGGGATGTCAAGCTTGCACGACGGCCGCTGTTGCTGTTCGTCTTCATGGACCGTGGACTGCCTGCATGAGCCATCTCGGTGCTACGACGGGCTCGACTTGCCGGTACGTTTGTAGTATCATTAGCAGCATCAACCGTCTTCTTCAAAAGGGAGGACAGTTGGCGACCACGAGGACTTGCTGCAGCCGGAGCAGTGGCCTCGCTACTACTATGGGAGTAATCATGACGTGTGATACGACTGGCATTGAACAAATTAGCAGGATGATTGGGGGCAAAAGCAGATCCACACTGAATGGCGGATGCCAAATCCCGACGATTTCGAGGACGAAAGCCTCGCGTCCAAACAACGTCGTCGTTGTGATGATGATGATCGCCCACGGTACCGTCGACAAGGGCTACGTCGGAAGCTTGTGTTACGGTAGACGAAGAATGCCTCAGATGCGGGCGTGGAACTTCACTTCTGGGTGATGAAGGTTCTGACGGGGACTCCTCACTTGTGGAAGTATTTTTACTCTTGTTCAGGTCATTGGTCAAAGCAAAAACAGGCTTTGCTTTTGGGGGTGTCTTCTCAGTAGGCGGCTGAACCCGCCGAACCGATTTCTTTCGACCTATGCTACTGTTTTCCATTTCCGTTTGGATCGTTTTGGGAATGGAAATGACCAATTCCGATTTTGCTGCTGTTTGTGACTTGGGAAACTGTGATTTGCGTCGGTTACGCTTTGTGGGGCTCTTTTGAAAGGTGGAGATTTGATTCACCAAAAGGGCCCGATCTTCTTCCTGTTTTTGCTCCACTGACATGCAGGTACTGCCTGTGCTGTGGAAGGAAGATTCAAAATCCCGAATGTCGGTTGACTTGGCTGCTGGGGGTACCAAAAGATCAAACGAGCGACTGTTCAAGCTTCTCGAAGAGAGACGCCTGGATGTCTTGCTGGATGGAGTAGGTGTAAGAGGGGCCGCAAGTTGCTTCTTTGGTGCTGTCAATCTAGCAGACAAAGATCTTTGGAGCTTCATGGGGATGCCACTAGGATTGGTGTGGAGGGGACGAAACAGAAATTCGATCTTATCCTCACCCTCCGAGAAGGCGCTGACTGAAGGCCCGCCTCTCTGCAACGAAGACGGTAAATACGAGGACGTTGCCCGGCCATTATCTTTGGGGTATTTTCGAAGTGGCAATCGGGACAAATCCTCCTGTTCCGTCAGATTGATCGATCTGTCGGAATAATCTTTCAGTAGGGATGGTCGCCTTTCCAAACTTCGTCGAGGAGACTGGTTGGGGCTGAAAGATCTTCGCATGATGCTGTATAAGATTGAGTTTTAAGAAGTGGTATCTGTGCTGAAAGAGGATAGAAAATGAGACTCTATCTCCCGCTCAATTTCTCATAGTTGCAGTGTAAGGCTTACGTAAACCGAAGAAGACAAAAAACTGCTCGTGTTATTGCAGTCATGGAAAAAAAGATCCACGTCTAAGAATGTGCGATATATTTGGTTTAAAAAACAGCAATATCAAAGACTGAAGTTAGTTAAGAGATTTAACGATCACGGATCTTCGCTAAGTGGAACGCATTAGCCCCGACTTGGATATTTATCAATCGTACCAGAGAGATTACGGGAAGAGTACAGATAAGGTTCTAGAGAATTCTTAGCCAAACGCGTGCTTGTTCGACTCCTTCCAACTTCGGTCGTTCTTCCCTTTTCCCAACTGGAAGCACACCAGTCTCGGACATCAAAATGGGGCAGGTGAGGAACTAAACACTGAGAGTTGGAATTGGCCAATTTGGAACAGCTCTGCCGATTTCCCGAATCGCTAGGCACTGGAGATTTTGATTTTCAAGCGATTTTAACCACAAGGGACAAGGTGGCAATGTTGGGGTTTCAACAGGGTTGTTCCCACTGGTGACTGGGAAATTCATGACTCAGTCCAGACAATCAAGATGGAGACTTCAGATCAGCAGTGAGGAGGTCTGGGCACGTGGTTGTCAAAAAATGCAAAATCATGTGATGAGACACCCTTCTGACCCTTCCATCAGCTCAGATTTGACAACAAGTTGTAGTTGATGCATGAAGAAATGGCAATTTGACATTTGTGATGTTTTTTCTTTGTGCATTTTGGTTGAATGCTTGATGAAGACTTCAGTGCAACAGCCGGGAAATCTAGCCACAACGCTGTGAAAACAGCCCAAACCATGTCTTGACGCGCCCTGCTGACCCTTCCATCAGGTCAGAGTTGACAATGGATTGCAACTGGTGCGTGAAGAAAACACAATTTTGCATTCGCAATGTTTTTTCAATGCAGATTTTGGTTGAATTGAAGCTTCCGTGCAGGAGAAATGTCAAAAAGCACATGCAAAAACAAAAAAAAACAATTGAAACAAGTCATTTGTGAAAAACTGTGAAAGCGGTTCCAACTGTTCAGCATGAGTGTGCAAACCATTGAGAAATTGCCACAGAAACGGTTCGAAAATTGCTTTGGAAATCGGCGCTGGCAAAATTGCTTGAAAGTCGCTTCCAGAATCGCCAGAGAGAGTGCAGCGATTCCCCGAATTGCTCGAGCCATCTGATTCTGATTCCAACCCTTGTCAAACACAACATGCCTGCTGTGTCAAAATGACAACAAAGAAAACCTGTTCATCAAAGAAACAAAAATTGAACTCAAGTTTTGTCTTTCCAGAGCATGGCGTTTGCTGCATTCTGTGTTTCTTGGCATGAACATTTGATGCGTGGTGAATGTGTTTGTCCAGCATGTCCAGAAACTGAAAGGCGCGTTGCAGCACTCAAAAACAGTTTGCATCAATCAAGCTTGATGTGTTCTGTGCTTCATTGTTTGCTGATTTCAACTTTCTTTGTCTGGTGTGCTCCAAAATGTTCAAACAGAACCCAAAATTGACATGCTGAAACAAAACATGCAAGCTGTTTGTTGCAATCTGAACACAGAATGAAAAATCAAATCTCTTCTGTTTTGAACTTCTAAAAGTTGTTGGACATGACAGTGTGAAACAACATGAACAAAGCTTCTTTGACTTGCTTAAATGTTGTTTGAAGAAACATCTTCTGAATCTTGCTGCAGCGTTTTTTGATTTTGCACAAGAAGTTTGGAATCTGTGATTGTGTGTTTTCAGAAATGAATCACCTGACATCTTTCTCCAATTTGAGGGCTTTTGAATGTCCAAATCACAACATTGAGAAGCCAACCACAACTGTCCAAATGGCTCTGCTGCTGCTTGCTTGCTAGCTAGCTAGCTAGCTAGTAGCTAGTAGCTAGCTAGCCACTGTGGCAGTTTGTTTTCCATGGAGCACCAGACAGAGGATGAACGGAGACAGGGATGACTAAAACAAGTCATGTCCCGAATGGAAGTCGATCGAACGAGCTAGCTACTGTGTGCAGTTTGTGGTTTAATTTGGAATTCCCGTTTCACGGATTAGTCATTTCTCCCCGGGAACCTTAAGGAAGGTCATGAGA